>Ga0247739_10000073_pt1 | contig 35182 bp, 36 predicted proteins | sample UWRJL058202B2_FD_180943 | JGI IMG/M metagenome (GOLD analysis project Ga0247739, IMG submission 180943) | Plant litter microbial communities from Arlington Agricultural Research Station in Wisconsin, United States - UWRJ-L058-202B-2 | ecosystem: Environmental > Terrestrial > Plant litter >...
GTTCAATAAAAAAATGGAATTATCCTAAAAATATGATCCTGTTTAATACTATGCTTTTGCTGTGTTGCATGTCCACAGAGAATTGGAGCGCACAGAATTTATTGGCTAATACTAGTATGAAAAGTCAGACCACAACAATAACCAGCAACACATTGGACAAGCACCTGACCGCAAATAATCTTGTTCAGGACATTATAAAACATCCGGCGTTTAAGGGTTTTGGCGAGTTAATGTTGCCATGGGACAACAACTCATCCTATTATCAAACTTCAATCAACAATATTTCTTCCTCAATGCCTTACCATAATGCAGTTAATCCTACTGATGTCGTAACGGCGCTCAACCGCTTAATCGATGATGTGAATTCTGGCAAAACAATTTATTACGACTTTTATAATGATCAGCAGAAAAAACAGGATCCGGCTAAAAATAATACCGGATTGTTCTTTTTCCGTGGTGATCCGGACGCACCCTTTGCCATAATCTGTCCCGGTGGAGGATTTTCCTACGTGGGTTCATTGCACGAAGGATTCCCGCTGGCGTCAGAAATTAGTACAAAGAAATTAAATGCTTTTGTGATTCGCTATCGGATTGGCAGTGAGCAATGGGCAACTGAGGATTTGGCAAATGCCATCCGTTTTATTTTTGATCATACGTCCACACTAAAAATAAATACGAAAAACTATTCATTATGGGGAGGATCAGCAGGAGCAAGAATGGTTGGAAATATTGCACAGTATGGTGTCAATTCTTTCGTGAAAGGTATTTATCCCAAACCTGTTACTGCTGTTATTTCTTACACCGGACAATCTTCATACGGTAAGGACTTCCCTTCCACTTTTATGAACGTCAGTGCCGACGACGGAATAGCTAATGTAAATACCGTAGAAAGGCGTGTTCAGAATTTAAAAAATGCTGGTGTCAAAGTTTCTTATGAGCGGTACAAAAAAGCAGGTCATGGTTTTGGCTTGGGAACAGGAACAGATGCAGCTGGCTGGCTAAATAATGCAGTGGTTTTTTGGCAAAGTCAAATGAGCCGGTAATTGAATACTTGAGATATAAACTTGATAAACATCTGGAAAATGAAAAAAATAATAGCAGGTTTGGTCGTTCTTTTTAGTCTGAGTTTGCATGCACAGCCAACAGTTCATACGACTTCCGGCGACCTGCAAGGTGCAACGGAAGGGGAGGTCGACAGCTTCAAGGGAATTCCTTATGCAGCCGCACCGGTCGGAGCGTATCGCTGGCGACCACCGCAGCCATTTCCAGCCTGGCAGGGAGTACGTGAAGCAAGCAAATTTTGCGCCGATTGTGCGCAGGCAGGTTGGCCGCGTACTGCTGGGACGATCCGTGAAAACTCTTCGGAAGATTGCCTGTTCCTGAATATATGGAGGCCTGCCAATGCAAAGCAAGGAGCCAAACTTCCCGTTATGGTCTGGATTTATGGCGGGGCTTTTGTGTTTGGAAGCGGTTCTAATCCGGAAACTTTTGGCAACCAGTTCGCCAGGCAAGGCGTCATTCTGTTGACGTTCAATTACCGTCTCGGAAGGCTAGGGCATTTTGCATTTCCTGCATTGACCGGAGAGCATCCCGAAGAGCCAAAAGGCAGCTATGCTTACATGGATCAGATCGCTGCACTTAAATGGGTTCAACAAAATATTGCAGCATTCGGAGGTGATCCACAAAATGTTACGATTTTCGGAGAATCTGCGGGCGGTGTTTCGGTACATTCACTACTTACAATACCCGCCGCGAAAGGTCTTTTTCAAAAGGCGATCATCGAATCGGGTGGCGGCCGGGACGGCGTTTTATCGAGCAGACCAATAAGTAAAGAGAATGCTGACAAATATTACCCCATCTCAGCTGAGACAATAGGCGTAAACTTTGCGGCCAAACACGGGATTGAGGGAAAAGATGCGGCCGCGCTAGCCAAACTTCGGGCACTGAGTGTAGAGGATATTGTCGATAGTGGACAGGAAAGCAATGGCCAGGGGGGAGCTCCCATCTATGCCGGCCCAATTCTGGATGGCAAATTTGTTGTAGAAACATTCGAGCGTGCATACAAGGCTGGCAGACAGATTCGAGTTCCACTTATGATCGGTTCGAACAGCGCGGAAGTTCCTGCGGGTTTTGTCAATGCCAGGTCGAAAGAAGAATTATTGACACAATTCGAACCCGTGAAAAAGGAAATGGTAGTAGCTTACGATCCGGAAGGTAAAACAGATTTTGCCGAAATGCTCACCATGGTCAATACAGATAAAGTATGGGCCGAGCCAGCCAGATTCACTGCAAAAACTTTCGCCACTAAAGGCGACCGCGTTTACATCTATCTTTTCTCTTATGTGCCTGAGTCAATGAAACAACGGATGAAATTTGGTGCAGCACATGCGTCTGAAATAGCCTACGTGTTTGATAACCTGGCGTCGCGGAACGGAGCAACGCCTGCACCTAAGGATAAGGAGGTTGCCAAAATGATGAATACTTATTGGGCAAATTTTGCTAAAACAGGAGATCCCAATGGAAAAGGCTTACCTAAATGGCCTGTTTACGATCCAAAAAAGGGTGAAATTATTGAGTTTCGAGGCGATGGATCGGCGGTGGGTGGTCTGGATCCGAAAAAGGCAAGGCTTGATGTGATGGAAAAGGCAGCGGAAAAATAGTGAGATGATGCAACTCTAAACAGGAATATTGGTAGGTAAAACAGGAATTGGTATACCAAACCTGCCCGGATAAGTCAGGAACTTTGCATCATCAACAGAAACAAAAAACTTAATGGAAAAAGTAAAACTAAATAATGGTGTAGAAATGCCGATTTTAGGTTTCGGTGTTTTTCAGGTACCAGATCCTAAGGAATGTGAACAAAGCGTACTGGATGCCATTGAGTCGGGTTATAGGTTAATCGATACGGCAGCGTCTTATGGAAATGAAGAGGCAGTAGGAACAGCAATCAAAAAAAGTGATCAGCCAAGAGAAGACCTTTTCATAACGACCAAACTTTGGATACAGTCAAACGGATATGAGGATACTAAAAAAGCCTTTGAAATTTCACTGAAAAAATTACAGCTTGATTACCTGGATTTGTATCTGATTCATCAGCCGTTTGGTGATGTTTATGGAGAATGGCGGGCGATGGAAGAGCTTTATAAGGAAGGCAAAGTGAGGGCAATCGGCGTCAGTAACTTCCAGCCCGACAGGCTCATCGACCTGATTATTCACAACGAAATTGTTCCCGCAGTCAATCAGATTGAAACGCATCCTTTCCACCAGCAAACCGAAGCGCAAAAGTTTTTGGTGGAGAATAACATCCAGATCGAGTCGTGGGGACCATTTGCGGAAGGAAAAAACGGGTTGTTTCAAAATGAACTGCTTGCATCAATTGGCAAGAAATATAACAAAACGATTGCGCAGGTGGTGGTTCGCTGGCTGACGCAAAGAGGCGTAGTTGCAATTCCTAAATCTGTCCGTAAAGAAAGAATGGCAGAGAATATTAACATCTTCGATTTTCAGTTAAGCAGTGAAGATATGGAAGCGATTAAGACGTTGAATACCAACGCAAGTGCCTTCTTTGATCACCGTGATCCTGCCATGGTGAAATGGCTTGGCGAAAGGAAATTGGAGGATAAATAACAGGAGCGAGGCACAATTTCGGCAGCAGTAAGATCCTGTTAAAGCCGGGGTTCGGGTTGATTATTTGCCCGGACATTAACTTAAATAAGCTGCAAAAAGTCGTTTGTCGAAATTCAGAGTTGTTCAGGACTGCACTTCTGCCGTTGGGCGAATAGATCAGAAATTGGTAGACCAAATGCTTAGTTTGGGAGTTAGAATCACAACATTTCAAATGCAATTGCACTCGTTCAAAAAAAGAGATAACAGGATTGTGGGGAATTAGGAGTGCTTAAAGAATAATATTTTAAAAGAAATAAAAATATGAAAAAGATATTGTTAATAATGATTTTAATATCTGCTGCCTTGTCCATCAATGCAGTAGCGCAGACCTCACCCATATTTCCCAAGGGAGAAAAATCGCCAAACGTCAATCATGTAGGCAACGTTTGGCTTAGTGAATTGAATGCGCCCGACAGCGTTTTTAGCTATGGTACCGCCGTAGCCATCTTCGATCCTGGTGCAAGGCTAAACTGGCATAGTCACCCGGGAGGCCAGATCCTCATCTTCACAGACGGTGTGGGTTATTATCAGGAAAAAGGTAAGGCAAAACAGACCGTGCGCAAAGGAGAAGTAATAAAATGCCTTCCTGGCATCGAGCATTGGCATGGCGCAACACCCGACAGCGGCGTTACTTACATTGCGACTTCACCCGCTCAGAAAGGAAAAACGATCTGGTTGCAAAAAGTTACCGATGCGGAATATAACAGCAAATAGATTTTAACCTGAACTACGAACTTATGCAGACCCAAACAATTATAAAATCACTTCTGAAAGCATCCATTCTTGGATTGTTTTTTTTATTATTCAATGCTGAAACTTCCCGTGCACAAACCCCGGGAAAAGCGGAGCAGGAAATCATAACGCTCTCGAAAGACAAATGGCAATGGATGTCTGACAAGAATGTGGACAAGCTCGCTCAGCTATTTGACGACAAGGCAAAATTTGTTCACATGAACGGAACCTGGAAAAAGGAAGAAGAACTCGAAATTATTAAAACCGGAAGTATCTGGTACAAAAAAGCGGATGTGCACGATGTGGCCGTAGAGCTTTTTGATGATACAGCTATAATCTGGAGCCGTATTACACTAGCCGCCATGGTTCGGGGCAATGAGGCCAATACGGAGTTTACGGTTACCGAAGTTTATAAAAAGAAAGGGAATGACTGGAAGATGTTAGCGCTGACATTCAGCAGTGTACGGGATACCCATGTCATTAAACATTAATCAGTTAACTCACTAAAATACGCCGCAATGAAAGCTATCATCAATCACAAATGGTTAAAAACCAGTCTGACCGTTTCTATTATAGGACTTGGCCTTTTACTTATCACCGGACAAGTCGCCTTAGCTCAGACCACAAACGCAAGCACTTCAACAGGGAATAATGCCAGTGCGGAACAGGAACTTCTCACTCTCTCCAAAGATAAATGGCAATGGATGTCTGATAAGAATGTGGACAAGCTTAATACCTTATTCAATGAGAAATCCATGTTTGTTCACATGGGAGGAAGCTGGGGGAAAAAACAGGAATTAGACGTGATTAAATCAGGTAACATCTGGTATAAAAAGGCGACGGTCCATTCCGCTTCCGTCAACTTCATCGGCAATACTGCGATCCTTTTGAATGACATTGATTTGATTGCAGTGGTAGGAGGCAACGAGGTGGTCAATCCGTTTATGGTAACTGAGGTATATGTCAATGAAAACGGTAAATGGACGATGGGTTCACTCACATTCTCAAAACTGGCCAGGGCAGTTAAGTAACGGTTTTATCAATGTCTTTGGCGATAGGAGGAAATTTTCATTGAGAATAAATTATTGCTGATTAAACAAATACAAAAAGAAAAAACTCTGGTTCCCAGATAACAATGTTCCAAATGGACAAGTCGATATCGCATACAAATTTCAACCGTCGTAATCTGCTAAAAACCGGATTAACGCTGGCAGGTGGAGCATTACTGTCCACTGCCGGTAAAACGTCGGTAAGTGCTGCTGCTAATAGCGGATCATCAAAGACAAAGGTGACTGGTCGGCGCAAGTTGGGCAAACTGGAAGTTTCAAGTATAGGACTCGGTGTGCAGAATATGAGCCGTACGTATCAGACGACAATTCCGTCCCGGACTGAAATGCACAATATCATTCGGACAGCTTATGATAATGGTGTTACTTTATTTGATGCCGCGGAAGCATACGGGCCTTTTGAAGTTGAAAAAATTCTGGGTGAAGCACTAGTACCAATTAGGAACAAAGTTGTTATTGAAACAAAATACGGGTGGAACATTGATCAGAAAACCGGTCAGCGTCTTCCAGGTTTGAACAGCCGTCCCGAACATATTAAGGAAGTAGTGGAAGGAATGTTAAAACGTTTGAAAACCGATCGTATAGATTTATTATATCAGCATCGGGTAGATCCAGCTGTTCCGATTGAAGACGTTGTGGGAGCCATTAAAGATCTTATCAAGGAAGGTAAAGTACTTCGTTATGGATTATCAGAACCAGGAGCCCAAACGGTCAGACGGGCACATGCCATTCATCCGGTTACAGCAATTCAAAACGAATATTCCCTTTTATGGAGAGGACCGGAAAAAGTGATTATCCCGCTTTGCGAGGAACTGGGCATTGGTTTTGTTCCATGGAGCCCGCTTGGCGTGGGTTTTCTAACCGGAGCTATTGATGCAAATACCAGGTATGCGCCAGGGGATATTCGCGGTGGAGAATCCAGGTTTTCACCTGAAAATATTGCTAATAATCTTGCACTTGTAGAGTTGGTAAAAAAATGGGCTGCACAGAAACAAGCTACTCCTGGCCAAACCTCATTAGCCTGGCTTTTGGCTCAAAAACCGTGGATTGTGCCTATTCCCGGAACAGCACAAATGGCGCACATGCTGGAAAACAATGGTGCTGATTCAGTGAAGTTTTCCGCCGAAGAGCTAAATCAGTTCAATACGGAACTAGCAAAGATTGAAGTTAAAGGCGCTCGTTTGCCTGAATTTGTGCTTGCTTTCTCCGATGTTGAAGCGCCGGTAAAGAAATAAATCAACCACTCATATGACCCATTTGTTATTAATATTTATTTGCCTGATTTCTGCCTGTTCTCCTACCCAAACGGAACGCGTCGAAGCAGAAACCAAAGCTGAAATAGATTCCGGTAAGACTTTGATTGTGTATTTGTCACGTACAAATAACACAAAGGCAGTTGCGGAGATTGTACAAAAACAAGTAGGAGGAACACTGGTAGCGATTGAATTACAGAATCCGTATCCTGAGAATTATCAGGCCACAGTTGAGCAGGTGGCCAGTGAAAATGAAACAGGTTTTCTGCCGCCTTTAAAAACAAAAATTGCGGATTTAAAAAAATACGATGTTGTGTTTGTTGGCTTTCCCACTTGGGGAATGAAACTTCCGCCTCCAATGAAAAGCTTTTTGCAACAATATGATCTTGCTGGCAAAACCGTCATTCCTTTTAACACGAATGGCGGTTACGGCATCGGAAGCACATTCGAAACGGTGAAAGAGCTTTGTCCTAAAAGCAAAGTACTGGAAGGTTATACGACCAGGGGCGGATCGGAAAGGGATGGACAACTGCTGATGATCAAAGAAGATAATGCAAAGCAGACAGAAACTGATGTAAAAAAGTGGTTGCAAAAACTTAAAATGATATGAGGCCAAAAAAGCTATTAATGATCCTTTCAGCATTCATTTTCAATGAGGTGGCAGCTGCTAATCAAGTATTGGAAAGCGACAGCCTGGATACGAAGCAGCAAAGCATCGTATCCATTTCCGCGTTTACTGCAAAAGGAGATTTGTCAGGTCTGAAACAGGCTTTGAATGAAGGACTTAAAGCGGGACTTACCGTTAATGAGGTTAAAGAGGAGCTTATTCACCTGTCTGCTTACTGCGGTTTTCCAAGAAGTTTGAACGGAATTAACACATTTAATACCGTGCTCACCGAGCGCAAATCAAAAGGGATAACGGATCCGGAAGGTGGACAGCCCTCAAAAGTGGCGGAAACAGACAAATATCAAACCGGGAAAAAGGTTTTAGAGTCACTCACTGGCAAACCTGAAACGGGTCCCAAAACCGGATATGCAGCCTTCGTGCCAGCCATTGATACACTATTGAAAGTGCATCTTTTTAATGATATATTTACACGTGGAGTGCTTGATCACAAACAGCGGGAACTCACTACGATATCTGCATTGACTGTACTGGGTGGTGTCGAATCTCAACTGGCCGGGCATCTTGGAATTTGCCTAAACCTGGGATTTACCAAAGAAGAGTTGGAGCACGTACTCGCATTTATTGAATTCAAAATCGGGAAAAAAGAAGCTGATTCTGGCAGACAGGTTTTATCAAAAGTACTGGCTTCCAGGAATTGAAAAGTTTAAATAATTATTTCTTAAATATTTGATTTTCATACTTATCTATTTGAATAACGTAAGTTAATACACATCCATAAACCTAAATTTGAATTAAGCTGAAATAAAAGTACATACATATACGGCATGGCATAATTGTTTTCCATTTTCTTAATCCTAAATACTACTCACCATGGCGAAAATCACATTAAATATTAACAACAAAGATTATCCCTTAGAAGCTGATCCTCAGATGCCTTTGCTTTGGGCAATCCGGGATTTGGCAGGATTGAAAGGAACGAAATATGGTTGCGGTGTAGCCCAATGCGGTGCCTGCGTAGTCCATTTGAATGGCGAGGCTGTGCGTTCCTGTGTAACAAAAGTGAGCCGTGCCGCAGGGCAAAAGGTTGTCACGATTGAAGGTTTATCCGAAAAAAATGACCATCCCGTACAAAAGGCCTGGCAGGAAGTAGACGTGCCGCAGTGTGGTTATTGTCATTCCGGCCAGATCATGTCTGCTGCCGTTTTGCTCCGTGAAAAACCGGATCCCACCGATCAGGATATCGATGATGCGATGGCTGGTAATATTTGTCGTTGCGGTACTTATTTGCGCATTCGTAAAGCTATTCATTTGGCGGCGGAAATGAAGAAACAGGCACTGAAACAGGGATAAATCCGACAACCTATTTATTAGATTATGAAGCAAAACTCAAAGAGTAATTCTGTCTTTCCAACACGAACGGCGGCAGTGCTAACTGTGGTTATATTCGGTATTGCAGTGGTCGCATCCGCTTTCAGGGAGAAGGAATACGATCCGATCAAAGATATAAAATTCAATAAAATCAATAAAGATAGTATTGAATCGGTCAAAGCATTTGAAACGGTATATAAGACATTGATGAGTCCAAGATGTATGAATTGTCATCCGGCTGGTGATATACCTTTGCAGGGTGATGACAGTCATTTACATGTCATGGGTCCAAAACGTGGCGTAGAGGGTAAAGGAGTTTACGCAATGAAATGCTCGAATTGTCACCAGGATACCAACACGCCCGGACTGCATACACCTCCGGGAAATCCAGAGTGGCATTTGCCGCCGGCAGCAATGAAAATGGTTTTCGAAGGAAAAAGCGCCCATGAACTTGCTTTGCAACTGGTTGATAAGAAAAAGAATGGCAATAAGGACATGAAAAAGCTGATCGAACATGCCGATGACGGGCTGGTACTTGCAGGGTGGAATCCGGGAGAAGGCAGGACTTTGCCGCCGGTAAGTCACGCGGAATTCAAAAAAGCATGGCTGACATGGATCAACAAAGGTGCCTACGCGCCTAAAAAGTAATACCATTCATCAACAACACTATGGACAATCAAACAGTATCAAGAAGGAATTTCCTGAAAACATCAGCCGTAACAGGTGCGGTGTTTTCGCTTGGCTTTTACTGGCCGGGTAACGCAAAATCCGCCAAAGTTATTAATTCAGCCGAAGCAAATAAATTCGGTGTAGAAATGAATTCCTGGGTGCATATTGACGCATCTGGCAAGGTCACTATTTTCGATCACCGTGCCGAAATGGGGCAGGGTTCTTATCAGGCCGTTCCGCAAATTGTGGCCGAAGAACTGGAAGTGAATCTAAATGAAATCAATGTTGTTTTTGCCCCGGGAAATGCCAAGAAATATGGGAATCAGGTGACGGGTGGTAGCTCAACGGTAAGAGGTTCATACAAGAATCTATTAAAATTAAGTGCTACCGCACGTGAAATGCTGATTCAGGCTGCGGCAACCAAATGGGGCGTGCCGAAAATAGAATGTTATGCTGAAGGTGGCCACGTCATTCACAAACCTTCCGGAAAACGGATGCACTACGGTGAACTTGTCGAAGCAGCATCAAAACTGGAAGCTCCAAAAGATGTCGTCCTGAAAAAACGTGCAGACTACAAGCTGATTGGCAAACCGCTGCGACGCCTGGATACGCCAATGAAAACCAATGGCTCTGCCATATTCGGACTAGATAAGCATATTCCGGGCATGATGTATGCGGCGGTTGAAAGAAACCCAAGATTAAGAGGAAAAGTAAAAAGCTTTGATGACACAAAGACCAGACAAATACCCGGTGTAAAAAATGTCTTTAAAGTAAAAATGGGTGTTTTTGATACCTATCGGGAAGGTGTGGCTGTGGTTGCAGATTCTACCTGGGCTGCAATTCAGGGGAAAAAAGCTTTGAAAGTAGAATGGGACGATACAGGTTTTGAGCATCTGGATACCGAAGAAATTTACAAACGTCAGGCCGAAGCCTTGAAAACTCAAGAAGGACTACCATTTAAAAAGCAGGGTGAGCCTAATGAAATTATAGCAAAAGCAACGAAGAAAATTGATGTTACTTACGAAACGCCATACCAATACCACGCTGCCATGGAGCCGCTTAACTGCGTAGCTCATTATCAGGAAGACAAGCTGGAAATCTGGGGACCGATCCAGGCGCCGGAATGGGTACAGGATTATATAAGCAAAGAAATGTCGATCCCAAAAGAAAAGGTGATCGTGAATATGACCTTTCTGGGTGGTGGTTTTGGCCGAAAAGCATTCATGGATTATCCGCACGAAGCTGCTGTGATTTCAAAAGAAATAAAGGGCCCGGTACAAGTCGTATGGACACGTGAAGATGATGCTACGCAGGGACCATTCCGTCCGGGAATTACCTATCGATGTGAAGGCGTGATCAATAATGGAGAGATCGATGCATTCAAAGTCAGGATGGCCGGACAGAATAACGATCACTGGCGGGATAGTAAAAGAGGTGTTGCCAACCGCAGTACTTCGGAAGGTTTTTTAAAACCTTATACCGAGTCAATCAAAAATCTGGCGATTATGGATGTGCCATTTGAAACGCCCATTCCAACCATGTGGTGGCGTTCTGTGTACGCGTCTACGAATGGTTTTGCCTACGAAAGCTTTCTGGATGAACTGGCATTGGAAGCGGGAAAAGATCCGCTGGATTTCAGACGGGCATACCTGAAAGAAGAACGTTTGCAGAAACTGATCGACAAAATTGAAGAAGTATCCGGATGGAAAAACAGGAAAAAAGGTGAAGGATTTGGTGTAGCAATTACCGAATGTTTTTCCAGTACAGTCGCTCAGGTCGTAAAAGTTTCTAAGCAGGAAACCGGCGGTGTAAAAGTCGATCAGGTTTGGGCAGTGATGGATTGCGGCTGGTACGTTAATCCGGACACGATCAAAGCACAAATCGAAGGGTCGGTCGTAATGGCCCTTGGAGCCGCGACGATACATCAGGTCAAATTCAAAGATGGCATGGCCGTTGACAATAATTTCAGCACCTACCAAATGCCTCGCATCAACGATATTCCGCCCATCGACATACACATTATGGACAATGATGCAGATGCAGGCGGGGTAGGAGAGCCGGGATTGCCGCCGTTCGCTCCGGCGCTTACGAACGCGATTTTTGATTTGACAGGAAAGAGGATTCGGAAGTTGCCGTTTAGTTTATTGGGAGTTTAAGGGATAGATAGGCTGGTATGACTGGCTTGTTGATGGAAAAGGGTCATTTCTATTGGGGAAATGGCCCTTTTTCTATTTTCGGATCGGAGTGGCAGCAGTAATGAAATCTGACCTCTAATTTTACGAATCAAATTACGATAGCGCCAACAGGCAACTTAAAACTTGCATGTATAGAAAAATGTTTACATTTGCAAATAACACTCATCACAAATGCCTTTACAAGCCAGCTAATTAATGAACGTTGAGCATATAAAAGAGGCCGTTTCAGAAACACTACTTTCAATACAATTTGATGAGTTTGAAGTTGACGAAGTGAAAAGAATTTTTGACCAGTGGAGTGATGTAACGTTTTTAGAGGAGTTTTTCCATAATAATTATGATGACTTAAATGGAGACTTTTACAAAATGGCAAGTGTCGATGAAGCGGTGTTAAAGACTTTATCTTACGCGAAAGACTTTTCTAAATTACTTAAATCGAGCGCATTAGGTGAAAATGGCAGAAATCTTAATGATTTATTTAGGCCCTATAACAAGCATTCAACTGAGAAAATCCGTGAGCGAAGCAAAGCTCGTGGGGTTGAACCTCGGTCTTGGCTCCGGCTATATGCTATTCGATTGGATGATAATTTGTTTGTAATTACCGGTGGAGCAATTAAGCTAACCTTCAAAATGGATAGAGATCATTTGGAAATGGAAGACAAGAAAATGGATATAGTGGCCGGATATTTTAAGAGTGAGAAAATTGATTCAAAAAATGATTATTGTTTCATAGATTTTGATGGCGATGAAGAGTAAATCTAGTGTGTATAACAAAATTAGTCACTTGCTTTCTGATGAACCTAGCGAGTGGATGGCGGATGTGAAGTTTAGGGAAGACAACGCTGAAATGTTGTATCATTCCCAATCCATAGCGTTAAAGATTCTTCGCAGATTGCGTGAATTAGGCATGACACAGAATGACCTATCTGAAAAAATTGGAGTTCAGCGACAACAAGTTAACAAGTGGTTGAAGGGGAATGAAAATTTTACCCTGGACACCATTTGTAAGCTTAGTAAGGCGGTAGACTTGCAAGTAGCAGAACTTTTTCAACCACATTCTCTTAAAGAGAGAGGTGATGGCGTTCGTGAAAAATATTCTTACTCACGTTTAGATACCAATGGAGAGTATCAGGATATGACAGCCAGGGGTGAAACGAAAGTGCTTTCTCTGAACTCACTTTCACAAATTTATTTAGAAAATTAGACATGGCAGATCAGAACAGATTACCTATTGCGTATCAAATTGCCAGAATTAAAACTGATAAGTTTGCAACTTATGACGACGTTAGCATTGATGAAAATAATATAACAATCTTCGCCAATGCGAATTTCCAAGTCAGCATTTTGGAACGATCAGTTCGATGCACCTTCGAATTTGGCTTGATGAGCGCAGACGATAAGTTTATTGAACTTAACACTTCCGTTTATTTTCTGATACAGAAAGATAGCTGGGATATATTACCAAGGGTTAACGGAAAACGAGAAATCCCTTTAACCTTTGCCTATCACATGACGCAAGCCACATTGTCCACTGCGCGCGGAATCCTTCATGTCAAAACTGAGGGAAGTTATCTCAACAAGTTTTTTATTCCTGACTTGAAGGCAGAAGATTTTGTGAAGGGCAGACTGATTGTTGAGGAATAAGAGTTGCCGCAACGAGACCGGCCTAGTGCTAGTTTTTATGTCCTCCCGAATCCGCTTCCGCCTGACCAGCTAGATGAAAAAGGCAAATAAAATCAGCCGTTAAATTGCACAAACTTCCAAACAATTACTTAGTTGAAATTATTTGAGTATGAGGTCACGGTTGAGAATCCTTTTTTAATTTGGGTTGGCTATGTATGGTTTCATGAACTCCTCGATATCAATTAGCTCTTTCAATGAAAGTCTGAACCACTCGCCGCGAACACGTTTATGATCAAATTTATTATGTAACTTTTTTTCAACTTCTTTACCACAACACCATTTGGCTATAATGTGAATGGCAGGTTCTTGAGAGTGAAGAGTCCTTTCTCTATATTTTGGCTTTTTGCTAGTACCAATTTTTATAAGAGATGTGTCATTGTTAAGCATTAGGTAGACATAATCATTTCCTTCAACTGTTTCACTAATATAGTTGTTATTGAAAAAGTCATGATAATACTGTGGTTTGTCAATAAAATCAACTTTGATAATTCCTCTTGGTGATGTACCCATCATTACCGCACCTTTGCCCTCAAACTTTTTGAGCTCCAAGTTTGTCGTTGTAAAGAATCCTGACTTCTCTAAAAAGCCTCTAAGTTTTGTCTGAAAAGTATTAAACGCATCTAGCGCGTCGACATTAGTGTAACTGTCGGAAAGTAAAGCACAAAATTGAAGTAAAAGTAAATAATAGTCTTGGTCGTTTACATTTAAATTGATTACGTCTCCTTTTAAACCATTTAGATTGTTAATATAAAACATTTCGACGGTCAGTCCATATTCATCATCATAAAGCTTAACTACAAAACAATGATTACTAATCCTTGAAATTACGTTGTTTATCGGGCCATTGTCTTCTTTGTCGAGTTTTAGAATATCTTTTTCGGATAAAGTGAAGCAACATTTATTAAATTTTTCAAGTAAGTCATCGACATCGTTCATTTCAATAGTTGTAATAAATAAGTTCTGAAACAATTCTCAACTCTTCATAGGTTCATAATACAAATATGAGTCAAATTTTTATTCTTGTTTATCTGTGTAACTTCAATGTTCTATTTTAGGAAAGTCGGTGTAATCCTTAATGTACCCAGTGAAATCTTGCCCGGAACATTCCGCCTTTCCTTTTGTGAAAGAAAAATAAAAAGTAATATTTCCCTTAGCTTCTGAACCTACTTTATTATTTTCAAAATGATTAAGTAAATAGTCCTGTCTGATTATAACTGGCCTAGACCATTCATCGTTATGTCTCACCAGAAATATATAATGAACCAGAATATTAGAAATGTTGCGAAGATTTTTGACGGACACACTGAATTGTCCACTAAAACTATCTTTTCTTGCTGTGGAAGTTGATGTTTTAACCTGAACTCGTCTTAATGTACCGTTGTCGTCCTGAACAACGAAAATATCGTCTCCTATATCAACCTCAGGAATAGCAACATTCCAGCCGAGCATTAAAAATTCGGACATGATGGTTAGATGTCCGGCCTTGCCCAGATACTGATTAAACTTTTTCGTCACGAGGGGTTACTTTATGTAGAACATGTCCGGTTTGCGTGTCAACGAATTGAATTTCATCAAATTGATTCAAATCAGTCTTGTTCTCTACACCTAGCAAAGCGGGATAAATATGACTCTCGAGCTTCCCAATATAAATTTCAAAGTTGCTTTTTGTGTCGTACCCTACAAAAATATTGTTAGCGGGATGGGCATTTGGGAAAACTTTCCTTATAAAGTCACGAATGGATGGTGAGATACTAAATGAGTATCCATCCATCTGCTTGTTTACGTTTATTTTAATTGCGTCCATTGCCGAAAGTTTTATGTTCAAAGATAGGAAATTATAACCGGAATGAGATTTCGGTTCACTGTACCTTGTCTCTACCGCGAGTAATTACAGAAGTTATACATATTTTTTGTCAGCATAGATTGTAAGCTCCATTCGCTAGAGAAAAAAATCCCCCAAAAAATTTGCGTAAGCAAATACTTACACATAAATTTACGTAAGCAAACACTTACATAATATGTCAACCCAACCAAGAAGAGACGTTTTTCAGGCCATATCAGATCCGACCAGACGGCAGATAATTAATTTGATCGCCCACAAACGGATGAATCTTAACGCATTAGCAGAAAACTTTGAGATAAGCAGGCCGGCCATTTCCCAGCATATTAAAATTTTGACGGAGTGTGGAATGGTGGTGGTGAAGCAGGAAGGGCGGGAAAGATATTGTGAAGCGAAGCTTGATGGCCTCAGAGAAGTTTCCAGTTGGGTGGATCAATACAAACAATTCTGGAATGAGAAATTCGATTCATTGGGAAGCTATCTCGATCAAATTCAGGCAAATAATCAATCAAATAACGATCAATCAAACGACAAGTAAAATGGAACAGCCAGCAGAAAAACAATCAGGTTTGAAAATTGTAAGACAGTTTAAAGCGCCAAAAACATTGGTGTTTGATGCTTTCGCTTCACCAGAAGCATTTGGCCAGTGGTGGGGACCGTCGGGCAGTCAGCTTTCAGTAGTTAGTTTCGATTTTAAGCCAGGTGGCAGGACACATTATAAAATGGAAGGAAACGGTCACGTCATGTGGGGATTGTTCCAATACAAAAACATCCAGCGCGCCGACTTGCTTGAATTTATCAACTCTTTTGCCGATGCTGACGGAAATATTATTACGTCTCCTTTTCCAATGGATTTCCCGTTGGAAGTCTTTAATCAGATTACATTAGAAGAAAAGGATGGAATCACTACATTGACGATCCAGGGACATCCCATTAACGCCACCGCAGCACAAATCGAGACCTATAATGCCATTACAGATAACATGGAGCAAGGTTTCGGCGGGACATTTGATCAGCTGGAAACATATTTAGCGGAAGTGCAAAAATGATTGCGATTCCCTTGCCTGGCCTTCACAAGACTATTGAATACCGAATTTGCTAACGTGATCCGCTTGCAATTTTAATGGACTTAAAATTGAAAGTCAAACCAAAAAATCTCCCACAAGCCACAGCCCGCAGGAGATTTTCAAATATTCAAACAAACAGTACCCAACAAACAGTGAAAAGGTAATAACCCCAAATCCTTATTTATTAATGTATTCTAGAATTTCCGATACATACCACCCAAATATTGATTGGCATCATCTTCTGCAAATTGTGCCTTTTTGGCATCCCAGTGTAATGTTTTATTGGGGAAACGGCCAGCAATCACACCAAGCAAAATGGTTTCTGTAAGTCGGGAAGCATAAGAAAACGGCGCACTGCATGTAGCTTTTCCCAAACATGCATCCACAAACTCATGGTAATGCTTGTGCACTTCCGAACTGTATTCGCGAACCGGTTCACTTAATTTAAACTGCGAGATGTCGATATCTTTATAACTGCCGTCAACGATCAGTTTGGGCATTACCTGGAAATGCGGAAGATACAATCTCCCTTTTTCTCCAATGAACATCGCTCCCTGGTCGTGCAGGTCAGCTCCGTCGGGAAGCATCAGATCTTCGCGTTGTTTATCTGCGCCAACACCATCATACCAAACCCATTTCAGGGTATCTGCGGTATATTTTGTTCCCGGAAATTCATAGGTAACCATGTTTTTTTCAGGATACCCGAATCCGTTCGGTTTTCTGCAATTGTTGATGATCGTTCTCGGAACATCCAGCTGCAAAGCATTATAAGGCGTATCAAAAATATGTACTCCCATATCGCCCAATGTAGCACAGCCATAATCAACAAGCTTCCGCCAGTTGCCGGGATGGTAAAAACCATCTTTGTATGGCCTTTCTGCCGAAGTTCCCTGCCATAAATTCCAGTCCAGATTGGCTGGTACAGGATCGCCTGTTTCAGGTACCGGGCCATTATAACCCCAGTTTTTTGGTGACCAGGCTCTCACGGTATGTACTTTTCCAACGATCCCTGACTGGATCAGCAAAGTGGCTAGTTTATAATCATAAAAAGAATGCACCTGAATACCCATCTGAGTAACCAGCTTTTTGTCTTTGGCCATTTTATCCATCGCCCTCGCTTCCTTTACATAATGCGTAAGTGGCTTTTGACAATAAACCGGTTTATTCATTTCCATTGCCATAATTGATGCCGGCGCATGGGTATGATCAGGCGTAGACACAATTACAGCATCAATATCCTTACTCATTTCTTTGAGCATCACGCGATAATCCTTGTATGTTTTTGCATTTGGGAACTTAGAGCTCACACTCGCTAAAACAGTTGAATCAACATCGCAAAGCGCTACCACATCCACATTGCTATGAGACGATATGGATGCCAGATCAGCCTGACCCATTCCACCCAGACCAATGTGAGCCGTCCGCAACCGTTTATCGGCAGAGAACGCCCATGATTCAGCTGGTATTATAGCAAGCGAAGATAAGGCTGCGGCATTTTTAAGAAACTCTCTTTTATTCATGAATCAAAAGGTTAAATTTTATTGGGTTAGAATTAATAATATAAAAATACGTCTGAAAACTTACACGTGCATGATAAAGCAACAAGTAAAACTAATACGGTTGTGAAAAAGCTTAAAATTGAACTGTTTTCAGGTCAATTCCAAAAATGGTGTCTTAGTTGGGGAAATTTATGGGGTTTTTAGGTTGTCTTGGAGGTAACTTAGGGATGGATCTTCCTTATAATTAAAGAATAAAGTTTTGCTTTGAGAAAATGGAAAGAATAAAAAATTGCGAAAGATATTTGGTTCCAAAGTTGCACCACCAATCACAAAACTATTCCTTCATGCTGTCAGACATTTGTTATCATAACGTAATGTGGTCAATTTAATGCTGAGTGATTGTTAAAATACCGGGATTTATTTCTAATATTAGCAGAATAATTTAATCATCCAAGCTTACCTTTAAAATTGACATGAAAACAAAACATTACATTGTTCTAATGCTTATGGCAATCAGTATGTTCTCGGTTGCTGCGAGAAAAGCATTTATAGCTGACGATCTGATCGGAACCTGGAAATACATGATCAGTGATGTTCCGGCCGAATACCAAACAGGATCTTTGGTTTTTGAGCAAAAGGATAATAAAACGGTCGGGTACGTGGAGAGCTCTGAAAAGAATGAGATGAAGGGCTTGACAGTTGATCAGGGAAAAGTCACTTTTACAACATCTAACCAGAGCGGCGAATTTAAATATAGTTTGATGCAAAAAGGTGATACATTGACTGGAACGATCGCGTCTAGTTATGGAGATTTTGGGATAATGGCTGTAAAGCAGGCTAAATAGTAATTTTTAATGGGCAGTCACGTTAGGACGCACCTGACTTGATTGTCTGTGAATGACTTATCGCAGAAATGCGAAGTAAGGTCGTGTATGGCTGAAATTTGCTTTATGTCAAAAACCGTGCGACCTTCGATTGACTTAGCACACTATACGATTAAAGTAAATGAGTGTATCAACTTACGATACAGAAAAGGTCAGTACAGAAGATTATAACGACACTATGTCAGCCATTGATATCCTTGATTCCCGCCGATTTTTCAGTGAGGGATCAAATGGAAAGTTTGAGCTTCGGACCTTTATTACAAGGGTAAAATACGATTCGCAAAGATCTGTTCAACCTCGGTTTCGGAGTGTGGGATGACGCAAAGCAAAAGGTTGATGATAGAATCCAGACGAGAAATGGTGATATGCGTATGATTTTAGGCACAATTGCCACCATTGCACTTGATTTCTTAAGAAAATATCCATATGCGTATTTATATAAAGCAGCAGCAAAAGGTAAGTCCAGACCTTTAATTCCTGATGTACAGCAGGAAGATGTTATTGTGCAAAAAACTTATCGCATGGCTGAAACCTTGAAAAAATATCCTCTTCCGGGTAAATAGATTTTATCTCGTTTAATATTGATTCTGCTTCCTCGAGATGGGATTAATGGAAATTAGAGTCAACCAGCTGTTCATTCTGGTTGACTTTTTTGTTTGCCACTATTCGTTTAGATGCTATACACACCCCCAAACTTACCCACAATCAGGAATTTTGGTATAAAAATCAGGAATATGTATACGCACTATACCAAAGAAAAACCGGAATTTCGCAAACTGCATCTTCTGTCCTGATATTTCGATTCAGAAGATATTGCGCTGAAATATAAACCAGTAAAATGATGAAACAGAACATTCAAACTGCAAGACTAATGCTGATCGGATTTTTGGTAGCTGCATTGCTTTCCTGTTCGTCCCCGGAGTCAGAAATTATTGATACTCCAAATGAGGTTGTTGATCATGACACCCTTTATGTCGACGGGATTTATTCGGCAAGAGGCGAATACGGGAGTCTTCCTTCTCATATTACGGTAACAGTAACGCTTACCGATGAAATCGTTAGCGATACCCAGGTAGAAACGCACGCGACAGATCCAACGTCTTTGGATTTGCAACGTCGTTTTGCAGCAGCTGTTCCGGCGGTGGTCAATGGAAAACATATCAGCGAAGTCAGGGTAGGGCGTCTGGCGGGTTCAAGTGGTACGCCAAAGGGCTTTAATGATGCAATCAGACAAATTAAAGAACAGGCTGCCCTGACTAATTAAGTGTTTAGATAAAACTGATCAATCAAGTTTATTATGAAAGATAAATCAATCGAAAAATTGTTGTTTGTCGAAAAAATGGGTCGTTTGGCGAATCGGTTATGTTTGTCTTTTTTCTTGTTTTCAAATAAATTATCTTAGTTAGGATTTTACCAATTATCAGTTGCGAAGAAATAAGATTCCCTTAACCCCATAAACCAAGACTTCACCATGAATAACGATAAAACGGCCTTAAACAGGCGCTCATTTCTGAAAGCCTCACTTCTGTCTGGAGGAGGCATGCTGCTAACCGTTAGCTGGTTATCCAGTTTTACGTCTGCTGATAAAATGGAGGCTCTGAACCTGCCCGAACAGTGGGCGACGCTGAATGGTTACATTCATATCACACCTGATAACAAGATTAAACTGATTTGTCCCAATCCTGAATTTGGACAAAATGTAATGACCTCTTTGCCGATGATGGTGGCGGAGGAACTGGATGTAGACTGGAAAAATGTCACCGTCGAAATGGGCCCGCATGATCCTGCTAAATTAGGGGCACAGTTTACGGGCGGTAGCAATTCCGTTAGAATGTACTGGAAGCCGCTACGACAAGCTGGTGCAGCTGCGAGACAAATGCTGCGGGAAGCCGCCGCCCAGACGTGGAACGTTCCGGTCAATGAAGTGACAACCAAAGCAGGCGTGTTGTCGCATTCAAGCGGAAAGTCGGCAAAATATGGTGATATGGCCAGTAAAGCGGCTACTATTCCTGTACCAAAAGACTTGCCGGTGAAAGCACCAAAGGATTTTACGATTGTCAGAAAACCTACAAAAAATGTAGAAGCCAGTAAGATCGTAAGTGGCAAACCGCTTTTCGGCCTGGATTATCATGTGGACGGTATGCTTATCGCCATGATTCAGCACCCGCCGGCTTTTGGAATGAAACTTAAATCTTTTGATGCGGTTCAGGCCCTGAAAATGCCCGGTATCAAAGATGTTTTCAGCCTGAAATTGTATGAGGACGGATTTGAGCAGGGCGGTTTTGATACGCGTACTTTCAATGAATTGCTGGTCATTGTCGGTAACACGACCTGGGAGGTAATGAATGCCCGCAAAAAATTGGTCGCTAACTGGGAAGCTGCCGGGGATACCAAAGATACCATGGGCGGCCGGGGTGGAAAAAAGGAAGTGATCGTTCCGGGAGAGCTTGAAACAACAAGCACCCAATTGGATAAAATGCAGGAATATGCAAAAAAATCAGCTCAGGAGTTAAGAAAAGACGGTGATCCTGAAACGGCTTTTAAGAATGCGGCGCAGGTGATTGAGCGTACATACAACGCACCGTTTCTGGCACATAACTGCATGGAACCGATGAATTTCTTCGCCCATGTAACCGATGAAAAAGCAGTATTTGCAGGTCCTTTACAGGCACCAGGATGGACAGAGCCTACGCTTGCGAAATTATTAAATCTTCCCGCCGACAAGATTGAAATACAAATGACGCGTATGGGTGGAGGTTTTGGACGAAGGGCTTACGGACATTACCTTTCAGAGGCCGGCCTGATTTCAAGGAAAGTCAAGGCACCGGTCAAACTGATGTATACCCGTGAGGATGATATGACTTACGGGATTTACCGCCCGATGTACACAGCGACTTACCGTGCGGCTTTGGATGCCAATAAAACCCTGATTGCCTTTCATGTGAAAGGTGGGGGAATTCCCGAGCATGCGATACATGCGAATCGTTTCCCGGCAGGGGCTGTGGATAATTATCTGGCGGAAGGCTGGCAGATCGCTTCCAATATCACGATTGGCGCTTTCAGGGCTCCGCGTTCCAATTTCAATGCAGCTGCTGAACAATCATTTTTGGATGAAGTGGCGGAGGCCGCAGGTAAAGACCCCATTGAATTCAGATTGGAGCTTTTAAAAAAGGCCAAGGAAAATCCGGTAGGCAAAAATAATGAATACGACGCCGGTAGGTATGCAGGTGTACTGGAACTGCTCCGTGAAAAATCGCATTGGGGTAAGCCAGGAAATGAGAAATATAACCGCGGTGTTGCTGCTTATTTCTGCCATAATTCCTATGCTGCTCATGTGGTTGATATGGTAACACGCGACGGACAACCCTATGTGGAGCGTGTGTTTAGTGCGATGGATTGTGGCATTGTCATAAACCCGGAATCTGCAACCAATATGGTGCAGGGAGCGGTGGTTGATGGAATTGGCAATGCCTTTTACGGTGCATTGACACATAAAGACGGGGTACCTCAGCAGACGAATTTTCACAATTACCGTATGATCCGGATCAATGAAGCGCCCAAAAGCATCGAGGTGTACTTCGTACAGAACGATCTGGATCCAACCGGTTTAGGGGAGCCGCCTTTTCCACCGGTATTTGGAGCCGTAGCTAATGCGCTTTATAAAAATAAGGGGAGGAGATTCTATAATCAACCTTTTCAACCGGATTTTGAAAAAAATGTGAAAGCGACGATTTAAGGGTTATAATGATTTGCGTATATCACTAACCGATAATTAAAATTTATGTTATTTTCATAGTATGCCGGAATAGGAATATTTGTTTAAACTAAGATGCAAATTGATACAGAGCTCCAGAATTAAAGCCCGGTCCGGACATTTGTTGGGGCCGGGCTTTAATCAAAGAAATAATTCACCTCTGAAGTTTTTTGATTTTTCTATCGTATTATCAGTAAACATTCTTACTGAGGAAAATTGAAAATATCCCTTTAATTTGTCAGCGCTTGTAAAAAACAGTGCAGTTGCCAGTCCATCAGCTAACAGCGCATTTTTGGCAACAACCCAGGTGGCTATTACATCACGAACCGGCAGTCCAACCCTGGCATCAATGATATGGATGAATACCATCACCCCACGCTCGCCTGTTAGATGCCGATGCACATATTGCATTATCCTGCAAATCAACAACTCCGATTGCATGTTCGGGCTTATTTGGATGTTCCATTCCTATGGGATATTTCCAATTTCCTGAATGTCTGATGTCGCCACCTGCGTCGACAATGAACTCAGGGATTTGTTCCCTTAAAAGTATTTCGCTGACAATATCAACCAGGTATCCTTTACCAGCGGCACCAATATCAATGACCACAGGACGTTTGGTTACCAATGTTTGATAATCACGAGCAACATCTTTTATCCAACATAGCGATTCATGATCGTCTTCTATTAGCTCAACCTCATCTAATGGTTTTAATGAGTAATTTTTGTCATAACCGAGCTGTTCAAGTCTTCGGCCAACCAATGGATCAACTGCTCCGCTGGTAAGAGAATAAAGTTTATCATATAGCTCAAATATGGGAAGGCAGTCTTCCGGAAAATCAAAACTGCCTCCATTGGAAGCACTTGCAATTTTAGATACAAGCGAATCGGTGCGAAACCTGGAATATGTTTTATCAAAAATTTCGATCCTATCCAGTATTTTTTTCTTAACTATATCATTTAGCGGTTCAAACGTCTCAATTTCCCAATGGGTGCCAATGGCATCAAATACAAATAAAGAATTGCTGTTTTCAAATGATTCATCCATGGTGATACCGTTTTTTTGAGCACGAAAATGTTTAAGATTTTTAGCGCTTGTAAATCCGGTAAAGCCTTCCTGCATCAGTAATAGCATATAAGGCGCCGTCAGTCCCCTGGGTGATATCCCTGAACCGCTGGTTTTCAGAAGCAAATAACCGTTCTTCACCTGTAATTTTGTTGTTTGTGATGACCAGCCTTACCACATGCATGCCACTCAGGCTTCCAATAAATAAATTGTTTTTCCATTCGGGAATGCTGTCACTGCTGTAAAAGCTCATACCACTGGGTGAGACAACAGGGTCCCAATAATAGGCTGGTTGTTCCATGCCCTCACGTTGTTGAATGGCTGCTCCCACGGCAGATCCCGAATATTCCAGACCATATGTAATAGTCGGCCAGCCATAGTTTTTTCCGGCTTCTACTCTGTTTAATTCGTCACCTCCGCGAGGGCCGTGTTCTGTTTGCCACAAATCACCCGTCACCGGATGAATCGCTAAACCTTGTGGATTGCGATGACCCCACGAATATATTTCCGGCCTTGCATCTGCTTGCCCTGCGAATGGATTACCTGCTGCTGGCTGTCCTTCTTTGGTAATCCGCACAATTTTCCCAAGTCCTGCATTTAAAGATTGCGCCAGGGGCCTTGTTGCATTGTCCGACCGCTCACCTGTACTGATAAGCAAATTACCATTGCGATCAAATAAAATCCGTCCTCCGTAATGCGCTGTCCCTCTGTAAGCTGGTGTAGCCCGGTAAATCACCGTTGGATTTTCAATCGTTGTTTCGTTCGCAGATAATCGACCTTTACCAACTGACGTTAGATTGCCATCATTTGTCGGCTCAGAAAATACCCAGTAAACCATCCTGTTCGCTGAAAAGGACGGGTCAAGTCTGACACCTAGTAATCCTCCCTGGCCACCGGAATTGACAGCTGGTAATCCTGTGATCGGCTGACTCAATGTACCGGTAGTGGTTGCAATACGCATGGTTCCACCTTTTTCAGTGATGAGTAGCCGTCCATCCGGCATCGTCGTTATTCCCCACGGACTGCTAAGATTGGTTGTCAATATGCGCCCGTCGTAGGATGTTGCTGTTTTGACACCTGCTATTCTGGTTTGTCCGGAAAAGGACGGACTATATGAACTGTTCGGACGGGCAGTTTCTACCGGTGTGCCTGGTGTTGTAGTTTTTGTTGTGTCTATGGCAACCGGGGGATTAGTAACCAGTTCTGTATCATTGTTCTTGCACGATATTACCGTAAAAGCTGAAATTGCAAGAATACTCAGGATTTTTGTTGTCATGATTTTTCTCAATAGTTAGATGAAAATTTAGGAACTGCCATCACAGATCAAATGATTATTACGTTCATAATAAGCATTACGCGAACCAGTTAATTTTTCTGATACTTAGATATTACTTTTAGACCAACGACAGCTAAATTCTCCCATACAACTAAATGTTATTTTTTTTAACGTTTGTCGGGGAAAACAGGTCGTTTATGGTTTTTTATGGTAATTGATGGGATTCTGTTACTGTTGGGCTAAATAATAAATGTTTGGGTTATAGAAGAATTAGCTTTGTAAGTTCATGACCTTTATTTCTATAATATTGTTAATCAGCAGTCTTGTTATGAAAACGATAAGATGAAAATTTAAAGTGTCCGGATTTGTATTTATTAATAATTCATGTTCAGTATTCAATCTCTAAAACCATTTAAGGACGTTTGGACGCAAGCCATTTTCTGGATTGCCTATTTCCTGTTTGAATGGCTAAATACAGGCGCAAACTTCGATAATTATGACTGGACATTTCGCGCTATAAGTCTTAACATTCCGTTGATTATGATTGCTGCATATTGGCATTTACAAGTCACTGTGAGGGATTTTCTGATGAAGGATAGAAAGGTAGGTTTTTGGCTGAGCCTTACCGGAGGCTTAATTGTGTTTGGTATTTTTCGCCGTGCACTTAACTATTTCCTGTTTTACCCGACGTTCTTTCCAAAAGCGCTTGAAAAACCGTTCTGGTATTTGCCAAAACTCCTTGCTGAGACTACCCAGCTGCATTTGATAGTAGCATTGTTTGTAACAGTTGAACTTGTAAAACATACCCTGGATCAGCAACGATTAAATGAATTATACCGCAGAGAAAAACTGACTGCTGAATACCGGCTTCTTCAATCACAGGTTCAACCGCATTTCCTTTTTAATACACTTAACAATCTGGTATCCGTTTCACTGTACAACCCAGATCAGATGCCAAATCTTTTACAGCGGCTGGGAGGACTGCTTAGTTATCAACTCCATGAGAGTCATCAGGATCATGTACCTCTGTCAAAAGAAATTGCTTATCTGAATGATTACATATCACTGGAAAAACTTCGCTACGGCGACCGTCTGGATATTCAAACTAACTTTAGATCGATCACCAGCACAAAGCAAATAAAAGTGCCTCCCATGTTACTGTTGACGTTTGTAGAAAATGCGTTTAAACATGGGGCTGCACAAACGGATGGTAATTCCTGGATTATAATGAATTTGTCCCTCGACAAAAACCGATTGGTGTTTTCAGTAGAAAATTCGGTACCGGAGGGGCAGGTGTCTTACAAGTCCGGGCTGGGCTTGACAAACTTAAAAAAGCGCCTTGATATTCTTTTTTTAAGTAATTACGAATTGGTAACAATGCCTGAAGACGGGCAATTTTTGGCCGTATTGAAATTTAATATAATATAATGGCAATCCGTTGTTTTGTAATCGATGATGAACCGCTGGCCACCGACCTGATGGCTGACTATATCGGCCGGCTTCCGGATCTGGAGTTAGTGGGGGTATCAAACAGCCCTACCCAAGGATTGCAGCATTTGCAGCAAACTCAGGTGGATGTCATATTTCTTGATATTCAGATGCCCCGGCTAACCGGCTTTGATTTGTTACGGCCTTTAGGTTACAGGCCAAAGGTCATATTTACAACCGCATTCAGGGAATATGCACTGGAAAGCTATGAATTCGATGTTCTGGATTTTCTGGTCAAGCCCATCTCATTTGAACGTTTTCTTCAATCAGTAGGTAAAATATATCGTTTTTCCCAAAATTCGCTGACTGCTCAGGAAGTAATAACGACGCCTAAAACAGACAAAGAATACCAATATTTTAAGGTTGATAAAGAAATGGTTAAGCTGTTTCTTGACGATATTCTCTGGATTGAAAGTTTGAAAGATTATGTCCGCGTTCACACCAAATCAGGACCATTGGTTTCGTATCTCAGGATCGGCTATCTGGAAGAGAAGTTACCGCCTGACCGTTTTATCAGGATACATAAGTCTTTCATCATTTCGCTGGATCACATTCATGCAATCAGTTCTAATTACATCAGGATTGGTAATGAAGAAATTCCAATCGGCCGCATATACAAGAACAAACTGGATAATTTGATTCCGGGCAATTTTTCATCTGATGCTTTATAAAAGTGAGGTAAAAAATTATTTTTACCTCACTTTTAAATTTAATGTCAACAATATTTTGCCAGAAAATTTAATGTAAATTCTCAGCTGTTTCAGGCGATTTATACTGTTTTTAATATTCCAAAACGAAATCTAATTTTCCAGATATTGCGCCTGTTGAACAGGAATATTATTAGCATCAATTTCCAGAAAATTAACCTTGCCGGTTTCTACGTCATAAATTCCGCCCATGATTTTAATGCTTCCTTCTTTTTCAAGCCGGGCAATAATTGGGCTTTCATTGCGAATGCGGTCCATTGTATTTACTACATTTAAAGCAGTGACATTTTTAACAAATTCCAGGTTCGTCGCATTTCTATTCGACAATGTATCTGTTTCATTCAATATGGCTGGCTTTATTTTCTCTAAAAGCTGGGTCAAATTTCCCAATTGGATCTGATCGCAGGCACCCATGACGGCACCACACTTTGTATGACCTAAAACCAGTATCAGCTTAGTTCCAATAACTTTGGTAGCATATTCCATACTGCCTAAAATGTCTTCATTTAAAACATTTCCTGCAATACGTATGCTGAATATATCTCCGAGTCCCTGGTCAAAAATAAGCTCTGCCGAGGTTCTGGAATCCATACAGCTTAGTATGGTTGCAAACGGACTTTGGCCTTCCGCTGTTGCATTAACCTGTTCAAGCAGATCACGATTGGCTTTTAAATTCCTGACGAAGCGCTCATTTCCTTCTTTAAGAATCTGAAGTGCTATTTCAGGAGTCGCATTTTTTTTGAAGTCGTTAGAATGAGTATGCATGGCTGAAAAAGTTAGATGATTATTTAAGATAAAAATCAGTTGGTGGAACTGGCTTAGGTATATTATTTTCCTTAATTAATTGTTTAAGATTAATTTCTATGTTGGTCGCTATTGCAGTCATAGCAGTATCGGTTGGTTTGTTGCTGAAAGGGTCCTGCAAATGTGTAGCGGTGCGTTCCAAAAGAAAAAAAAGCGAAGCGATGATCAGCAGTAATGGTATTTCAAAATGGCTCTCCAAAGTCCTGAGTGAAATGGAGAGCAGAATGATGAAAAGATATATAATCATGTGCAGGAAAATACGGTAAGTCACAGGGAAAACCGTGCCTTTGATTCGCTCTGCCATTCCCATTGAGTTAGTCAGGTTTACCAGTGTAGTATTTAACTGGACATGGCTGTACAGATCCACCTGATTTTTGTTTTTCAGGTCTGAAATCTCCAGTGCATTGAGCTGCAATAACCCGAGAGGTTTATTATTATGTGCATCCAGCTTTTTTAAATCGCTATTAATGAGGTATTTATCCAGCCCTTCTATTGGATTTAGTTCTCTGAGTGTCTGGCCTAAACAGTAGCACCAACCGATATGTCTGAGGGCTATGCGTCGGATTGTATCCTCATTGCCTTCTTTCAAAAAGGATTGTAGTTGAAGTATCAGATTTCGTGAATCATTAACAATGCTTCCCCAGATCTTGCGTGCTTCCCACCAGCGGTCATAGGACTGGCTAAGTTTAAAAGATAATATGACAGAAATGGCAGTACCTAAAAATGTTGGTATCGTAAGCGGGATTTCCGGTATCGCTTCTGTGAAAGCAGTTTCAATAAAATATACAGCCAGTCCAATCAGGAATACATATACCAACTCGGACTTTACCTTATGAAATATATATTTAAATGGGATAGGTTTATTTAAAAGCATAGCTGATCCGGTTTAATTAGAAATGCTTGTTAATCTTCTCAAGCTTCTTTTTTAAACAATATGCCAAAATTCCACAGGCTGAAAAATTGACAGAATTTAAAATAAACCTGCTGTTAGCGGTCAGTCAAAATTTCGGTTTAAAGTGAAAAATTGACAGAAATAAGTTACATACAATATAATAAAACCCTCAACCCCCCTTACTGGAATGCAGTTTGATATATGTTTAAATAGAAACGTAAGCATTGATTAGTAGTTTAATGTTTAACTTAAAAAAGATAAAGTCATGTCACTCATCAAAAAGAACCGGAATTCATTTAATGCGATGCCAGCTCTGTTCGACGATTTTCTTGGCCGCGAACTTTTTAACTGGGGCAACACAAATTACTCATCCACACAAACCACCATACCAATGGTGAACATTAAAGAATCACCAGAAAACTTTGAAGTGGAAGTTGCTGCGCCTGGTATGGACAAGAAGGATTTCAGGATCCAGCTCGACAACAATCTGCTGACAATATCTTCACAAAAAGAAAATAGTGAAGAAACTACGCAGAACGGTTACAGCCGTAAAGAGTTTAGTTATCAGTCTTTCCAGAGAAGCATTATACTTCCAAAGGATGTTGTAGATCAGGAAGGCATTAAGGCAAGTTATAATAATGGACTTTTGCAGCTGACAATTCCTAAAAAAGAAGAAGCCAAACAAAAAGGTCCCAGATTGATTGAAGTTGGGTAAAAAATTAGAGCCTCGCTGAAAAGCGGGGCTCTAATAGTTAACAGGGTTGTGGTATCAGTTCTTAGAAACAAAATGTGGCAATACCCCTTCACCAAAAGCATCAATGAAATCAAGTTGTTTTGTATTTACATTGTGAAGATAAAGATGGGAAACACCTGCATCAATATCTGCCATCAGCCATTCCAAATGCTGGTTTACGCTGTTAGATATTCTTACTGATGATAGTAAATCCTGTGGTTTTACCATTTCACCGGCAGCATCGAACCCTTGAGGCGAGCGGATATCAGAAAGCAGGGCGGATGAAAACACATTATTTTTCCACTGCTCATGAGCTCCTGCGAGTGCCTTTTCATAAGTTATGTCATAAGATAACTGTACTTTTAAATAGACCGGCTTGCCCTCTCCGCCTCCGGACCGGAAAGCATCAATGATCTTACGCAGTTCAATTGGTGAGCGCGAAGTAGTAATCATCCCATCGGCCCAGCTGCCCACCCATTTTGCCGTCTGTTCAGTAAGTGCAGCCCCGATAACAGAAGGAATATAATCGGGGCGGGTATATAATTTTGCTTCGCTTACTTTGATATGTCCGTTGTGTGTAACGGTTTCACCATGCCATAGTGCACGCATAATATCTACGCTTTCTTTCAAACGTTCATTACGGACGTTCTTTAAAGGCCACTTCCGGCCATCAATATGTTCATTAAGAAATTGCCCGCTGCCGGCAGCAATCCAAAATCTGCCGGGGTTCATTTCACAAAGCGTTGCAACAGCTTGTGCAATAATGGCAGGATGATAGCGCTGACCAGGTGCATTGACAATACCATAGCCAAGTGTAGTTGCGTGCATAGCGGCACCAAGCCAACTCCAAGCAAACCCGCTTTCTCCCTGGGATTCACTCCAAGGAAAATAATGATCCGAACTAAGTGCCTGCGTAAAACCAGCTTGTTGAGCTTGCTGAACTAACTTTAATAACACACTTGGCTTAAACTGCTCATGTGAAGCATGATAACCAATCTGTATGTTCTTCATCATTTGTATTCATTTTAATGTAAGTATCCTAATATGCTGTTCTTTAATAAGTTGTGGAAATTTTAGTCGTTGTTTTTGTATTTAAATTTCAGCACAAGCATTGCAACATTAAGACAGATGGTAAAAATATTGGTTGCTATAATGGGAACATCTTTCTTGTCAATTCCATAATAAACCCATAAAGCATTGCCCGTTAGCAGCACCACAAACATCATTGTAGACACTTCACTGGCTTTTTTCTTTTTAATAGTTGTGACCAATTGGGGTATAACGGCAGACGATGTACAGATCCCCGCTACCAGGCCAAGTCCTTCTATGAAATCCATAGTTGTCGTTTAAGGTTTAAGATTGGCTCATAATTAATCGCATGAAAAAGTTATTAAATTTTCGTATTGCCAATCCGATATTGCCGGCTTACATGAAAATTATGCCAGTATTCATTCGGTTAAGTATATTTTAAGATTTTCTATTAATACGGCAGTGCTGAAATTAATGCTTGTTAATTCCAATCCTGCTTAACCTGTATTTTTTGCTCTTAATACAGTTATTTTAACAGATGTAGGCCTTCTTCCTAAAATAGTAGTGGATTTTTTTGCTCCGTATATTCAGTAGAATTAATATAAGAAATCATATAGATTACTTCGTTAGCACGAAGTAATCCGGAAATGTAATAATGCAGGAGTATTGGCATTCTATAAAAATCAGCAGATTAGAACGATCTGAAAAACCAGTTGGTACTAATTTGGTCTTAGCTTTAAAGTGACGTAGGTTTATTCGGTTCTTGCTGAGACTGAAAACGAATTCTAACCAGGGTTCCTATTCCTTTTTTGCTTTCAATATCCATAGTAGCTTTCATCAGTTCACAGATTTTTTTTACGATGAAAAGTCCCATGCCTTCACTTTCCTTAAAATGCTCATTAGCATTTTTATCTGGTCCGGTGGGAGCGGGCTGTTGAGGAGTTCTACCTTCCTGGTGTACAGCGGTTGTATGAGTTGCAGGCTTTAATTGTTCTGCAAAAACGGCCAAAGCAGTATTTTCGCCAAACCCCGGACCTGTATCCTGAATACTGAGTATCCAGCGGGAATCATTTTCCTTGGCCCAGGTTACATAAACACCTCCTGAATTAGTGTATTTCAATGCGTTATGAAGCAGATTTTGGAAAATCCGCTGTATTTGCACCGGGTCACTGGTCACTTTCAATTGTTCAGGTCCTTCTCCTTCCAGCGTTATGTTCTTTGTTTCAGCCAGTGGCAATGTATTTTTTATGATGGAATTTAATAATTCTGATACATCAAATTCCTTGATATGAAGAGTTTCCTGGCCGGCTTCGATACGGGAATAATCTGTCAGCTGTAATAACAGTTCACGAATTGAAGACATATTTCTATTCAGCATTTCCATTACTTCTGCACGATCCTCTTCTGATGAAGGTAGTTCCCACAATTGTGAAGCCATCATCAGCACACTGAAACTTGAACGTAAATCATGCGAGTTATGCCGGAGATGTTCACTACGTTTTTTGCTTAATTGCTGCAATTGATCAAGCGCATTTTGCAGATTGGTTGCCTGCTCAGCAGCCGCAGTTTGTCTGAGTTGATGATAATAGGTTACACTTCCCCTGATGGAATCGGAGTAGATACTGAATAGTTCGTTGTGAATGGTCAGTATAGAATCGGAGCTAAGTTTGGTATTGCCTTCCAGATATTTTTGCACATGATCCAGGAGAATTTTATACAAATTCTCAAATTCAATTATTAGTTCGTGCAGCTCATATCCGGACTGCCAACGGTGAAGTCCGTGCTCACGAGCCACTTTCAAAGCATCCTCGCTTTCAGGCTCTTTCAATAATCTTTGTTCTAAAATGTTCAATAAAACAGGTATCTGATCATTAAACTCTTCACGGGAAAAGCTTGCTTTACTGCTCAGGCTTTCATCCTTTATACACACTTCACGCCAATTATTTAAGAATGCTTCCCGCTTGGTGCGAAGGAAACCTACAAAGTCCTCAAATTGCCTCTGGCTTTTTAGTTTTGGCATAATAGCAAATTAAATAAGTCTGTTTTAATTTTCAGATCTGAAAACCTGAGTATAAGTATTTGTTTTTCAGTATTATGACTCTACAAAGTATGATCAAAAAATAATAGTGATTGAAAAGTATATAAATATCGTACCTGATTAAATTGACTAATAAAGCTAAATTTTCAGCGAATTATTTAGCCTCTTCATCTTTAAATCTTAATTTTAAATATTGGTAAGACTTACAACATAACCTGATTTGTAAGTTTTGAATGATGTTTTATGAAAACGACAAAGACAGTATATATTGCAGACGATGACGAAGATGACAGAATGTTGCTTAGGGAGGCAATTTTTAGCGTAATTGAAGACGCTATTATTAAAGAGGTTTGTGATGGGGTGGAGTTAATTGAGCAGATCAGACTTGAAAGCCATGCCAATGAGATCGTCATTTTATTGGACATGAATATGCCGAAAATGAATGGTCTTGAAGCGCTGGCGGTCATTAAATCGGATCCTGATTTGGTACACATTCCAATCATTATGATTTCAACTGCTTCAAACCCTGAGTTAATAACAAAAGCCTATTTGGGGGGAATCAATGCTTACATCGCAAAACCATATTTATTCGACCAGTACGTCGAACTTGCCAAGGCAGTAAATATTTGTTTTTTGCATAATTATCCTTCATTTGATCAGTCAGCCGCGTTAAAAAATATTGACACAAAAAGTATTTTAGTCATAGACGATAATGCGGACCAAAATAAATTGATTAATCTTGCTTTAAAGCACATTATACCTCATGTAAACGTAATTACGATAGAAAATCAGGCAACTTCTATTGAATTTATATCTTCGCAATGGGATAAGTGCAGTATTTCCCCTCAGTTAATTCTGCTGGATCTATATCTGCCGGATCGAAAAAACGGACTTTCTTTGCTCGAAGAAATCAAACAGTTTCTGGTTTCAAAAAACTTAACCGCCATTCCTATTATCATATTAAGCCAATCAAATGATCCTGCTGATATACGGGATTGCTACCGGTATCAGGCCAACGCATACATGACCAAGTCTTCGGATTTAACCGTATGGTTTTCATTTTTTTCCTATATATGTCATTTCTGGATGGATACAATTATTACGCAAAACAAGATATCAAGGTACTAAGCGACAGGAATTTGCCTTTAATTCATTACAGTATACGTATCCCAGATAAATTGATTGAGGGTTTTGAAATAAGAGATCGACTCGTTCAGGTCAATTGGCTTCACCATGTAGGCATTGGCCTGGCGTTGGTAACAAGCTTTAATATCCTCCTGATGATCGGAACTGCTGAAAATAATAATCGGCACATTGGAGCAGCCATTCTCTGTTAGAAATAATCTGATCTTATCAAGCAGATCCAGCCCTTGCAGCCGGTCAGGGATGTATAAATCCAAAAGCACCAGCTGAGGAGGCTGTACCATGTGGTGCCAGCCGGTGGCAAGAAAGTTCAGTGTACTTTCGCTATCCTTCATCCGAAGGACTTGCGCCTGAGGCATACTTTTTCTCAAAGCAAACTGCATGAGTGTCCAATGGTCAGCCTGATCTTCAATGACTAAAATGCTTTTGGTACGGGGAGTTTTAGCGACTGCCATTCCTTGTTTTAGCAAAGGGTAGCTATTAAAAAAGCACACATTAATGGACTCAGCCATATATGTATAGTCGTTAATTGAAACCGGTTTTTTTAAATAGGCATTCACTCCAATGCTATACGAATTTTTAATATAGTATTGATCCGCAGAAGTGGAAAGCATGATTACCGGCAGGTGCTCACTTTCAGGACGTGAGCGGATATGTGCGAGAGTTTCCATTCCATTCATTCTGGGCATATTTATATCAAGAATGATTATAGCGGGTTCCGGATTACGGCCTCTCCGCGCGAGAAGTTCCAGTAACTGCCTGCCATCAATTACCTCTATGATCGTAAGCTGGTTAATAACTTGCTGAAGTGCTTCGCAAATCAATAATCTGTCATCTTCGTCATCGTCTACAACGTAAACTGTCTTAGCACCATTCATAGCAGATCGGAATAAAGTGTCCAGGCCAGGATGATTCCGGATTTTGGTACAGCAAAAGCTGTTTAAGACATTATATATTAAAGGTAGACCTTTTAACAACGTATAATACTATAATAATTTTACTTCGGTTTTTTTAGGACTAATTTTTGAAATAATAATTTAAAAAATGATGTTTTAGTGGAGATTTAGAGCAAGCAGTATTGATTCATGACAAATATCTTAGTAAGATGGAATAGAAAACCCGTTGAAAGTCAAAATCCAACTTTTAAAAGACAGATTGACTAACAACGGGTTTAAATCAAAACAGGTGCTTAACTTTTACATTTTTATACCTAGTTTTTTTGCTATATCGGCAAACATTTCAGGATCAATTCCATCTTCTCCCGGCGAATTAAGCTGAGGTTCTTCATCAAGATCCGGCATAGGAAACCCTTCTGGTGAACCAAATACCACTTCCAATGGCATTCCGTCTTCAGGATGCGGACCATTAAATATCAAACCTGCCTGCTGATAATCGTCTTTGCTAAACGTGTATAGTTTACGGTGAACTCCGTTTTCTTCATATTTGCGCGTTTCTTTAAACGCCTTATTACTTAAATCCGGCACGGGCACCAGCTTTGTTACCGCAACTCCGGTTAGGATTTCCAATGCCCTTGCATAAGCAACAACATGAAGTCCGCCACGAACAAGTAGAAATCCTACCATTTCACGGGCGCAGGGATCAGTAACCATTTCATAAACACGCATTTTGTTGGCACGTGCACCACATTCCAGAAAGAAGTTATGCAGCAGATCTAATTTAAGATTACCACTGCTGAATACG
>Ga0247739_10000074_pt1 | contig 35109 bp, 31 predicted proteins | sample UWRJL058202B2_FD_180943 | JGI IMG/M metagenome (GOLD analysis project Ga0247739, IMG submission 180943) | Plant litter microbial communities from Arlington Agricultural Research Station in Wisconsin, United States - UWRJ-L058-202B-2 | ecosystem: Environmental > Terrestrial > Plant litter >...
TGGGGAAGCGTGAATGCGTTAAGCTCTAGCGATGGATCAAGTATTTTTAGTATCCCTAATCCCGAGCATGGTGTTACAAACATTATTGTTTCCGATATCGATAATGATGGAAAGCAGGAAATACTGTGGGGGGCTGGGTACTCTAGCACGGGCCCCGATCATTTATATATTTATGACTTGGCAACAAAGCAAAAGGAATGGATAAGCACCGATATTTCCGGTCCATTTTATGCTTTCGATCTTGCTGATGTTGATAACGATGGTAAGCAAGATATTCTTGCGATATCTAATCAATCAAATAGCGGTTACGGCGACGGCATTCTATATGTATTTGATGGCGAAACTTTTAAATTAAAATGGTCATCGGAAGCTACGAATCCATTCGGTAGGACTGCTTGGACCGGCATTCATGACTTGAAGGTTGGTGATGTTGATAACGATGGTCAAAACGAAATAGTCGTTGCTACTGATCGTTTGTATGATGGTGCTCTTTATGTTCTTGATGGAAAAACTGGGCAGGTTAAATTCAATAAATTTTACGATTCTGGATCACCAATTTATTCAATTAGTATCATTGATATTGATGGAGATGGCGCTAACGAAATTGTAACTGGTAGCGGTGTAGCGCATACCGGTTCAGCGGGTGCAATGATCTATATTCTAAATGGAAAAACTGGTGAGGTAATTAAACAGTCACCTGCCATTGCTGGCTGGTCAAATCTTTCGCAATTGGATATTTTTGACGCTAATAGCGATGGCAAACTGGATGTGAGCACTGTTGTAGGTGGAGACGTTTATGTTTATGACGTTATCAAAAATACGCTTAAAAATGCGGGAGCGATAGATAAGTCAGCAATTACTCATGGAATTTATAACACATCTGTTGATCTCATTGCCGGCCAGAATGAAGGTTCAATTGTAGGTTTAAATCTGAATTTTCAAAAAACATTAATAGGCAAGCCTTGCACCTTTGCAATCACTAGTCTTAATTTCTTTTCAAATAGCCAGTCGTTATTCACGTGTGGCCAAGAGTTTGGTTTATTTAATTTGGCTACCGGGAGCGTGGCTTGGAAAGTTCAAGCGAATGGTAATCCGTCTAAAGTGGTCGGAGCTAAAATGGGCAGTACTGATCGTTTTCTAGTTGGTGGTGACTCAATTACTTTGTATGAATCTTCTTCCGCGATCAGCAATTTAGTAACGAGTAGTCAAACTCTTGATGCGCACTTTAATAAAGCCATATCTGCATCATTGCCTGCTACCGGTGTTACATCCAGTACCAAGTTTTATGTTGTAAAAGCACCGCTTTATGGAGCAGTTACTTTTACAAATCGTGCCACTGGAGATTACATTTACACACCCAGTGGGAATTATGTCGGCACCGATACTTTTACCTACGTTGCTATAGATGGCGCTTTTGAGTCTAAGCAATCAACGGTATCAATTAACATTAGTAATACTTCCCCGGTTTCGAGCAGCCAGAATTTTAGCGCTGCCTGGCGCACATTTTCTACCCTCACTATAAATGCAACAGATCTTGACGGAGACACCCTAACATTCAAATTGTTAAGTGCTCCAGCGAGAGGAACATTGGCTCTAACTGATTCTGCGTTAGGGATCATCTCTTACGCCCCTGAAGGAAAGAGCTTGGAACCCGTATCCTTCACTTACGAAGTAACTGATGGATTTTCAAAAGTGGGCCCTATCTCAGCCATTATTTCGTTTACTAACGATAAGCCTGTAGCACAAGCTTTATCTTTGGAGACTTATTACACGTCATCTTTGAGTGGTATTTTAAAAGCTTCAGATAAGAATTCAGATCCCCTTACTTATCAGATAGCAGAAGGCCCCTCCGTTGGTAGTGTGACAGTGGATGCTGATACAGGCGTGTTTACCTACCAGCCAGCTGGAGAGGGCTCCTACAACACGACATTTAAATATACTGCTACAGATGGAGTTAGCATTTCTGATCCACAGGTTGTATCCATTAAGGTTGGCGGCAAATCTACATCAGATGTTGTTGGCAAACCCAAATCAGGCGGTGGTGGGACATCGGTATTAATGTTGTTGCTACTTATCGGCTTTGCCTTTGCGCCACGTCAATTAAAAAGACATTAATAAAGAAGCCCCGACTAGTTCGGGGCTTCTTCTAACAGTGCCTTTGATTTCCAGTAGTTTGATTTAAATCCGCATTTTTTAGAGACATGAACGAAGTATTCTTGGGCGTGACAAAAATACTAAAGAATATTGAGCGTTGGTGTTGAAAATATAATCTAACCGTTGATTGGGAATTCAAAATTATTTTGGAATTATCTGCGTTTTTTTTACTGATAGAAAATTCCACTTTCGTTAATTCGTAGGCACAAATAAAGTCAGCGCGATAAACACGATATTTAAAAACAAACGGAAAGTCGGCGTGTGATTACGCATCCCTCAGTAGACCTGAAATGTGAATAAAGTTGTAGCCAGGTAATTAAGTAGCCGACAGCAGAGCAACATCATTCAGTTTCATAATTCGGCTCCTGCGGAAGTTAGTAGGAAATTTGTGGGATTTTTTTGAGAGGCGTAGTGCTTCAGCGGCCACCCTAAGATTCAATAATATGGAAGCAATTTGGATTAATGTTGAACGCTAAAATTAAGTATTTTGTTATTAATTTTTTGATGCGGTTAGAGGAAATTTTTCCTATTCCCCAAACCGCATTTGATGTCGATATAGTTTTATTTGGGCTTGCGAACTGCGCGCAATTTTCCGCTACCTCCACCACCGCAAAACAAACGGTCACCGCCGTCGGATTCAAGCCCTGAGACCATTGTGCCGTTTGGCATGGTCAGAGTTTGTAATACTTCTCCGTTGCGTGGATTAACTTGACGCAATTCACTTTCGTCGCCTTCCCAGGTTCCGTGCCACAGTTCCCCGTCAACCCAGGTAACGCCAGTTACGAAACGGTCGGATTCTATTGAACTGAGGATTTCGCCAGTTTCCGGGTTTACTTGATGGATTTTTCGGTTACGGTGCTGCCCCACCCATAACATGCCGTCTGCCCATGCTAATCCGGCAGCGCCGCCAGGCGGGGTAGGAATTGTCGATACGACACGGCCGTTGTCAGGATCGATTTTCTGGATACGTTCTTGGAAGATTTGAAACAGGTATTTTCCGTCAAATGCGGTGCCTGCATGCGCAGGTACATCGAGTGAGCGATCTATCTTGCCGCTGTCCGGGTCGAGTGCGTTGAGTTTGTTACCCGATGCAAACCACACTTTTTGTCCATCGAAGCTAACACCGTGTACCGCATCCACGCCGGGGAAGGGGCCGTACTCATCAATTATTTCTGCTTGGGATTTTTTCATTTTGAAAGTCTCATTAGTCGAAAGTCTCATTTGTTAAAAAGCTCATTTGTTGAAGTGTGCGAGCAGTTTAAGTGCCTGGGAGCGGGCCGGGGAGTAACAATATTGTCGTGACTCCAGGGAGTGGGAATGTCACCCAGCGCCGAGCTTGCCCGCGGCCAAACGATTGCACTTTTCCGGAATCGGCGAGTGATTCTAGCGAGCGTTGGACGGTACGCTGACTTGTCCCCAACACCATTGCCAGCGCCGAGCTGGACCAGGCTTCACCATCGGCTAGAATGGCGAGAACAGCTGCGTGCTTTTCCTGAATGGGTTGGTCAAGTACCACGAGCTTTTCGGAACAATGAGGGATGAGCACATACCCACGCTGGGTGGCTTTGATGTCCGCAAAGGTTTTTAACGCTGTGCGCAAGCGACCCATCTCTACCCTAAGGCGAGCACGCAAGGATTCGTCGACCGACTTTTGCCGAAAGGCAAGTTTGACGAGTTGATCGCGTGACACATCCTCGGGCCAAGCTTCACCCAACGCACGTACAAGGCTGAATAAAATGGGGCGACTTGCGAGGGAAGTCACCTCGGTTTGATGCCGTACCAGATAACGACAGGCATCTATCACCAAAGTGTCGGACGCCAGCAAAACTTCCACGTCATCCAGCAGCAATAGCTTTTCTTCACCGGAGCTCAATAGCCGCGCCGCAGGTGTTCCTAAAAGCTGAAAAGCTTTGTCAATTTCGGCCAACAAAGGGCGAATTTGCGCGCGCTGAGCTTCTTGTTGAGCGCGGATAAGTGCCTCCCGCGCTAATTTGATCTGGAGCCGGCGTATTGCGATTCCTGCAATCACGAGTTCGTGTGCCGCTTTGAACGCAGGTGAAAACAGTGCCGGATTTAACTGGCTGATCAAGGCTTCGGCTTCATTCAAATGGCCGAATAAGAGCAGCAACCGAACTTGCAGGTGGCGGGCGTAAGCGGCATTGATTAGATCACCATGAGCTTCCAGTATTTTATGGGCGTTCTCCAATCGCCGCGCGGACCAATCCAGATCCCGCACTGCAAGCGCAATTTCGGCCTCCGCCACTATGCAGCGCGCTTGTGAAATTGGTTGCTTGGGGCCAAATGCACGCGTCGCTTTGCGCAGCAAAATCTTTGCTCGTTCCAGATCGCCGAGTTGCGCCATGGCGATACCTCGCAATGCAAGCGCGGGTGGGTCATCACGCAGAGCGACACGATTGAGTGCGCTAAAGAAATCGCCATTGGCGAGCGCAAGTGCTGCGCTGGTTATTAACGAGTCCACCGCGATCCCGCCATATTTGTTACTCCCACTCAATAAAACTCGGCGACTACTATAGCTCAGAGCAAACCCAAACAGCTTTGTAAATTAACGAGTCGATCGATTAGCTGCGCCAATTTTTAACCTAATTCTGGACCCTTAAATATGCGAAAACTAATTGCCGGATTTAAAGTATCACTTGATGGAAAAATAGAAAGTAGTGAAGGCTACGCTGATTGGGTGGAGGCGTGGTCAGAAGATTACGGTCTTACAAATGATATAGATACCTGCCTGCTCGGCGGTGCCATGTACCCCGGTTATGAAGCTTACTGGTCTTCGTTGGCCGCAGCACCGCAAGATGTTCATCCAATGACGGGAAAAGTGCCCACGCCTGGCGAAGTGAGTTGGAGCAGTTTCGCATCGAAAACGCCGCACCTGGTTTTGTCGAAGACACAGTCCGAAGCGCAATGGACCAATACTCGCTTTATTCGTAACTTAAATGACATCAACCTCTTAAAGCAGCAACCCGGAAAAGCAATTTACCTCATGGGTGGAGCGCAAATCACAAATCAATGCATTGAGGCGGATTTGTTGGATGAAATTCGCTTGATTGTTTACCCGGTATTGATTGGCGACGGTAAAAATTTATTTAGCGAACTAACAGGGCGGCGACAGTTAAGATTGCAAGAGTCTTCTGTGCGTGATGACCAATTACTTTTTTTGCGCTACAGCCTTCGTTGATAGGTGTTTGTGTTGGATTTTTGAGATTCAAAATTTATTTATTTTTTCATGCATCGAAATATCTTTTTATAAACTCAGTTAAATATTTATTAACCCACCCAACGAGGCAAAACAATGACAAGTTCTTATACCGGCGGTTGTGCTTGCGGTTCAATTCGCTATGAAATAAATGCAGAGCCTCTTATAGGTGTCGAATGCCATTGCACTGATTGCAGGCGGGAGAGCGGTAATGGTCACGCATCGCATTTAGTATTTCCTCGGTCGGCGGCGCGTATCGAAGGTGTAGCGGGGCATTGGGATATGACCGCCGACAGCGGAAATGTTAAAACCCGCGCTTTTTGCTCCACCTGTGGTACGCCAGTGTATATGACTTTTTCTGCAAACCCCGCAGCATTTAGCGTGCGCGCAGGTACTCTGGACGACCCGAGTCGGTATACGCCCAGCGTAAGAACTTATACATCGCGCGCGCTCGATTGGGACAGGATTGACACTAGCCTACCGAGTTTTGAGGAAATGCCGCCGCGCTAAACGAGTTTTTTTGGGATTGGCCTTTATCTATTCCTGCAGGTGCTGATCTAAATAAAGTAAATGAGAGAAAATTAAACCGGCATCTGCCGGTTTTTTTGCTTTCCAGATTAATGATCACATACAAATTCTTTTAGGCCGTTAAGTACAGTGGTGATTACAATGACTAAAGGCGGCCACTACAGTCAGCGACGCTGCACCTAATTGTCATGAAATAATCGACTGTTCAAAAGCTGAAAGGAAGACGCTGTGAGTTTTGTTTACATCAGTGAGGGTTTTAGAATTCATCCGCATCGCCAGGCAATTGAACGCGATGGCGAGTTTATTTCTGTACGACCAAAAACCTTTGCATTGCTCTTGTCATTAATTGAGCATCCGCAGGAATTACTCACCAAAAAATATTTGCTCGAAAAAATTTGGGATGATGTTACGGTCGAACAAGCAGTGTTGGTTCAATCAATTCGGGAATTAAGACAATTATTTAACAGTAATGAGGTTATTCAAACCTATCCCAGAAAAGGCTATGCGTGGTCAGCGGATGTGCAAACGCAATTATCGGCCCCTGAGTCAATCGTATCTTCGAGTAGAATGATTAAAGCGCGTAGCTATTTACCTCACTTGGTTGCAGCTCTTGCAGTGGTTGCAGTGGGCGTCATATTTTTTATCAGGCCAATTTTTCAAAAGCCAACGGCGACCGAAGTGGTTGTTATATTACCCATAAAAAATAAAATCCAGGGGCAAGATCACGATTGGGTTCCCTTGGGAGGAATGGATCAGCTCGTTCACTATCTCCCCGCAAATAAGGTTGCTCAGGTCATGAGCACGGAATATGTGCTGCAGCTTATGCAATACGCGCAAATACCGCGCGACTATAACAATCAGCAAGCCGCTAAAATTTTTGATGTGTCCGGCGCATCTCTTGTAGTAGAAACAACATTATCCGGCTCGGTGGAAGATTACCGTTTGGATTACAAATTGCGTCGGCAGCGAGATGTAAAACAAGGCGTAGTCTTCGATAAAACTCTCACCGGTGCCCTACAAAAACTCGGTTCAACGATTGCAGTGCACACGGGTTTAATAACGGGCTCTTCAGATGCTATTGCACATAGCGCATTTACCAGCGAGTTGATGGCCCGCGCTTTGGAAAAAATAGATTCGGGTGAGCTGCTGCTGGCTCGCGATTTACTAAACACCCTTAAAGAATTTGATTACCATAATAGCGTCGCACGACGACTATTGGCGCAAGTGCTACTTCAACTCAAGGATTATGAACTGGCTAAAACAGAAATTATGTCAGCGCTTGATGTTACGAATAACGCTGACCGTGCACGATTACATTTTTTATTGGCCGAGGTGCAGTATCAGCAAGGTTTGTTGGACGCTGCGTTGGAGACCTTGGTGCAAGCAGAAAAATTGAACCAGCCGTTAAATGACATTTTATATTTAGGTTACATAGCCCAATTACGAGGAAATATTCAGCAGCAGAAGGGTTCTCTATCGCCTGCATTGAGTTCCTACGAACAAGCCATCAATTACTTTGAGATTATTCGCTGCCCTATAGGCACGAGTATCACGCAGCTACTAACTGCAAAGTTATTGTTTGCACATCATAAAAATGATCAAGCCAAGGTTCAATATTCGGCCGCGGCGCAATTGATCGCACAGCACAGACTTCATAAATTGGAATCTATGCTAGCTGAAGTTAATGCCGTCAATCTGTGACTCGCTGACAAACCTCAAAAACGCTAATTTAATAAATTTTAATAAAATTTAATTAGATTTTGCGACCACCTTAAATGATATTGGTGGGCTTACCTTATTCAGGAGCCACCAATGTCGACCTCGCTTAACCGAAGGGCTGTTGTATCCCTCGCTGTTTTTTTATTTTTTAGTGTTATTTTTATCACTTCAATTCTTATGTTTATTAAACCGCACACGCCTGTGGTCGCCAGTGTGCACACGGGTATAGGTTTTATGTTACTGGGGGTGGTGGGTTGGCATATTAAAAATAACTTTGCCAGCTTGAAACATTATTCACGCTGGAACTCGCCTAAAGCTGGCGGAAGTATAAACCTAGCATTGCCGCTTATCATTTTATTAGGTGTTTTAGTGCTCGGGCTGGCGTTCACGCATTCCTGGCCATTCAGAAATTTATATGAGTGGGGAAATATTCTTAGGTCGGGTGAAAAGTCCGCTGAGGAAATTCGTTTCAGTTATCTGCGTGTGGATAAAACACAGGTAAATGCTGTGGGAGATAAGCTTGTGATAGATGTTCGTAAAGGCGCCTATTTTCGCTGGCCGCAGTATGCTATTTGGCTTGAGACCATGGAGGGCGAATTTATCCAGCCGTTATTTGTTACGCAAAAATTGGCGCGCACCGGATTTATTAATAAGGTCGCTTTACGTGATAAAACGCAGGTATTCAATACGGATATTTCTGATTACGATGATCAAAGCTGGGACAAAACCTTCTCAATGGAAGCAAGCCCTGAAACTGCACAACAACGAACTCGCCCAGAGTCGCTGCCAGTTTTCCTGCATCAACTTGCGTCGAAAACGAAACAGGAATTTTTGTTCTCCACCGGTAAGACAGCACTCGGTGATTCATCGACTGCTTATTCCATTGATGGCTTCGCTGGAGCGACACTGCTGGACAATTTTTTATTGTCATCACGTACTATCAAATCCATGCCAGATAAATATCGCGTACGTTTGGAAATTAATCAGTCATTCGATTTCAACAAATATTATTCTAGTGACCGTTTTCCAAACGATCCCATTTACTCTGGCGACGGTTACAGCGGTCAGCCATCGGTGATTTATGAGGCGGTTGTAGATATACAATCTCCTCAACATTTTTACCTTATGACATTAATCGGACATGGGCATCACTCCGGCCAAAATGGCGTTGTTGACTCGGATATGAACAACGTAACTACGGCGAGAGAGCTTATTGATAGGGTAGTTGTAGAGTTGCGAAAAAATTAATAGTGTTCAACGTAAAGGTCTGTTACGAACGATATTTAAATTTTAGTTTCGGCTTGGATTCAAGCTTTGATTGATAATGAGCTCTCACAAAGGTGGGCTCATTTAATTTGCATGCAGTTTAAGGATTTTTATCAAGCGTTAAATTTTTAAAAGCTTTGGGTGTGCAACCATATTCAGTTTTAAATAACCGATTGAAATAGGAAACATTGTTGTAGCCGACCAAATGCGCTGCTTCCCCAACGTTTGCACCAGAATTTTCGCTCAGCAATCTAGCCGCTTCTGTCAGTCGTAATTTGTTGAGATAAGCATTAAATGTCAGGCCAACTTCTTGTTTCAGAATCTCGTTAATTTTTGTTTTATTCATTCCCAGTTGTTTGCTCGCGGTTTCCATGGATAAATCAGGATCTTGATACCCGGTAACCATAAGCCGTAAGAGTCCGTCACGTTCTTTGTCTTTGTGAGTCTCCATCGACAGTTGCTGATACGCGATAAATGGAATATCTTTTTGCAGCCTGGTTTGTACATTGATAGTCAACATTTTTATATATTGTTTAAATGTCCATAGCGCAAAAATTCCCCATATAACGAATAATAGCCCAACACCTAAAAATATTTTCGTATGGCTTCTGCCTTCTAGCATCAGGTTTTCAACAACCACGCTGGAATTAATTTCCAATGGGCTTTGTGCGGAATTCCCAAAAGTAATTGACGATGTTTTTTTCAACGAATAATTTTTGCTGGCAAGACTGGCATTTTGCGAGAGCCACCAATCTGGTGTTTCCAGCTTATCCAATTGTATTTCTTTCGTGCTCCGTATAGGGTTGCAAGAAAAATACGTTGAGGGGATACGATAAGTTGCTAAATCGCCAGCTTTGCTAACGTTTTCGTCAAATGAATAGATGGTAAATGAAAGAATATTTTCTGGTTGACATCTAATGTCAAATTTTACTTTGCTGTAAGGCGTTAAGTCGATATGTTTGCTTGGATGGAGTTCTTGCTCCAAAAAGCGTAGCGCAAAAGATGCGTACGGATACTCTACTTTTTTGCTCAAAAAAAAGTCGTAAACAATATTATTTTGCGATTCTTTTAAAGAAAAAGTTGAAGCACCTCCGCTATCAACATCCGAACTGACCACAAGGCGCCAGGGAATGCTACTTTTATCGAGCGGTGTTAAAACAGCTTGAATTTTACTGAGATAAATCAACTCGAAGCTAACGATTGCACTCAACAAAATTGTAGCAAGCAGAGCTAAAAGAATCTTTTTATAAAATATAATCATAGGTTTTCACGGGATTTGCACTATCTTCTTATAGTATTGGATATTGATCCAAAATAGTTGCAATTTTTACAATGAAACCGTTGTTGGGTTTGGTATTGCTAAATTTGTTACTCAAGACAATATCTAAACGCTAACTAGACCGTCTTTTTATTATCCCGCGATATCGCTAGAAGCTGGTTCCTTAGGTATATTGAAAAAGCCCGACCCTAAGGCCGGGCGTGAGTGTAGTTAAATTTACTGGATTTTTGGCTGTGTATTATACGAGCCAGAACGATTTTAATGCTCCGAGAATTTAATCAAATATCACCTGAAAATGAATGATCGTGATAGATGTTAAGTTGACTCATTATTGACAGGCGCTACCGGTTACTGCAGGTATTTGCGCCGCACCATTATTTTTAGTTCCCTGAAATCCAAATTCAGCTGTTTGGCCTGGCTGTATGGATGAATTCCAGCTGAGGCCAGTTGCGGAATATGGATTGCTGCCCAAGAGCGTGGCGTTCCAGCTACTGCTTACGCGTGTGGCATCGCTGTAATTCCAGCTAACGTTCCAACCATTGATAGTACTGGTGCCATTATTTTTAATTCGAATGGCGGCCGTAAAACCTGATCCCCAATCATTAGTGACTGTGTAACTGCAGTTAGCACCGTTCGATATTGAAGAGCTAGTGGTGGAGCTGCTAGATGAACGCGGTGCGGATGACGCGATGCTAGACGAACTCGACCGGATTACACTGGAAGCAACCGAGCTTTTGGAGGAGGAACTTGCCGGCACCGAGCTTTGAGAGGAAGCGCTAGATGTACCCGTACCCTCACTCACAAAAGTAGCAATACTCTGTGGCTCCACATAAGCCGTAGCCGCACCGTTAGTCAGTTTAATTGTGCCGCCGTAACTTCCATTCAAAGTCGCTGATGTACTGTACTTCACCAAATTTCCGATACTTGCATTCTGTAACGTGAAATTAAGGGTGCGCGATGACGTGCCTGTATTTACCGCCACTACAACGATTTTGTTGCCCGGGCCCTTGTAGGCTGTTACGGCCACATCGGAATAGGGTTTTTCAGTGGCACCAATGCGTTTATATCCTGGGCGAACGTACCGTGCATACTGAGCCATGATATGACCACGTTTGCTAACTTGCCCATTTTCCTTAATGAAGCTGTACGAGCGACGTATGTACCACCAAATGTAAGCGTTGAAGTTAGCGGTCATGCTGCGATGCAACTCTGTGCCTACATCTAATGCTAAGGGCCATACGTCTGCGTCGCTCTTGCTATCGGTGTAATGCTCAGTCATCCAAACTTCTTTACCTTTACTGCGAGCGAGCGGGTAGTCCTGAGGAACCGCGCCATATAAATGGCCAGCAATAATGTCAGCGTGCTGTACTGCCGTCGAACTATTCAAAACCGGGTCAGTATATTGTTTGCTAAAGCCTACCGATTCGCCCACGGTAACTTTTATATTTGAACCGAAGCGAGATCCTTGTGAATTTAGAAAGTTAACAAAGTCGCTCCCCGACCAATCTGCAGATTCATAGTCGGGGTGCCAGTCGGGCTCGTTTTGAACTGAAATCGTATAAAGCGGCGCGCCGTTGCGGGACATGAAATCGGCGAAATTCAACAGGTGAGTGGCGTATTCGTCGTAGTATTCGGTTTTAAGTTTTCCGCCATTATTCAGGCTGTTATTTGTCTTCATATAAGCTGGTGGTGACCAGGGAGTTGCCAAAAGCTTGGCGCCCATCTGGCTTGCACGAACTGCAGTAGACACTTGTTGATTCCAATTGGCCGAATTGGGATCAATACGTAAACGCATGATACTTAAACCAAGCTGACCGGCATCAGTGCCAAAAGAAGTCTCGACTTGGGATGAGGTTAAATCCCCAATCCAGCCAACTCCGTTCATTCCGCCAAAGCCTGAAATTGTCTGGAATTCGGTGGCCGCGTTTATATTCACGGTTTGAGCTATGGCTTGCGAGCAAGCAAAACAAACGCTCGCCACGGATATAAGTAGGGCCTTATGGAGACCAGTTTTAGTTGTCGTCATGGAGCAACTCCTTAAGTAGGGAATTAACATTATTGTTGTAGCTTCGGAGTTCTTGAAGGGGGTGAAGCTGAGGCCGAAAATACCGAAAGCTCAGGGAGGGAATTTGCAGTTTTCAGCGAGATTGTTTAAAACTGTGAAAATTTGAAGAGACGCTGTAATTTATTGAAAATAAATTTATAGATGAAAATACGTATGATGGCGCGTTAAATCACTTTGTTGTCCCCAATAAAAACCCCGACCATTTCTGATCGGGGTTTTTATTTGTTTGGTGGGCCGGGGGGAGTTGAATTTATTGTCTAATGAATTGAAATATATAATAAAAATATAGTTTTAATAAACCCAGTACTACTAAAAACCAAATTCAGCTCAAAAGCAGCAAAATCTCGCATGTCTCATCTACTAATCCGAGGTCTGTATGGTTGGTTTATTGTCGAACACACGTCCAGTCGTCGCCTGCTGAAGATCCCGCCTCTTTGAGTAAAATCGAAGTACCGTTAATAACGGCGTTTTTCGTTGAGTCGATGGAGGCGACACCAGTAAATGACTGAGATTTTCCCAAGCTAATGGTTTGATTGAAGCTAATTGCGCCTGTTGCTTCATCAAAGCTAATGTCCCTTAAATGTCCGTATATTTGAGCACTAGCGTCCGGCGGATATTTAGCCACGGTTCCGTTAGTAACGAAAATTCCGGGCGCCATATCGCATTCATATTCACCATCAAAGTTATGTGAAGAAGCAATCACGTTAACATCGAATGCGACAATCCCGATTCCCTCGACCGAAGCATTCAATTTCAGCTGTCCGGCGGAATGAAAATAGCCATCTAAGTTAGCCAGTCCATTCATATCCGTGACCATAGTTACGGCTTTAGGTGTGTTTTCGGTAGTGCTTGAGAATATGACTTCCACGTTTGGAACGGGATTGTCTAATTTATCCGTTACCAGCACGGAAAAAGGTATTGGAGCCGCGAGGTGCTGCACCACTGATTGTAAATCACCGGAGGCTTTTAAAATTGAAGTTGGTGCGCTGGCGGGAGCTCGGATTACATCTAGGCTAATTTGACTGGGATTTGCACCTGTGGCTGTCACCTTAAAAGTTTGAACTCCAATTGCAGCCCCTACGGTCCAAACTGCTGAGATTTGTCCAGAAGAATTAGTTTTAAATTCAGTTGGTGCAACTACTCCCCCACTGTCAGCAGTCAAACTAACGGCCAACCCAATGTTTGGATTTCCATAAGTATCAGAAATCGTGATTACTACGGGGACCGGCAAAAGTTGCGTTGGTGTTGTTATTTGAGGTGTGACTTTAATATTCATTGGTGTCCCCGCTACAGCAGTCGCGTGAAACGTTGCATATACTAATGCAGCACCGTTTGAATCAATCGCACGCACTTCTAATGTCTGGTCGCCAGCCACCGTTCCTAAAGTCCATCGCTCTCGAATTGTTCCGGTTGAGTCTGAGGTAGCTGCGCCAGCAAATACGGTTCCACTTCCAGTTGTAACTTTGAAGTTAACTGTCTGGCCAGCCAAGGGCTTCCCTTGATTGTCTAGAATTGTGGCGATCAACGGATTTGGTAGCTCAGTTCCCACAGCTGCCGTCTGATTATTGCCAGATGAAATATTGATAGAAGAAAGGGTTTTCGGTGTGGGGGAGGCTGGCGCTCTAGATGACCCTCCGCCACAAGAAGAGGCCATTACGATTACAACAGCGAGCAGGGGAACTAAGGTTAAGTATCGCATTGCATTTCCTTTTGATTGAGAGCGCATTATTGAGGAAGGATAGACTATAAAATTTGTTATGCCTGCAGATGCTTGTCTAAGGCAATCAGCGCTAACACGTTATCTTTATTAAGGGCAAAAAAATAATTTGGGATTGGGTGATTCTGGCCATTTTAGTAGTACTGCTTATCGTAGTCTCGGTATGGTACTACTAACGGTACTACTAAAAAAGCAGGATGTTATAGGATGCTTTAAACCCGTTAAGCACAAAAAAGCCCGTAACTCGTTGGAATTACAGGCTATTTTTGTGTTTCTTGATGCTATTTGAATCTTGATTTGGTGGAGCCGGGGGGAGTTGAACCCTCGTCCTACCATGCACGCTGAACCACAGTTTTACACTATCTCTTTAAATTCAATTGCTTACAAAAATAATAAAACACTGTAAACCACTGTTTTACACAGTTATGTAGTCACTATGTAGACACCGATTTAGGCGTTTACTACCTACTCTTTACGGGAGGCTGGATGTTCTTCATCCTCATCAGAATCTGACCCTATAAGATTTTTTGGGTTACCAATAGTGGTAACTTTTTTCAATGCCTCCTCTACTTCTGGAGTACGCTTTCCAAACAATCGTTTAGCTGCTTCATTAGCATGCTGTTTTGCCAGCTCTAAGTGATTTTGGTCATTTTTGCTCATAGTTCGCGTACCAAGTAGTGAGGATTTCCTTTTTGCCCTTGATGATGAGTAAACCCACCATGCTGCAAATAAGACCGAAGCACTTTGTCATTGATGGGGTCTATAATTCTAAACTGTGTTGCTCCAATCCGTTTTGCATAGGTTTCATAGGCCAGTATCGATATGGGCACCATATCGCTAGAAAACGGGCAATTTGTAGGAGCTTTCTCTATAAAGTCTAAACGCATAAATGTACCGCTGTAACTGGGTCTACCAAGTGCCAGGATGCAAAGTTTATTGCCTACCCATATTGTAAGGTCAAAAGCCTTAGGATGGCGGTAAATGTATCGATTAGAAAAAGTCCAATCAAAATCAACCTTTCTTTCAGAGTCATTACTCCATAATTTAGATGCCAGTAAGGCACTATGGTCTATTTCTTTAAGTTTCGTTGCTCGTTTTAAGTAATCCGGCAATGCGTTGTGAGCGATGTTACGGGCTTCTGTCTTTAATACGTTGTAGTTAGTTAATGTAGTTTTATGTGACTGCTGCATCTAAATTAATCCTTAATGATGTGTACGTGCTAGGCAAAATATAAAGCAGTCCGCTGCAATAAAAAATGAGTTTTTATTAGATAGGTCGAAGAGAGCACACTTACTTAGTCCAAGTGTGTCGCAAACCTAGGGGCTAAAACCCTAAGGCCGACATTACGCCTCTGGACAGTCGCTGGGGCTTCATTCATAGGCTAAGTCAGTTCATGCGTGAATTTTCTCTGCAAATGCCGAGCAAGGAAGAGATGATATGGTTAACCAGTATGTGACAACCTACCCTGTCTCCCATTTACTACGTTATTTTGCGATAAATGGAACTGAAAGATGAGCTCAAAGCCCCGTTTACTACACTAAATCAAATTTTTTGAATTATTTTTGTAGAAATGCAATTTAAAGGTGTGCTTTAGGGAAGTTATCTACGTCTAAAACTGCTAAACAACTAAAGAAAAGGAGTGTGAGGCTATTTTTAGTAAATGGGGGATTTTAGCTCATTTTTTAAATGAGCTAAAATCCCAAACAAGTCCTAGCCATGGGTAATTCCTAATATCTCATCTCTCGCAGCCTCCAAAACCAAGTCTGGTTGATGCTGCACAAGATCCTGCGGTCTATGACCTCCTAAATAACCGTTGGCACCACAGAACCAATAAGCAATCCCCCAATCATCTTTCTTTTTCCGCAACTCTTGGATAATCGGTTTTAATCCAGGTAGTGGGGTTAATAAGCCATTCGTATTAAAGCAATAGAGCGAGAAATAATTAGTTCCTTGGATACGAATGCTAAAAATCATGTTTTCTGCTAACCAGTCACTAATATAAGCTGAGTTATGGTGAAGCTCATTTTCACTTACCCATCTTGCAGAGCGCAAAACACGCTGTTGGGCACGAACAAGCATTTCTGATTCAGTAGTCATTTTTTGGCTCGATTATTTTTATGTCAACCAAGTTAAAAAGAGTAGTAATCTGCTTCTGTGTGGTGTTACCACCTCTTACCAAATGATATGAATTAAAACCATGTTTCGCCGATGCTAGAAAATCAACATCATAAGAATCACCAACAAAAATACAATCGAAGGTATTGCACTGGATATGATCAACAATAATTTGATATATCCCAGATTCGGGCTTCATAAATCCAACTTCATAACTAAAAAACCTAGAATATTTAAAGTCTGGAATCAGTAAATCAGCAGTCTTCCCATACGGGGCTGCTAGATTTGAACAAATGGCGAAAGGTATGTTGTGCACAACCAGATGGTTGAGAATAGGTAGGGCGTCTGTGAATAGTTTAGAAGATTGAATTTCATCATCAATTAAGTTCTGAAGATTACGGATCAGCGAAGGAGGAGCATTAATCTCCAGTAGATCGGCAATTTCTTCGATACTTGCATCGATCGTTAGGATTTTTCGTAGATCCGTTTTTTCGACAGGTCGACAATTTTCACGACCAAATTTTATTAATTGACGATAAGGGTGATGCATAACACCAGGCTTGACGAGGGTGCCAAACAAATCAAAAACTATCAGTTTGGGTGGATTGTTGAGCATAAAATAATCCATGGGAAACGGAAGAAATAAGGATGAAAATGAATATGTACATATTCATCAAATAAAGTCATTTTGCAAGTCATAAAATTATCTCGCGTTTATCTCCTCGCTCGAAACTCGCTGCGGGGATAAACGCTCGATTTTTAAAAACAAAACTATTTCGCTGAATGATGATTCATCGTCTTTGGATTTTAAGAAAGAAGGCAAAAACGAAACGCCAGAAGACGAATTACTTTTCTTGGAATCGCGTAAACCACCCACAACAACTAAATCGTCACCCAATAAAACAAGATCAGTTGACAAAGATCGTTTAGTGAGCGTCGGTGAATTATTAACTCCGCTGGTGGTGGTAATAAAGTTTGAAATTTCTTGCCTTATTTTAAGGCTAGTAGACTGATCATAAACAACAGGAGAAATTTCAAAAATAACACCAGATGAGCGGTAATCAATATTTTGGACCGGTGTTCCAGATTGTCCTTGATAACTAATTGATCCTAAAGTGGGGACATCAGAGCCGACATTAAATACAGCAGTAGAACCACTGCTAACCCTGGCAGACGGGTTGGATAATACTTTAAATCTTGAATCTGTATTCAATGCTTCAACAATGAAATTCAAATCGCCAGAATTAAAAACAAGAGAATTTGGCGATTTTAATGTGTTATCCAAATTAACACTCAGTTTATTTTTTAATATTGATGAAACAAGCGAAACTGCATTTTGATTTTTTTCACTTGATTGAACCTCATACAAAACCCCAGTAACTAAAACATCAAGAAGAGGTTTATCAATTTGGGCAATCAAATTCTGAAATTTTTTTATCTCAAATTCAGTGGATGAAAAAATAATAATGTCATTACGCTGTGTGATTTGACCAAGTGCAGATGATGAGTCAACAGGTTTGCCAGTAGAATTTTGAATATTTCCGGAAACCTGATGACGATTAGCAAAATGACCCTTGAAAAGGGGTGACAAAGAATCAATCAAAAAAGAACTTTCACGAAATTTAGGATAATAAATGAATTGCTGAAGGTTAGGGTTCTCAACATCACTCAGTATTGATTTTTCATCTAGGATCGTTATGAAATCTACATTTGATTTTGAAACTATTTTATAGCCAAGTGTGTTCAAATAAGAATTAAAAAATGAGTGAAAGTTTGCGCGAGATTGGTTAAATCTAATGGACAATACGGAGTTATCGCCAGAGATTTTTGGATCAATAACATACTGAGTTGAAGGAAGTACATCTATATAAACAACATGAATTAATTGAGAAAAAGTAATATTTTCAAGATCAATTTTAATAGTATTATCAGTTGGTGAAGCAATTGTATGATTTACAAATACTATTGCTAAAATGGATATCAAAAACTTCAAAAAATTCATTTTTTTTCAATCTCTAATTTTTTACCAGTAAAGCGAGAAACGAACAGCCCATCGACGGTGCCGGTTATCGATGACCCAAAACCTTTAAAATTTGAGGGGTTCTCATACCTAAGGCTATTACCATCTGACAAGACAACAAAATCAAAACCATCAACAGTTATTGAGCCAACAATACGATAAGATGAGCGACTAGTCTGCGAATCTGCCACAGTCTTAACAGGCTGAGAAGGTAAAACAGCACTTTGAACGGAGGGAGTACTTGAGGGGGGATTGTCCGGGTGAATACGTTTATTGAAAAAATTAAATAAATAATAAATACAGAAAAAAGATAGAAAAATAAATATTCCAATTTTAAAAAATATCTTTCCGTCATGGAAAATACTTTGCCGATTATCAATGGAAGATTCGTCACCTCCGGCGCCTCCCGCATAACTAGAGTACAAAGGAAAAACAGAAGAATCATATGAGCGAGTTGTGGTGCTTAAAACTGATTTTTCTGCCTGGCGCCAACCATTCCACATATTAACCGAATATCTTTTATTTAGACCTAAAGCCTTTAATTTATGAGTTCGAAAAGAAAATTCTACGACTACCTTTAGTATTCTATGGAGGTCAGAAATATCTTGAACGATAGCAACAAGATCACAACTGAAGCCAGTTATAGAGTCAACAAAATGACGATGTTCGCGAAAAAAAATTTTATGATTATTGGAAATCTTACAATCAGTGCCCCAAACCCTCCACGCCTCATCAACAACGACTAAATCACCTGGGCGAACAGTTGAATGATTTTCAGAAGTAAGATCATAGTCATTAGGGAAAAAATTGTTAGAGGAAATTTCATCAATCGAAGTAATTACAACACTGCCGCATTTATCGATAGAAACACCAAAATTATCTACACAATAAGCACGGATCTTATCAGAATTGATGCCATCAATATTTGTAACAATTCGGCGGCCTTTAGAAACAGCAGGCACGATAACATGCTTGACAACCTCAAAGGATTTGCCCGAGCCCATCACACCGGTATAAACATTAACAGCCATTTAATTAACCAATAATCGGAATGCGGCGAATTGAAAAACGCAAAATATAAGCGGAAAAAATCATGGGCAAACCAACATCCAAACGAAGCAAATCAACGAAGAACCATATTTCTGGCGTGAAGCCAGACAGCGCTTGGTTGAGAGAGTCGGGCGTTAACACAGAGAGATGACTAATAAGAAAGGATGAAAACTCACTCACAATAAAAAACAAAATGGAGAAAATTACAAACTTAAAAATAACAGTTCGCAAAAGCCACGAAAAAATCTGATTAAAAATCATGCCCATTTTAAGCACTCAAAACTATAAAAAATGAAGCAAGTGAAAAACATACAATCATAATTAATCCAAGTGGGACACGTATTAACTCAACCCACTGGCATAATTGTGTAAATTGATACTCGTGACCAAAAGCAATAAATGAGGGAGTAGGGCAAATAGACGAATGTGAAGGCATAGAAAAATTTTTCCAATCAGGAAAAAAATTAAAAAGCGGATTAAGAATTTGATCAGCCGTAGGAGGTTCAGGGACATCAGGACCGTTAAAAGTCCCAAAATCTACATTAGTTTTAACCTCGATCACCTGTGTACCTGGAGTAACAGTAGCGCTGTCCCCAGTCTGTGGGTTAGGTAAGGGGATATCGTTGACCCCCGGCGCCGCAACAGGACTAAAATAATCACTGACAGTCGGTAAAGCGGAAGGGTGGTTTACACGATAAGCATTGGCTTCCGATGCAGTAATTGGATTGCTGACCAGCTCAGGAACCTCCAAAGGATTAACAGAATTAGCAGCAGCCAGCGCAGCATTAACGGCATTAGCCAGCTGCTGATCGCTCAAAGAAGAATTTGAAAGTGGGGCAGGCACAAGTGCTTGTGCGGAATCTACCGATATACCCGCACTAGACGGCGCCGGAGGTGTAAGGGTTACGCCAGAAGGAACGGTGTAAGAATAAATGACATCCCAAACAGATTTATCAGAATCGCTAGACACGCTATACGAATTAGTAACGCGAAAGTAAAAATTATTACCCAGTGGGGTTAATGCAGGACCAGAAAACGTCGTGTTAACGTATTGCAACAAACTCTTTCCGGAACAAATCGGCAATGGTTGAGACAAACTACACGAAACAGTTTTAGTAACCAGACGCGAAAATGTTGTGCGTGCCGAATTAACACAATAGCCGTCGTAACTTTTACCAACTGCAGCAAATAGATCAGAGCCCGCTTGGCAAACTGGATAGGTAGTAAAATCATTGGCGGTAGCACCGAAACCACTAACGTCAACTGTGCCATCATTATTGAATTTAAAAGTAATACCATTCTCAACGATGGTGAGAGGGCTAGATGCTTTTGCGTAAATCAAAGCGCCCGCGGAAATAGCAGCACCAGCACCAATTAGTTTAGCCCAACCAAATTTAGAAATTGATCCGCCTCGTAAACCAATAAAAGCGCGAGCACCAGAGCTCACTGCAGTTAACGTGCGCCCGATCACAGGATCGTTTGCAGCCTTGCCCATAGAAATCAAACGCTTTTGAATAATGTCACCAGCCGCATTATTTAAAACACCGGAATACGCGGGAGAGGTCATTGCGTTACACAGCGACGAGGTCAACAACAAACAAAATATAAATTTATTTCTCATTTTTTTGAACCCAGGACAACAGCGAAGCCCGCGAACGAACCAAAAATAAAAAATGCGAGATACCACCATTCAGCATTCATGACTAGCGAAACCGAAAAAATTCGTCAACACAACGGGAAAGGTGCTGAATAAAAAAATATGTAAAAACAGCAGAAGTCAAAACAACTAAAAAAAATAACATAAAAACCTCTGAGATTTAAAAAGGGGCCGAAGCCCCGATCGTGAGCAACTAACGTTTGATCATGTGGCGAATTCGCATATAGCCCAACTGAGCTAGATCGACACCAATAACCAGCACACCGATAGACATGATGGCTGCGATAACATCTGTGAAAGAGATGCCAGCTATCAAACTGTCTAAAGACCCTGCTGCATGAGCACCAGTTGCAGCGAATGAAGCTGCGGCGACTGTTGCAACAATTAGGGATGATTTTTTAAATAAAACACTCATCTGAAAACTCCAATTAAGATTAGCGAATCGTGCGACGAATTTGTGTTATAGCAAAGCTCGCCCAATAAAGACCAACAATGAACGAAAAGCTGAACATAAAAAACGACGCACACAAAATAGGATCAGCTTCTGATAAAAAATGATCAGTAGGCTGAACCATTACAACACCTGGGCAGACAGAAGAGCTCTGCTCAGAAGTGTACGACTGAAGGTTAAGAAAATTCATAACCTTCAATGAACCATCGTTATCGACACTAACGCATATCATTCTTTTTGCTCTTTTGTTAAACACAAAAAACAAAACAGACAAAACCAAGCAAACAAAAATGCGCAATGCGATAGTGGGATGTTTAGGAGATCATCGCTCCACCATTCAAACATTAGGATGCCTTGGCCATTTGTGCCTTGATCGCAACAAGACGGAGTTCGAACGGATTCAGCTCCAAATTTTTATATTTACCAATTTGGAAGCTGGCAAGGCTGACTGTGTAATCCCCAACAGGAAACGCTTCGGCGGGATTTTTCAACGGCACTTCGATTTCGCCAGGGTAAGCGCCGCCAAGGTGTACATAAGCGCTCTGAAAATAACGAACGCCTTTTTGAGTGGTACGCGACTGGGGTAAGTGGTGACCATCGACGATTGAAACTTTTACCATTTTTTAAAACCTCACTAGTTAATTTGAACAACGTTTTTTTACGGGCGTAGAGTTATTGATACAAGTCCTAGGCAGCCTTCGGCTGCAAAAAACCTGGTGAATATAAATGTGAATATTTCTGTTCATAGGCTGCATCAAGCAATTCGCTAATACCGAGCATAATTTTTTTCTGGGCCTGTAAAACGGATTCAGTTTGTTTTATCTCCCAGAAATGAATGCGAGATAAAACTGTAAGGCCCGCTGTAATAACGCCTAAAATTCTTTCGGATGCGAGATCACCGTATTCGGTATATAAATGCGGAATAATTTCACCAGTGACACGATCCAGTTTTTCAGAGTTAGCATAAAGTGGTCGTACAGTTTGCTGTTCTCGTTTGCACATGGGGCCACCCATAAGTTGTACGAAGCTGCACCAATCGTTCGCCTGTGCAGCTTGACGAATTTCCTCTAGTAAGCCTTTTTGTTCTGGTAATCTTCTAACCTCTCTCCACACTGTCACGCTGCCACCTCCAATTTGTTGAAATTGTCGAATTCGATGAGTGCGCGCCCAGGCATCTATACGCTCTGCTATGGAGGATGAGTCTTTATCAGCCCAATCCAAATTTTTATCAGCGCCCTCGTTGTCTACACGAAAACCATCGATATTTTTTGATACATATTTAATTAGGTAACCGACAGCCGAGTATTCTCTGCCGGTTTTAGGATTTATCCCTTTTTTTATCAATTCGAATTTAACGCGATGTTCATTCGCACCTGCCTCATTTGGTGAATCGGCAAGAGCGTAGGCAGTAAAAATATCAGTAATAATTTTGATATTTTGCGAGGACGCGAATAATAGGAAGTGATGGTGCGGTGTTCCGTCATGATGCGGCTCCGCAATACGAAAACCGTATGGCCTAACATCGAGACGTCCAAATTTAGCCATAATTTTTGCCCAAACTTTTAGTAAGTGCTTTTGAGCGTCTTTCGGATCTGACCCGTCATATTTTTTGTTAGGAACAGCCTTTACAACGCGGCCATTGACAACGATTTTCGTCATTCTGTGATAACGAGAAGGAGCAGTCAGAGTGATAAAAACTGCATCATGATCAAACGATTTCGCGAGAACCTCGAATCCTTTGAGGCGGTTGATCAACTCGATACGTCGAATTAACGGATTCGATGGCGACAGCTCTGCTAATTGCGCTAGCGTAAATTCTTGGTTGAGCTCATTTACTGCGGTGCGACTTTCTAGAAACTGACGCGAATTTGCTTTCTGACAGCGACGATAATTTAATGAGATGTCAGAACAATAGAGAGATTTTTTAGCGCTTACCTCGCGCAATTCACGCGCTACAAACTCTGCGCGGTCACCACGCAGCTTGCGAAGTTTTTTCCGCCAAAACTTTTGACAACAAAAACGATTTAGACATGAAATAACATTGGAGTTATCGGGCAGTAAAACTGGTGGTTCGATGGAATAAGCCGCAGACAATTTGCACAGTGCGTTATAGCAATCAACATCAACGGCGTATGATTGGCGGATCTCAGTGCACATCATTGAAATGGAATGAGCGGCGTCATTGAGATATGAATCATTGGAGTTTAGTAGATTTAATTTTACTGGATTGAGAAAATCGTCGAGTTTGAGTAGACGATCATTCGCCTTTACGTATGACACTTGGGATAGACGTAAATACTCAGCACGCATTGGTCCTGACAAAGCCTCATTTCTTGAGAATATTTCATCGCGAAAAGCGCGACATTCATACGTGCCGATGCTATTAAAAATTTCATTGTTGTAAGTGAGGCCGTCAAAACCCGTAAATTTGTTATTAACGCTCGACAACATAAAGCACCAAATCCTAAATTATTAAAAAAGCCGCCGTGGCGGCAAGAAGGAATTTTTAAGATTAGAAAATTTCACACTCGGCTGACGAGCATTGCTGATAGAGCAGTGCTAGGTTGATCAACCTGCGTTTGCCGTATTTCACAGTCGGGAGGTGCGCTTTTTCTGCCATACCGCGAATAGTGTCCACGCTAAGACCGGTCAAATCTGCGAATCGATCGAATGTACAAAACGGCGACAAATTGAAAAAAGCTGCAGCTGAAGACGCATTTAGTAGTTCTGAACTCACCGTAAACCTCGATTTTCCACTGTATTACTCGTTCTACCAGTGATAAAATTACCATTTTGATTGCAGGCATTTACTGCAATTGTGGTAGTTAATGTAATTATTGTGGTATTGATATGTCAAGAGCTATTTTCGAAAAAATTCGATTAATTAGGGAAAGAGGGGGACTTAGTCGAGTGGACTTCGCTGCAGCATCTATGCTGCCTAGCCGTACGCTGGAGGCAATCGAGAATCGTGGATCAGTTCCCCGGGCGGACGTTCTGGAAAAGATCTGTCAGAGGTTCCCTGAGTACACCTTTTATTTGATGGGTATATTGGACAAAAATGTAAAGCAAATCGATCCTGAGCAGAACACTCAAACGGCCGAGGAGTGGAAAATACTGCAAAATTTATCAATGACTGATTGTGAGTTAAATAAATGCTGCATAAAGCCCGAGTGGTTTGAAAAGATAATGATGATAGAAGCTAGCGATGAAATTAATACATTAATATGCATTGTTGTTTTAAAAAAAATAGATGAATCTGAAGAAAAAATATGCATAAAAATTGGATCAGAAGATTTTCATTTTACTGATAAAAGTGGACAGAATAAGCTCGATCGACTAAGAAATTGGTTTGGAAAAATTGAGAGAAATGACCTTATAAAAACAGCTGAATTGTATTATTCAAACACGCATACTTTAGAGAGTCTTTATAAAACTAAAATTTTATCAAGTAGTACCCTTAAAAAAGGAGATGATCTCTCTAGTTTTTCATTTCGTAGCTCAAGGGTTTTTTCAAATTGGGTTCATGGTAGAGAATTGGAACACCGCCGTGGAATAGGTTAGATATTTATTCGGATATCAAATGAGTATAAAAAAAGACGGAGAAAAGTGGCTTGTAGATATGTATGCAAATGGGCGTGCAGGCAGGCGTATTCGTAAAAAATTTGACACAAAAATCGAAGCCACACGCTTTGAAAAATTTGCTTTAGCAAGCGTGAGCCAAAATAAAGAATGGAATCCATCATCTAAGACGGACAATCGAAAACTCTCAGAGCTTGTCGATATTTGGTTTAAATTATGTGGTGTTCACCTAAAAGATGGAAAAAAAAGAGAGTCAAAACTTTTACATTTAACTAATGCTTTAGGTGATCCAATTGCTAGAAAAATGGAGTCTAAACAATTTTTAGCTTACAGGTCTTTGCGGATACAAAATGGAATTTCGCCTAAGACCATGAATAATGAATTGTCGTATGTAGATAGCCTGTATAACTCACTGAATAAAGCAGGAGAGATTGACTATATAAATCCAATTGATTCGGTGGATATGCTCAGGCTTGATGAAAGAGAGCTGTCATATTTAACTGACGAACAAATTAACACTCTTCTCTCAAAAATAGATGAGTTTTCTTTGAATCCGCATGTAAAGCTTTTAACTAAAATAAGCTTATCAACTGGTGCAAGATGGGGGGAGGCTGAGGCATTAACCTTGTCTCGTGTTACCGCCGGCAAACTAACTTTCAGTAAAACGAAAAGTGGAAAAAATAGATCAATTCCGGTTTCAACAGAGTTATTCGATGAAATTCAAAGTCACTTAAAGTTGCATGGCCGATTTACGAATTCCTTGAGTGCATTTAGAAGAGCTTTAAAAGCCGCGAATATCGAATTACCAGTAGGGCAGGCAGCGCATGTTTTGCGACATACTTTTGCAAGTCATTTTATGATGAATGGTGGAGACATTTTAACTTTACAAAGAATACTTGGTCATTCATCAATTACAATAACGATGAGATATGCCCATTTGTCAAAAGATCATTTAATGGAAGCTATTAGCAGAAATCCACTTTCCAATATCAATTATTAGCTTTTGATCGTCCATCATAAAGCTATCACTCAAATTGCTCGCGCAAATCAAAATAGTCCATATTTGAAATGTTTATATTGATAAAACTCTTCTCGCTCGATTTATTTTCTGTCGGAATGCCATAAATAAAGGCCCAAGCCGAGGGGTATTTTTTTTCTGAGAGTATCTTAAACTTTTCTTTGTATAATTTTTTTGTAAAAGCACTATTTATTGTGTTGTCAGATAAATAAGTGGACGGGTTTATAGCGGTCTCATCAAGAGATAAAGTTTTGCTAAAAGTGACTGCATAATCCTTATCTTTTCTCGGGTTAATAAATGCTTTTCCAAAATATATTCTTTGGTATTTGGAAACTTTTTTCAAATCTTGATTATCTATTTCAACGAATAAGTCATTATACGAAACATTGCAGCCTCTTATATTTACGAATTGCTGATCAAGAACGCCTTCCTCTTTGTATTCGAGATATTTTGATACGAGTGCGCGGATTGAGTAGTAATGAGAAGCTCTTTTTTGTGTCTGACCTGCATGGTTCCGCTTGCGACACTTTACTTCTTGCAGTGATTGAGTGGGCATTGTTGAAGCGTCGATTTCAAGCTTTTCATAGTGCGATCTTGGTCTGGACTGTTCAAAAATGACAGCAAAATTATTTTCAGCACTGGTCCTGGAGTTTTGCTTTCCATCCTTAGGTTTAGTGCTGGCCATCTTGGCCTCGTAATTCCTGATAAATTCGCAGTCATCGGAGTGCTCGCCAAAAGCTTTATAATATGGGTCATATTTCATGTCCTGGCGTGGTTTGTCGAGATTGGCGCATGTAATGGCAACAGTGCAGTTTTCGGCTAGGCATTGAAAATTCCTTTTGTCTTTAATTATTCCCGCCCAAAAATAATCATAAGCAAGTTCGGTGTCGATTATTTCGCCGGTATCTGTGCTATATGCAAACTCAATTTTCATACTGTTCTTTCGTGCTTAGAAGTTAAATTAAATCGTTACTGAAATAATTTGGTACTGTGTGGCTGAAGAATACTATTGGTACCATTAATGTTGAAATAGTGCCTTACGTTTTCATTGTTGGCTTTATTTACTAACTCTAATAATCCATCAATTTCTTTAATTTCAAAGTTAGTAAAGCTATGCATATATCTGTTAAGTTCAGATATGTTCAGTATTTGTAATATTCTCGACTGAATACCAATGTCATTTACATAGTTATGAAATTTTGGTGATATCCAATAAAGTAGCTCCATAAAATTTTTTAATTTTGATGTGAGATTTTGAATTATATCTTCTTTCTTCTGAATGTCTGCAATTCGCCAGGCTGGTTCATTATGTGAAATTCTATTTCTAAATGACCTGACCTCTTCAATTCGTCTGCGAATAAGATCTCTTTGATGAAAAAGAGGATTTTTTTCTTGAGTGTGAGGGAATCGTCGAAATGCTTTTGCAAGACCATTTGGCCATAGAAAGCTATTATCAGAACCGTTATAAAAGTGTTTATCTAAAATATATTCCCATGTTGAAAAGTCGGTGTGGCAAATGATGTGATCAAGAGTGGGATTAGGGTTTGGGTGTCCTTTATCCTCCAAAGATTTTTTGGCGTCTGCTTTTGCTTTTTTGATTTTCTCTTTAAATTTTTTAACTTGTTCAGGAACTGTATTCTGCCCTTGGGCATTTTGTTCATATGTATTTGGTAGGCAATCAAACCAATATTGCCCGGGGCCACAGGTTATTTTTTCTACCGCTGCATTGTTTATCGCATTTCTCAATGCTACCTCTATAATCTGTAGTAAAGGATAGAATGCGCCCACCAAGGTAAGGTTCCAGCTATATGAACCAAAAAGCTCGGCATTATTAGCCGGTTGTATAGATATTCTATAGCTTGATAAGCGAGCGTTACTAATTAGTCTTAGTGGTTCATCATAATTATATGTATGCGGCATAAATGTCCTGTTCCATGGGCTCAAATTGTATCGGCATAGGTCTGGCTCTAGCCCCTAAAATATAGGAAATAGGGTTTTGACAAATCAAATATGAGCAAGTATATTAGTTGTTAGCTAGTTGAAGGTTCTTCTCCCATTTTCATGGTGCTAGTTCCCCGACGTCAAGCGAAAGATCAAAAACCCAGTGCTGAAGAGTGCTGGGTTTTTTTTTGTTGAAAATAAAGTCTTTTTGGTCTTTATGTCTTTCTAAGTGGTAGTCATTTTGTAGGCATTATATAAAAAACATAAGGCTGATAAATAAAAAACCCTAACATAATCAATATGTTAGGGTTTGTTTTTTGGTGGAGCCGGGGGGAGTTGAACCCCCGTCCGCCAGCACTCTATCCGCAGCTCTACATGTTTAGAACCGCCTATTGATTTAGCGATTTACAGCCCAGCGGGCGGGACGTAAAAAGCGATCCTGATAAGGTTTAGCTGATCCACCCCAGGCAGGCTTCACTGCGATCCAGTTCTGTATGACGGGCTTTAACGCGGTACTGGCACCTTGTTAGAGACCGCTAGCGGCGAACCACTAGGTAGTGCTTTCAAAAGCTGCTTACGCAGCTAATTGGGCACCGTAGTTGTCATCGTTGGCAACTGTATAGTTTGCAGCTTTGGATTAACGTGATTGGCTACCCTCACGACATGCACCTTGGACTTTGTTACCAGCGTCGAATCCATATCGGCCCCGTCACCATCCCATGCAAAAGCTGGTCTGGCGAGTGGGGCTATTGTAGGGGTTTAATCTGGATGAGTCACTAGCTAATTTAGGCTAGGGGTTAGACGCGGCTGACGGCTCCAAACGCAGCTCCATACGATTATGGATTTGCGCGGCAATATTCCAGGCTTTCGCAGTCAAAGTCGTTTTTTGCTCAGGATAATTTCCTGGTTCAGACGAAGAGCTAACAATGAGGCGAATATTTTTAAAATTATTCTCAACGCTATCCAATGCCGCTTCCGTGTCATGAGTGTATTCTTCCATGATGCGGTCGATTCCATAGATCTCGCTTGAAAATACACAGTCATTAACATTGGCGGTATCTTTTGGAAGTTGCGCCGTGCCGTAGTTATCTAGCGTGAGACAAAAATTACCTACGTAAAGCGTAACCCAGGCACTGCCTCTGAATCCACTGGCGCCAAGACGATTTAACAATTCAGAAAGCTGGATTAACTTTTTGGGTTCGATGCGGTTTTGGTAAAAGGGAAGTTGACCATTTTGATTGAATGCCCATGCCAAATCGTTGAGATAAGTTGTCGTTGTTTGACCACTTTTGGCGGGGCCCGTTGTGCTTACTGCCGCCGCAGGTGCGGTGGTCACAGCAACTGGCTTTACAGTGGTTTTTTGCGATGAGAGCAGTGCAACCTGATCCGCTAATTTTTGTTGCTGCTCTTTTGATTCCGAGAGCATGGAAGATATTTGAACCAGGAAAAATATCACCACAATAATCGCAATTAAGAAAACAAGTTTGCTTAACATTGAACCACTTGTTGCAGGGGGTGGCGGTGGCGTTAACGATTCACCATTTTCAAGGACCGGTTGATTATTGGTCAACAGCTCGCTGATTTCTTTTTTAAGGCTGTGTCGTAAGCTGTTAAGTTCGCGCGCGACTCTTGCGGTAATAAAACGACGGTTGTCTTCTAATGCGAGTTCCATATGCCCTAGGCGCAATTCCAGATTACGCGATTGCTCAACACTTGCAGGGTGGGGCGCACGACGGTCTATTTTAGGCGCGGTTAAGTCGGGGAGGGTTTCCACCGTATCAGTAACTATTGGAATGTCTTCTGTTGTTGTGGTTTTAGTGCGAAAGATATGGATGGCTTCCATCACTTTGGAAAGGTCAGCCGCATTAATGGAATCTTTACTAACAACATCTAAAGCCCCGAGCGCTCGTGCCTGGCCAGTATATAAATCACCGCTTTTTGAGGTGTACATAATGACCGGAATAGTGGCGGTTTCGGGGTGGGATTTAATAATTTGCAGCGCCCGAAAACCATCCATGCCAGGCATGAGATGGTCCATAAAAATCACATCGGGTGACTGATGAGCCAGGTAGCGTAGTGCCGCTTCACCTGAGTCAGCGGTGTCGATATCCAAGCTGTAGGAGCGGAGCAATTTTTTTAGACGATATTGTGCGGTACTGGAGTCGTCGACAATCAAGGCGCGTTTATTAGGCATGACCAGAGGTCCTTCAGTTCTCGTTATGTGCACAGGGTAACAAAACATTTACCTAAATATTCAACTTAATTCACAGTGTGCTTAACGGAATGATGGTTTTCTGGCATCTAATCATGTCACGTCTTAACGACCAGGTCGTGCAATGTCTATTTATAGTTAAGTTGAGCTTCGGGCTAACACAGAATAGCCGGAGCTCTTAGCCAAGTCACGTAATACAAAATTTACCTGAATATGTGGTAGAGAACCTGTCAAACACTCAAATATTTCTGGACCAAGTCATCATGTAAGTTAGCGATTGGGCCAGTGGCGACTACGCTACCTTTTTCCATGATAAAAAAGTCATCGGCCACACGGCGTGCAAAAGGGAGCTTTTGTTCGACGAGTAATACGGTTAAGCCAAGTTCGCGGTTGAGTTTGCGAATGACATCGCCAATATCGCGAACAATGTTGGGTTGAATGCCTTCGGTTGGCTCGTCGAGAATTAATAGCTTCGGATCAAGCACCAACGCGCGACCAATAGCAAGTTGCTGTTGTTGGCCGCCGGATAAATCGCCACCGCGACGATTTTTCATTTCTTTTAATACGGGAAATAATTCGTAAATTTGGCTGGGGATATTTTTTAACTTATCGCTGCGCGCACCAAGGGAAATTTTTAAATTTTCTTCAACCGTGAGTAATGGAAAAATTTCACGGCCTTGCGGTACAAAACCAATTCCACCACGTGCACGCGATTCAGTGGAAAGCTTATTAATATTTTGCCCATTTAATTCAATGACGCCATCGCGCACCGGCAAAATTCCGGTAATGCATTTTAATAGCGTAGTTTTGCCAACGCCATTGCGGCCAATTAAACATCCACAAGTCGCTTCTTTTAAATTCAATGCCAAGTCCCACAAAATATGGCTTTGACCGTAGTATTGATTAATGTTTTTAATTTGCAGCACAGTGATTACTCTCTAGGATGATTATTCGCAACTTTTAATATTCGCCAATTTTTTACTATTCTCCTAAGTAGACTTCAATCACTTTTGGATCATTTTGTACTTGATCCATAGTGCCTTCGGTTAATACGGAGCCTTGATGTAACACCGTAACTTTGCGCGCAATGGAGCGTACAAATTTCATATCGTGTTCCACCACAATCACCGAATGCTTGCCAGCAAGTGATAATAAAAGTTCAGCAGTTTTTTCCGTTTCTTCACCAGTCATACCAGCAACAGGTTCATCGACTAACAATACACGCGGGCTTTGCATTAACAACATGCCAATTTCCAGCCATTGTTTTTGGCCGTGCGAAAGGGCGCCCGCATTTTTGTAGCGTAATTCTTTTAAGCCAATTTGTACGAGCACTTCGTCAATACGAAATTTTTGGTCGCCATTAAGTGATTTAGTGAGCGTCCACCAAACTGCTTTATTGGAGGCAGTTGCTAGCTCCAAATTTTCGTAAACCGTTAAGGCTTCGAAAATAGTAGGCTTTTGGAATTTGCGGCCAATTCCGCCGCGTGCAATTTGGTGTTCGGATAATTCCAGTAAGTTAATTTGTTGGCCGAAATAAACTGTGCCAGCATCGGGTTTGGTTTTTCCGGTGATCACATCCATCATGGTGGTTTTACCGGCGCCGTTAGGGCCGATAATGCAACGCAATTCGCCATCGTCTACATAAAGGTTGAGATTATTAAGAGCACGAAAACCATCAAAACTAACGGTGATCCCTTCAACATATAGAATAGTGCGTTTGCTAGTGTCAAGTGGCGCGCCGAAGTTATCGACATCTTTTCCGAAACCACTTAATGCATTGCTGAAGTCAGGATCTTTAATGGGCAATGCTTGTTTTGCTTGAGCAAGAATATTCATAATTATTTATGCTCCACTACGGTAGCTGCGCCGATTTCCGGTGCAGCAAGATTTTCATTATCCAGCGCTTCGTGTGCAGATTCAGATTTTTTTACACGGCCAAATAAACCGACTAAACCTTTCGGCAGAACCAAAGTGACAATTACAAACAATGCACCTAATGCAAATAGCCAGGTTTCAGGTGAGTAAGATGTAAATAGTGTTTTGCCGTAGTTAACGGTGAAGGCACCAACGATTGCACCAAATAAAGTTCCGCGGCCTCCAGTGGCAACCCACACAACTAATTCAATAGAATTGAGTGGAGAAAATTCACCAGGATTAATAATGCCGACTTGTGGAACGTAAAGAGCACCCGCAATGCCCGCAAGAATTGATGAGAAGACGAAAATCCAAAGTTTGTAGGATTCAACTTTGTAACCACAAAAACGTGTGCGGCTTTCTGCATCGCGAATCGAAATTACAATACGACCAAAGCGCGATGTCACAATGTAGCGACAAATAATGTAAGCAATCATCAATGCTACGCCGGAACATAAAAATAATGCGACGCGTGTGGAGTCAGCCGAAATAGGGTGACCAATAATATCTTTAAAATCTGTTAAGCCATTGTTGCCACCAAAACCCATTTCATTGCGGAAAAAAGCAAGCATCAATGCGTAAGTAAGGGCTTGAGTGATAATTGAAAAATAAACGCCAGTTACGCGTGAGCGAAATGTTAGCCAGCCGAAAACAAACGCGAGAATTCCTGGAACTAAAATTATCATTAATAACGCAAAACCAAATGAATCAAAACCGAGCCAGTACCAGGGCAAATGATCCCAATTTAAAAACACCATAAAATCCGGTAATTCAGGGTTTCCATATTGACCACGCGCGCCGATTTGACGCATCAAATACATACCCATCGCATAACCGCCCAGCGAGAAAAATGCACCTTGGCCGAGCGATAGAATTCCACAGTAACCCCAAATTAAATCGACCGATAAGGCGAGCAATGCGTAACACAAAAATTTACCGAGTAGGGTCACGGTAAACGTTGATAAATGCAGCGGTGATGATGCGGGTAAAACGAGATTTGAGATTGGAACAATAATCATCATAAGTGCAATTAATGCCAACACAATGGCACCACCGCGATCATTTAATAATAAGCGTTTTACTAGCATAATTTTTTCTCGACAAAATATATCTGTTGCATATAAAGCACCCCACCCTAACCCTTCCCTTTAAAAGGGGAGGGGACCTTAGCTCCTCCACCTTTTAAAGGGGGAGGTTGGGAGGGGGTCAATCCGCTGCCGCACGGCCTTTTTGTGGAAACATACCTTTGGGTTTTTTCTGGATAAATAAAATCAACAGAACTAAAACCAATACTTTTGCGAGCACAGCTCCTGCATAGGGTTCTAAAAATTTATTGATAATTCCCAAGCCCATTGCACCCACCAGCGTGCCCCACAAATTTCCTACACCGCCGAAGACCACAACCATAAATGAATCGATAAGATAAGCTTGGCCGAGGTTAGGGCCGACGTTAGTTAATTGCGAAAGCGCAACACCCGCAACACCTGCGATTCCTGAACCTAAACCAAAAGTAAGCGCATCCACCCAACTCGCACGCACACCAACAGCACGGGCCATAGTTCTATTTTGCGATACGGCGCGAACTTTTAATCCAAGAGAAGTTTTTTTCAAAATTAATTGCAGCAGAATAAATACTAGAATTCCGAAGATTAAAATGTAGAAGCGATTGTAAGTAATGGAGAGAACGGGGTTGATCACCATTGAGCCGCTCATCCACTCTGGCAAACTCACTGCGCGGTTGAGTGGCGTAAAAATACTACGCGCTGCTTGTTGTAAAATTAAACTCAAACCAAAAGTGGCCAATAAGGTCTCAAGTGGTCTGCCGTATAAAAAGCGAATTACGCCGCGTTCAATGATCACGCCCACAGCGCCTGCCACTAAAAATGCAGTGGGCACGGCAATTAATAAGCTGTAAGCAATTTGATTAGGAAATATCTGTTGAATGACCCAAGTCGTGTAGGCGCCAATCATCATAAGCTCGCCGTGCGCCATATTAATTACACCCATAACCCCAAAGGTAATGGCTAAACCAATTGCTGAAAGTAAGAGCACAGAACCTAAACTTAATCCGAAGAAAATACTTTCAGCGAAGCGATAATAGCTCACTGTATTTTCAATGGATTTAAGTGCTGATATGGCGGTGTTGCGCACAGCTTCACTTTCATCGCTAGTGGATGTCTCGGTTAAAGCGCTGCGAGCTTCTGGTTCAAGTGAGCCGCGCAGTTTGTCTACTGCGGCTATGCGGATTTTTTCATCGCTATTTTTAAGTTGATAAAGTGCAAGCGCAATTGTCATTGCGGATTTAATCGTTTTATTATTTTCGCTTGCGGATTGCTTTTCAATAATGGTGGCACTGTCTTCATCGAGACCATCAGCCAATAATCGTTTTACTGCAGACAAACGAATAGTTTCATCTTCGCTGCTAAGGTTTAGTTGCGATAACAAACTGCGTAACTGATTACGCAGGCTATTATTCACGGGAATTTTTTTGAAATTGCTAATGTCTGAGCTTACCGCGCTTTGTGTAATGGCGTTGCTAAAGTTGCTGCTTTCATCTTTGATCGCAACTTTGTTGGTGATACTGTCAAAATATAAATTACCTTGTTCTAATGCCGTAATAATAATTGTGCTACGCGAGTCTTTTAGTGCGGCAAGTTGTTTAACGGTTTCACCACGTTCAGACAAACTGCCGGTTGCAAGCTGCAACACTAGCCCCGAAAAATCTGTTGTCGTTGCCGGGCTGTCTTCGGCTTGTGCAAAGCTGCTGGTTACGCTTGCGGATAGCAATAAAAAAGCAACCGTAAAGTTTTTACAAAAACGTGTGATAAACATTGTCATCATGTCGAACTCGAAGAATTGCGTCGTAAAATAACCGAATTAATAATTCCCCTCACCGAAGTGAGGGGAATTGATTTTATTTCGCTGCAGCACCTAAACATTTTTTAGTTTTGGTGTTGTAGTTACCACACTTCAATGTGATCCAGTCAGATTCAAGATCTTTACTGCCTTCGAGATAATCAGACCAGGCGTCGCCAGGAACTAATGGCGTTGATGATACTGTCAGGAATTGACCGTCTTCTTGAATTTCTCCAATAAGCACCGGTTTGGTGATGTGATGGTTCGGTAACATTTTGCTTACACCGCCAGTCAAGTTTGGTTGCTCAAGACCGATAATGGCTTGTGTTACTTTGTTAGTATCAGTAGTACCTG
>Ga0247739_10000075_pt1 | contig 34837 bp, 22 predicted proteins | sample UWRJL058202B2_FD_180943 | JGI IMG/M metagenome (GOLD analysis project Ga0247739, IMG submission 180943) | Plant litter microbial communities from Arlington Agricultural Research Station in Wisconsin, United States - UWRJ-L058-202B-2 | ecosystem: Environmental > Terrestrial > Plant litter >...
TAGCTCGAGGTGGTTAGTTTAAATATGGTTTGCCAGTTCATCAATTGTTTTTTCTCCCAATGAAGCAATTGTCCATTTAAGTTGATATAAGATGACGTTAAATATACTTTGAAGTCACTGACCGGTCCTAAAAAGCATTGACAGCTTTGTTAATCCTTGGTGTTAAATTAAAGCATAGAACAAGAATTTGGATGGAAGCTATTAGAGTCAATACCCAATCATACGGATTAAAAACCCTTATGTTAGTCAATTAAATGAAGTCCTAAAATCCAACGGCGAGAAATTTGTTTTAGTCTTAAATAGCTTGCTGAATGATTGCAGATGTTCAAAGCCCAGCTCGTAGGCAATTTCACTTATTGACAAGTTGGTGGTAGAAAGCTTTTCTTTAGCTTTGGCTATTAACTTGGCGTGAATATGTTGCTGGGTGTTTTGACCGGTTAGCAAGCGCAGTATATTGCTCAAATATTTGGGGGAAAGATGCAGGCATTCGGCGACATATTGCACGGAAGGCAAGCCTCTTTCCACTAAATCGGTGCTATTGAAATACTCGTCGAGCAGCGATTCTAAACGTTCGAGTACTTGGTGATTGGCCTTTTCCCGGGTAATGAACTGACGATGATAAAAGCGGTCTGCATAGCTCAGCAGGGTTTCCAACTGCGAAATAATGATTTGTTTGCTAAATTGGTCAATGTTAGCACTACACTCCTGCTGAATGGCGAGAATGATGTTTGTAATTGTTGCTTCTTCTTTTGCAGAAAGAAACAGCGCTTCACTAAGCGAATAGTCCCAAAAATCATATTGCCTGATGGACTTGCCCAACGACGTATTCCAGATAAAGTCAGGATGGATGTTGATTACCCAGCCTGACCTTTCAACTGGCTCAGCATTGTCCGCAACTGCGACACTAAACACTTGGTTAGGCGCGATAAAAGACAGAATGCCTTCGTTAAAGTCGAAGGTATTCTGTCCATATTTTACGTTGACATTACGCATTCTCTTAACAGAAATAGCATAAAATTCTACCAGCATAGTAAGTGGAAACTCATCATCGAGCTGCGGAACGTCTCCAATATCCACTACGCTGATGAGTGGATGCAGCGGTTTGGGTAGCTGCCTGAATTCATTAAATTCGCTTAGGGTTTTAAAACGTTTCATAACTGATCATCCTCTTTTTTTATTTCAAGTACCAGCTTTCCCCTCACGTGCCAGGTTTCGCTTTCACGGTGGGCTTCGGCGACTTGTTCCAGCGGGAACACTTTGCTGATAAACACCTTCACTTTGCCTTCATTGATCAGCCGGGCAATTTCGGCCAGCCACTCTCCCTTGGCCTGATAGGCCGGAAATTCACCGCGGGCTTGTTTCCGGGCTAAGGCTGCCAGCACTTCCTCATTAACCGGACAGTCTATATTTACACTTATGAAAGTGCCGCCCTCCTTCAGCACGCTCACTGCTTTCAACCGTTCCGTATTGTCGCGAAGGGGAGAAGCTTCCAGTACTACGTCTATGTCTTGTAAGAATTCTTCAAACTTCTGGCTTCGGTAATCCAAAACTTCGTCGGCTCCCAATTGCCGTACGTATTCAAGATTATCAGCTGAGGCGGTTCCGATGACATAGGCCCCTTTTGCTTTGGCAAACTGAACGGCAAAGCTGCCAACACCTCCGGAAGCACCTTGAATTAGAACCCGTTGTCCAGACTGAAAATTCCCGTGGGCTGAGAGAGCCGTCCAGCCGGTGAGTGCGGCAGCCGGTACCCCAGCCGCTTCATTAAAACTGAGGCTGTTTGGTTTATGAGCAAACTGGGCGGCTTTGGCTGCACAAAATTCGGCATAGCTGCCATCACCGGGAAAATTCGGCACTCCGTACACGGCATCACCTTTTTTAAAGGAGGTTACCTCACTTCCCACTTCCGCCACAATGCCGGCCACATCCAATCCAAGTATGATGGGTAACTTTAAGAATGGCCGAAGAAAGTCGTTGCCTCCCTGCCGAACCGCCCAGTCAGCCGGGTTTACGCCACTGGCATATACCTGAACTAAAATTTCATCTGACGCGGGCACCGGACGAGTTACATCCTCCATTTGCAGAACCTCAGGGCCGCCGAATGCATGAATTCTTACTGCTTTCATAACCGGTTATTTTACTTATGTTGACTATACAAAGGTCGCCACCTGATATCAGACGGATTTAATCGAAATGCCTTTTGTTTTAGTCAAAATGACCAGAAGTGCTGCCGCAGCAGATGATAAGCATAAGCCAGTTCCCGGGAATACTCCTATTTGCAATCTTATGCCTATTTGGTTCATGATACTATTATCAACTATTGTTCAGAAATAGGATCAGCTTAAAAATGTAAAATCATAATTAATCCATGACCATAAATCAAACCCCTGCAGGTCAACTTGCGGCCTTTTTTAATAAATACATTCCGCTTAATCGCAAGGAAGGATTGTTGAGCCGGGTAACTGAACTAAGTGTTAAGCGCAGGCAATTTATTCTTCAGCCAACGGATGCATCTAATACTACACTTTCATTTTGTCGGGCTGTTTTAAAATGTATGCAACCGATCATAACGGAGCGGAGCACAACATTCAATTTGCGGCTGAAAACGAATGGATAGCAGACATCAGCAGTTTTCATTCCGGAGCGGCAAGTCAGCTTTACATTGAAGCGATTGAGCCGGAGGTCATATTACAAATCGATAAAACCAATCTGGTTTATCTTTATCATCATTATCCCAAATTCGACAGGATATTCAGAGTAATGATTGAACAAAGGTTTATTGAACTTCAAAACAGGGTTTTCCTAAACATCAGTGCAACGGCAGACGAAAGGTACGAGCGCTTTCTGAGACAATACCCATCGCTGGCCAACAGGTTACCCAATACGCAAATCGCTTCCTACATTGAAGTAACGCCGGATTTTTTAAGTAAAATACGCCGGATCAAGTCTGGAAAGTAAGGTGCTCTTAACTTAGGTTAAGGGTAATTTGTAACCTTTTTTATAGGTTGTTCCGTTCGATTGCCTGTTCCATTGCATTGCACATAAAATAAGTGTTTTAGCAATATGGACCTCAGCAGCAATATGAAATTGAAAAAGCAATCTTTGCTTAAAGCGACGCTTTCAATGCAGCAGATATCCCTGACATTGTTTCGTCGTATACTTTGGAAGGCATGCTAATGCCCAATTATGCACCTATAGCCGGGTGGGGAAAACCAATATACCATTATTATCCAATTAAAAATAATTATGAAAAGGGGGTGATTATTTTGAGCATATGCTGCTCCTTACCTGAGAGTGGATAACCATGGATCAGCCCCTGGGCTGTTTGGTTGGTCCACAGATTCTGACAGACTCTTTAGCTTTATTATTTAATATACATGCAATTCAGTATTATATATGTAATGAAAAAATACTTTGGAAACATATAGATTTAGCCAATAAGAAGAAAAATGTCAACTTAATTCAGTTGCATACGAACTTGCTTCTATTGTTTTCCAGAAACATCGCAGCAATTATAGTTTCGCTGATATGGCCGCAACCTCGGCCAATTTAGTAACAACGAATTTTAATCCGTTGATTTCAGAGAAAGAAAACAAACAAAGCGCCGTAAGTCCGATCAATATAATCTGCATATCGGTCAAACCCGCGGCCCTTTACTTTTTTAATAATTGTACTCTATACCAAATCCATTGGCTCCCCTAAATTCCATTTCCAGTTCAAAATTTCCGGCATATCTTCTCCATGATTATTAATATAAGCTTTGTGATCCAGTAACTTATCGCGAAGAAATTGCTTTGTATAGGCGCCTTTTGCACCCAGATCAGTCAGGCGGTCTATCACATCACTGACCAGATGAAACCGGTCCAGATCATTGAGCACCACCATATCAAACGGCGTTGTCGTCGTGCCTTCACCTTTGTAACCACGCACGTGCAGGTTTTTGTGGTTTGTCCGGCGGTAGGTAAGTCGGTGGATTAGCAAAGGATACCCGTGAAAGGCAAAAATAATGGGTTTGTCTTTTGTGAAAAGAATATCAAAATCCCGGTCGTTTAAGCCATGCGGATGCTCACTTTCCGGTTGCAGCGTCATCAGATCCACCACATTGATTACCCGTACTTTCAATTCAGGTAAATGTTCACGCAAAATCTGGACGGCAGCAATGGTTTCAAGCGTAGGCACATCTCCGGCACAGGCCATTACGACGTCGGGTTCAAAGCCTTCATCATTACTTGCCCACTGCCAGATACCTAGTCCGGCAGTGCAGTGTTTGATAGCAGCATCCATGTCAAGCCACTGCATTTCAGGCTGTTTTCCTGCCACGATCACATTGATATAATTCCGGCTTTTAAGACAATGGTCAGTAACTGAAAGCAATGTATTAGCATCCGGCGGCAAATAAATACGAACAATTTCCGCCGTTTTATTAGCCACAACATCCAGAAATCCCGGGTCCTGATGACTGTTTCCATTGTGATCCTGCCGCCATACATGCGAAGTCAGCAGGTAATTCAGCGATGCGATTGGTTTACGCCAGGGCAGGTTCCTAGAAACTTTGAGCCATTTCGCATGCTGGTTAAACATAGAATCGACAATGTGAATAAAGGCTTCATAACAGGAAAAAAGCCCATGCCTTCCTGTAAGTAAATATCCTTCGAGCCATCCCTGGCACATGTTTTCACTAAGTACTTCCATCACCCGGCCGTCAGGTGAAATCTGGTTATCACCTGCAAGGATCTCCGCCGTAGAAGCTCTTCCAGTAATATCAAACAAATGAGAAAGCCGGTTGGAAGCTGTTTCGTCTGGACCGAATATTCTGAAATTACGCTCACCCCAGTTTTCTTTCATAATATCCCTTAAAAACTCACCCATGACCGAGGTGGCTTCCGCCGTGATGGTTCCGGGCTGCTTTACCGCCACAGCATGATCTCTGAAATCAGGCATTTTCAAATCAGTAAGAAGCAGTCCGCCATTAGCACTCGGGTTTGCACCCATTCTTCGGTTTCCTATTGGTGCCAGTTCAGCAAGTTCTGCTATAAGTTTCCCGTTTTCATCAAAAAGCAAGTCTGGTTTGTAGCTTTTCATCCATTGTTCAAGAATTTGGACATGTTCAGGTTTGGTGGCAAGTTCTGCCAATGGTACCTGATGCGCCCGCCATGTTCCTTCTACCTGCAGGCCATCTACTATTTTAGGACCTGTCCATCCTTTTGGGGTACGGAAAATAATCATAGGCCAAACCGGTCTTTTAGAAAAACCATTTGTACGCGCGTCACTTTGTATTTGTCTTATCTCTTCAATAACAATATCCAAAGTCCTTGCCAGCAATTCATGCATGGTTTCCGGATCATCGCCTTCCACAAAATAGGGATTATATCCATATCCATGGAAAAGCTGCTTCAGTTCCTCTTTTGGAATTCTTGCCAGAATGGTCGGATTTGCAATTTTATAACCATTTAAATGCAGGATAGGAAGTACTGCACCATCCTGGACAGGATTCAGGAATTTATTTGAATGCCAGCTCGTTGCGAGTGCACCGGTTTCAGCTTCACCATCACCAATTACACAAGCGGCGATCAGATACGGATTGTCAAAAACTGCCCCAAAAGCATGCACAAGCGAATAACCCAATTCCCCGCCTTCGTTGATTGAGCCCGGCGTTTCCGGTGCTACGTGACTGGGAATACCGCCCGGAAAGGAAAACTGTTTAAAAAGCTTTTGCATCCCGTTTTCATCCTCACTGATATTTGGGTAAATCTCGCTATAAGTTCCTTCCAGATATGTATTCGCTACCAGTCCCGGGCCGCCATGCCCTGGCCCGGTAACGTAAATAATATTCAAATCATTTTGTTTGATAATCCTGTTCAGGTGAACATAAATGAAATTGAGTCCGGGTGTTGTTCCCCAGTGTCCTAAAAGCCGGGGCTTGATATGTTCAAGTGTCAATGGCTTTTTAAGCAATGGATTACCATAGAGGTATATCTGGCCGACCGACAAATAATTGGCTGCATGCCAGTAAGCGTTCATTTTTCGAAGTAGCTCCGGTGTTAAAGTCTTCACTTCAAGAGTGACATCTTCCATTTCCATAATCTTTATTGTTTAATGGCTTTATTTAAAACCTGGCTTTTGGGCTGGAAGAAATAATATTCTAACGCTTTAAATTACTCATAACCACTTTTAAGGGCAATGATGGGCATATTCTGGTATTTTTCACCAGGCAGGTCCCGGATCCTGGCAGCTGCGTCATAGCCATCCATACATGAATGAGCAAAAATTTTGATAGAGAGGTATATGAATAGCTAAGATAATGTATATATTCCATTCGAATGAAACCAACTAAAAAATATTAGGAGCAGCGCGTCTTTTCCAGGATTCTATAATGACTTTGAGCGTATCCACTAGCTCGTCAAATGAAACTAGTTTCACAAAGAACCCCTGGGCGGAAATACTATAAGTATCAATTAAGGTTTTTTGACTTATGGCAGTAGAGAAGAATAAATAAGGTATGAATCTTAAACTAAGTTCTGCATCCTCATGTAATTTTTTCCTTAGCTCAAACCCGTTTAAGATTGGCATGTTGATACCAGATAGAAACAGGCAAGGTTGTATGAAAGTCTAAATAAGATATATGGCCCGACATCAGGTATCTGAAAAAACGCGGCAAAAAAATAGAACAGGAGCAATGCTCTGTTCTATTCGAAAAACAAGGTAGAAGACTCAATATACAAATGCGGCATTTAATACCGGTCGATCACCAGATAACGATTCATTTCAAAGTGGCGGTCTGCAATTGAATAGCTGCGACGAAGCCTCAGCTGCTTTCCACAATAATGCATAAATATCCGTTGGTGACAACCTGGACCGGTCAATTGAAAGTGTTTGGTTCTAGAAAGCCTTAATTAAGTTAATTTGCGGTAATAATGCATGTATGGTGTTACTATACAGGCAGGCTACGTGAATTATTTTATTTTAAGTATCTTCTGATAATACGTCCCGGCTCTGCTTGTAATGCGGCCCACATACAACCCTGATGAAAGAAAGCTCACATCAATGTTAGTGTGTAGTTTTGAAACAGGGGTCCTGACTTGTTCGTATACGATCTTTCCGTTCATGTCCATGAGCTCAAAACGATCGATACCGTCGGTGTTATCCGCTTCCAGTGTCAACTGGTTTAATACCGGGTTCGGATACAGTACCGCACGCAATCCTGTTGCAAATTCAATACTGCGTATGGCGCTGTAAGCAAAGGAGTCGTCCCGGTCTGTCATCTTAAGGCGATACAGGTTAATTCCCGCGTTAGGAAGCAAATCCGTATAAGCATATTCGGATAAGACATTACTTTCCCCCTTTGCATTCAGGGAAGCAACCAGCTTCCACGCACGGCCATCGCTGCTGCGCTCAATTTCAAAACGGCCGCTGTTTGCTTCTTCTGTTGTAGCCCAGGCAATCAGGGCAGTCCTGCCTTCACCTTTTTTCAGCATAAACTTTGTCAGCGTGACAGGTAAAGCGCCGGGTGTATTGACCACGATATTACTTTTCAGATTAATGGCTCCCTCAACCGATAAGGCCCTGCCAAACAGGGATGCACTTTCCAACAGATTGATGGCTCCGTTGGTGATGGCTGTGCCCCGGAAAACCGAGTTCTCACCCACGTCAAATTGTCCGTTAATCTGCCAGTAGACATGATCGAGGGTAGCTCCGTTGATCAGCAGCACACTGGATAATGCGGCTGTGGCAAAGGCACCATTAATTTTGAAAATGAAAAGGGAATTTGCATTTCCCAGCCCGTCCAGAATTAAGTTACCCGTTAAAGTGGAAGCTGCACCCAGACAATAAACGTCGGGGGTAAGTAGCTGACCATTTCCCAACGCAGTGCCCAAAACGGTATTACCGCAAGTCGATCCAAGCAAATCGTCATAAGCCGCCTTGACATCGGTTGCTGCCTGTACCGCGACCGGATCAGCTACATGGACCTGACCTACAACGACACCAGGAGGGAATCCGGTAAACGAGCCTGCACCGGTACCAATATTTCCGGTTACAACCGTAGTTCCTACATTCTTAAACTCTCCAACCGCTGTAAACAAGGAAAAAGGCGAGGCTGTTCGCAGATTAGGGGCTGTCTGTGCAAAACTGGCGTGGAAAGTGCCTGCCAGTATCATAATTCTGATGATGTGCGTATATGTTCTTGTCATACAACTCTCAGTTTAAAATTTACAATTAGTTCTACAAATATATAAGAAAATATTCGATTAATCTAATCTATTTGATAAAGAAATGTCCTAGTTATCCCTGCTCATCTATTGCCCCGAAAAAGCCTTATACCATAATTAAAATATCACCCAAATAAAATTATGTTAATAACAGACGTTATAGAATAGTCCATAATTTTTCTCTTGTGTACGGACAAACTATAAAAACGGCTGGAATATTTCACTGAAATAGCCTTATAGTTTATAAGCTGTATCTGCCAGATAATTTATTTGTATAAAAGACTTTTAAGATTCATATGGCATACCGTTTTGCCGTTCGGTGAAATCAGCACAAGGGATAAAGTGTAAATCTGATTTTGCAGCATACGGTTTTGTACTACACTAAAATTGCCTGCACTAGATAATTCCTATTCCCCAGATGATATATTAACAAAATCCACCTTATAGATCAAGGTAATTCCCTGGCATTATATCATAGCTACCTGATTGGTAATACTCTATACGTGGCTTAATCACCTTCCATTTGTATTGCTGGCAATGTTTTGACAATACTGTTAAAAGGCCCTATAAATTGCGTTTTTTGTCAAGTGATATTGCGGATAAATTATTCTAAATAAAGATTTGCAAATATTGTGCCACTAAACGCAATAACCATGCCAAAAATAAATAATTTTACATTGGTTGGTATTTAAGAGGCTGCAAGCCATTTGATCAGAATTAAAAGTAACAGATGGATTTTACAAAAAACAAAACGGTCTACATAGTAGATGATGATGAAGATGACAGGTTTTTATTGCGGGAGGCGATATTGAAAATAGAGGAACATGTACAAATTGTTGAATTTAAATCTGGAAGCGAGATGTTAATCCAGCTTAAAGACATCAACCAATCATTTGTTTCACTGATCGTACTGGATATGAACATGCCAAAAATGAATGGTTTAGTAACCAACTGCATCCTTAAATCTTACCCTGCTTTTGCCTGCATACCGGCTGTCATGTTTTCTACTGCTTCCAGCCCTGCACTCATTGCATCGGCATATGATGTAGGAGTAGATGATTTCTTCACAAGACCTGTATCTATTTCAGGACTTGATTAGGATAGCAGCTCAGTTAACTTCAAAATTTCTTAGCTAAATGTCCACTTAAATTCGAGTAATAAAAGATTTGAAGGGATTTTTACTAAAAAGGAAATGAAGAAAATTTTAAAACAATAAAAGCTTAAATTTCCATCTGATGATGTTTGGAAAATAAAAAGGAAAGACCTGTTTAGAATTTAATAAGGATATACAAAGAATTGATGTACAGCTTCGATGATGACTCAGTTAGAAAAAGCTCAACTCTACATCGAAAGATTTCCTGCAATTATTAACTTAAGACTTGCACGACAGGTTGATTTCAATTTCCCAATAAAAAAAGACTTCAGCAAACACGATCTTTTAATATTTGCATTTGATTGGTCCCAGGCAAATGAGGGGCGTAAATTCTGGAGCGATATCAGGAAATTGTACTACAAAAGTGAAAATCCCGCAAAAGAAAGGATTTTAGAAATTTTCAGAAAACATGATATTGGGTTCTTTTAGTAAATGGACAGCGCGGCTGCCGCAAAGAATTACTCTAAGAAAATAAAATACTAAATCTAATTGATTATCAGTAGTTTACAAAAAAGATAAGATTTCTGGTACAATACTTCAAAATGTTAAACTAAAAAAAATCTGGTCTTAAAACTGTACTGAAAACTTATACCTACCTTTCAAAGTATCGCATTTTTATAGCTAAATAAGTACCGGATGCAGGTCAAAAAGCTTAGCGCTATTCTTTACCGTCCGCGGCTGCGGTCTAAATACTAAAAGAACCCCTTATAACGGTCAGTCTACATGTCCTGGCTAGTAGTGTCCAGCCTTCAGTATATTTAAAGGGCTCATGATTCAGTGAAAATATGTCACTTAAAGTCTTCTTACGTGTAAGCGGGCAGTGACGGATAGAAATTACGCATAAAAAGTAACGATTCGTATATCCTTCATTTATTCGTTCGATGTGGTGACAGCGCTAACTACCACAAAAGCTTCAGCTGTGTACAAAAATCCTCTTACAGCCTGCTTTGCTCTTCAACAATCAGGAATCATTTTCCGATAAATTGGTTTCCAAATAAAACGTTGTAAGTTAAATATAAAATTAATTCGTTGCTTCATTTCAATTAAAATCTCTGAGTACTCAGTTCATGTTAAAAAATACACTCTAAACACCACTTGAAATGACGCAAGGGCTTGAACGCAATAAGTACCTTGCATTCAGAAAGGAAGTGCTCCTGGAAAGTATGTAAGACCGGCAGTATAAATTCTGTTTTTTCAAGTGTTTGTTGGTATTATTGTATTGTATAACGAGTTTTTCAATTAACCCAATAAGAATTAGCATCCTTTATCAGGATATTTCAGATGCAAGAGTTTTCAATTTCAGAGAGTGATTTAAACAAAACAGGTTTCAGTTCATCGGTTGATACTATGTTACCAGATGTAATCCGAAATTGGACTGTAGCCAGTAACCAAATGTGGTGGAGTCAAAGCTTCGGGAAGGTATTCGGAGCAGCTCCATTGACCAATTCGGCAAATTACTGGTTTGAAAATATCCATCCCGGTGATAAGAAAAGGATTATGGACTCGGTTAGAGATGCATTTAGCATGCAGCAAGCCGAATGGTCTGCTTCTTACAAAATAAAAAAAGCAGATAATTCCTATTTGGATATTGAGGATACTGCTTACATCAGCTACGCAGATAATACTCCGGTACAGTTGGTAGGCTTTATGAAAGTGAGTCATTCACTGCCGGCAAACAAGATCGTTGAAACCCAGCAGATAGTTTCGATAGCACTCGAGGCATCTGATTCGGCTTCTTTTGCACTTGTTTTAAGGAATAAGTCTCTGGTTTATTCACCCGGTTTTGCCAAAATGCTGACCGGGGAAAGTGACTATCCTGCAACAAGGCAGATTTTCCTGGATCATATCCATCCGGATGACATTTCTATCCGCCAGCAGGCCTACCGGCTGGCGGAAATATCGGGTATTTTAACTTATGAGGCCCGCTTTATATGGAAGGACGGCTCAATTCACTGGATTAAGATTCTTGCCAAATATGTTTATGATACTTTGGGCAAGCCACTATCCATCACAGGAATTTCAACAGATATTTCAGAGCAGCGTCAGGCCCAGATGACAATAAAGGCAAGCGAGATGAAATTCCGGAATTTGATTGAACAATCGCCGGTGGCATGTGCACTATATTTAGGCAGAGAATTGATTATCGAATTTACCAACGATGCCATGATCAGAATATGGGGTAAAGGAGATACGGTTCAGGGTAAAAAACTAATTAACGCTTTGCCGGAATTAAAAGGGCAGCCTTATGTTCAGATTTTAGAGCATGTCTATGATTCAGGGCAGGCTTATCATGCTCAGAGCGCACCGGCAGATGTGGCAGTGAACGGAATATTGTCAACCTATTATTTTGATATTAGCTACACGCCACTTTTGGACGAAGACAACCACGTTTATGGCATTCTGGAGATGGCCATCAATGCGACCGAAAGAGTGACGGCGCTCCACGAATTACAAAGGAGTGAACAGCTTTATCGTGACCTTTCCGCGGAACTCGAAACAAGAATCCAACTCCGGACTTCTGAATTAAATCTGGCCAACAGGGAACTGCTCAGCTCAAACCAAAGCCTGGAACAATTTGCCTACGCAGCCAGTCACGATTTACAGGAGCCGCTGCGCAAGGTTGTAACATTCGGGACCCGGCTGGCGTCCGGTTACCAAAACGAACTGGATGAAAATGGTAAATTTTTGATCCTTAGAATGCAGGATGCCGCAGAGCGCATGAGCTCGATGATTGCTGATTTGCTCATTTTTTCCCGACTTCAGGTCAATCATAAAGCATTTGCGGTAGTTGACTTAAATCACGTTATTGCTTCGGTTTTATCAGATCTGGAAATTATTATAGAAGACAAACAAGCGGTTGTAGAGGTGCAGTCGCTGGAACCTGTATGGGGAGACGCTTCGCAATTAACCCAGCTTCTGCTAAATTTAGTAAGTAACGCTTTGAAGTATCAGCCTAAAGGGCAGGTCCCGTATATCACTATTTTAACTATACCGGTAGATCTGTCTGAATTAAACCAAAGTGTTTTAGCCGGCCATTCGTACCTGAAAATCCTGGTGAATGATAATGGAATCGGTTTTGATCAAAAACATGTTCAGCGTATATTTCAGATGTTTCAACGGCTGCATGGTAAAAGTGAATATACGGGGTCGGGTATTGGGCTGGCACTTTGTAACAAAGTTGTACAAAATCATTATGGCATGCTAACAGCGGAAAGTGAACCAGGTAAAGGTTCTTGTTTTATGGCTTATTTACCAGTGCCTATGGCCTGAATCCTGAATTTGGCTTACTTTAAAGAAAAGGGAAAAAATGCGTCATGGCTCTCACAGAGGCCACTATGAAAGTTGCTCTTTTTTGAGTGATCATTTAAAAACGATCAGGTAGAATATATTTTTGCCTGATCAATTAACTTAAAAATACGAATTAAATGGTTTCGTAGGATGGTTCCAAAGAACTGGAAAGTGCTTTTTTATATCTGCCCGTTTATTTGGGTGAGATATTAGTCTCAAAACTTACAAAAAGCAATTCGGCACAAGTAGATTATACCTTTGTGAAAGCTGATATCGTTGCCAGCAGCGGTGAAGATGTTCCAGCCATTAAGGAGCTGAATAAACTTGTCCAGAAGAATTTTCTTAATAAAAATTACTATGAAGCAAGTTCTTTCGAAATGGCCTACTGGTATCGGTTGTATGCCAATTACAATAAAAAGCACCAGACACATTTTATTGGTAACCCTGATGGCTGGTCATATTCTTTTATGCCACACCGTCAGAGCTAAAAAATGATGTAGGACCGTAAAATACCTGCTTATCAGCTTCATTGGTTTCTAAAACCCTTTCCTTTGGGATACCCCGTTGAAATTCCAACGAGGTCAAGGGATTATTTTCAAGTTTTTAAATACTCTTTTGAAAAGGTGGGAATTAAATCAAATGCGTATTTTAAAACCTGAGCGAAAGTTTGGAATAGAATTAATTGCAATTATTTTTGTATTTTTGTAGTAAAAATTATAATTGCATCTGGATAAGTATAAAGGGTGTTACATTCTGTAAAGGTATTAATTTTTATATGCACCTGATATTAGCTCTTTTATCCTTCCTAAGCTTTCTGATATTTCCTGCATTTGGCCAAAATGCCAACACGCATTTTAGATACCTCACAACCGCTCAGGGCCTTTCACAAAATAATGTAACCTGTATTTTGAAAGATAAGCAGGGTTTTATGTGGTTTGGTACCCTTGACGGGCTGAATAAATATGACGGGTATAGTTTTACAGTTTACCGCAATGATCCGGATAATGTCCAAAGTTTGGGACACAATTACATACAAACGATCTTTGAAGATAAAAAGGGGCGGCTCTGGATCGGTACAAGAGAAGGGGGGCTTAGTTTATATAACCGGCAGCTTGACAACTTTGCTAATTATCAAAACGTGGCCGGAAGCTCGAACACTATTAGTCATAACAATGTCAAGTCCATAGCAGAAGACAAAAACGGAAATTTGTGGATAGGTACTTTTGGCGGAGGGTTGAACTATTTTAATCCGGACAAAAATACATTTAAATCTTATACGCATAATGATCTGAACGCAAACAGCTTAAGCAGCAATCTGGTCAGAAAAGTAATCATCGACAGCAAGGGAACGATATGGGCAGCAACTAATGGGGCAGGGCTGAACGGTTTGATCAAAGAAACAAAGGGCTTCCGTCACTACCGTCATGATACTAATGACCCGCATTCATTAAGTCATGATGATTTAAATGATGTCTTTCAGGATTCGAAGGGAAGGATCTGGGTGGCTACGGAGGGCGGTGGGTTAAACAGGCTTAATCCGGATAATAAAACATTTACAGTTTATAAGCATTCAAACGTTGATCCTGACGGTTTGTCACATAATGATGTTATTTCACTAACAGAGGACAGGAAGGGCCGGCTGTGGATCGGAACACGGAACGGCGGGATTAATGTCTTAATGAATAATGAGCGTTTTATCCATTTTTTTTACAATAAGGAAGATGGTGCAGGTCTTAATAACGGGTCGATTTATTCGATGTACTGTGATCTGAGAGGCAGTATCTGGGTTGGTACCTATAGCGGAGGGATCAATATTCTTGATGAAGAACCAGCCAAATTTGGTATATTTAGGTATAATAAAAATGATCTGTCAAGTTTGTCTGATAATAATGCATTGTCAGTAATGGAGGACTCCTACGGCAAGTTATGGGTAGGAACCGACGGTGGGGGAATCAATGTACTTAATCATAACACCGGCGGATTCAGACATTATATGCATGATCCTTTGAAAGCAGGCAGTATAGCCAACAATTATATTATGGCAATCTGTGAGGATCCGGGTCATAAAGTTTGGATTGGTAATTACAAAGGCGGACTTAGCCTGTTTGACAGGAAAAAGAATACATTTTTTAATTTTGGTGACAGCAGTCCGACCGCCTCTGTTACCGGATCAAATATCCATGCGATTATCCATGACAAAGAGGGGAACTTATGGATTGGTGCATCCAATGGCCTGATTAAATATAGCCCTTCGGCTGCAATCTTTAAGTTGTATATAGTAAACCCTGTTTTGTCAGGACGTAACAGCCGCAATGTCGTTTTATCCATGCTGATCGACTCAAAAGATTGTATGTGGGTTGGAACAGAAGAAGGTATCCATTTATTTGATCAGAAATCAGGTAATTTTAAAAGTTACCTGCATGACCCAAAAATCCCAAACAGTCTTTCGAATAATATGGTTAATATCATTTATGAAGATCGGGTTGGCAATATATGGGTTGGTACCAACGCAGGCCTTAATTTATTCAATGTAAAAGCGGCAACTTTTAAAAAATACCTGCAAAAGGATGGTCTGCCCAATGAAGTCATTCTGGGTATAATCGAAGACCAGCATGGTAAACTGTGGATCAGCACCAATAAAGGGCTAAGCCAATACAACCCGGCATCAGATACTTTTCGCAATTTTGATTTCAGTGATGGTGTACAGCAAGGTTCTTTCAACCGGATGTCGGTTTTTAAAAACAAAAAGGGTGTACTGTTTTTCGGCGGCCAGCAGGGGCTGAATTTTTTCCATCCCGACAGCATCCGCTTTAATTCTTTTATCCCGCCGGTGTACATCACTGATTTTTTTATATTTAATAAAAAGGTTTCCATTGCAGATCCGAACTCTGTACTTAAGAAGCATATCATTGAAACCAGGCAAATTACCTTGTCTTATGACCAGTCTGTAATTTCATTTGAATTTGCCGCTTTAAATTTTACAATGCCCGAAAAGAATCAATATGCCTATCAATTGGAAGGCTTCGATAAAGACTGGATATACAGTGGCAATACAAGAAAGGCCAGTTATACCAATCTTGATCCGGGGGATTATACCTTCAGGGTTAAAGCATCAAATAATGACGGCCTGTGGAATAAAACCGGTACCAGTATTATCCTGCATATTACCCCTCCATTCTGGCAGACACTCTGGTTCCGTGTACTGGGAGTTTTTCTTGCAGCAGTAGTTATTTATGTAATCTACAGGTTTCGTGTCGCTGTGATCGAAAAGCAAAAAAGATTTCTGGTCAAACAGGTAAGGCAAAGGACAGAAGAAGTTATTCAGCAAAAGCAGGCACTTGAACTTCAATCAGCCAATTTAAACCTGCTGAATCAGGAACTCTATCTGCAAAATGAACAGGAGCAACTTGCAAGGCAGGAGGCAGAAAAGGCAAACAGGGCTAAGAGCATTTTTCTGGCCACCATGAGCCATGAGATCCGTACGCCAATGAATGGAGTAATTGGAATGGCCATGCTGCTTTCCCACACCCCGCTGAATGCAGAGCAGACAGAGTATACGGAAACCATCATCAGCAGCGGTGACAGCCTGTTGACCGTAATCAATGACATACTGGACTATTCCAAAATAGAATCCGGTAATATAGAGCTTGAACGGATCAGCTTTAATCTCAGAGATTGCATTGAGGCAGTACTGGATTTGTTTTCTACAAAGGCTGCAGTAATCGGACTGGATCTTGTTTATGAGATCGACCCCGAAGTTCCGGTGCAGATAGTCGGGGACTGTCAGCGTCTGAGACAAATACTGATAAATCTGGTAGGTAATGCAGTTAAATTTACACAGAAGGGAGAGGTTCTTATAAGAGTAAAGCTTGAGAAAGTGCTGAATGGCGACGAAATCCAACTGAATTTTCAGATAAGAGATACCGGTATTGGCATTGCTGCCGACAAGCTTGACCGGCTGTTTGTAGCTTTCTCGCAGGTCGATTCTTCTCATACCCGCAAATACGGAGGAACAGGCCTTGGCCTGATTATCAGTCAAAGGCTGGTAAATTTAATGCAGGGAGAAATAAAGGTAGAAAGTGTTGTTGAAAAAGGCAGCAGTTTTTACTTTACTATCACCACCGGTGCAGATCAGCAAACCAAGCATCAGTTTGAAAATCTCAGCTTAAATGAAAGCGGAGAAAAGAGGGTACTGATTATTGATGATAACGAAACGAACCTGAAAATTCTAGAGAGCCAGATGAAGCTATGGAAACTGGTTCCAACGCTGGCCCGCTCAGCCTGGCAGGCACTGGAGATATTGGATAGCGGTGCTAAATTTAACCTGTGTATTACAGACCAGCAGATGCCGGAAATGGATGGAATCGCCCTGGGTGAGGCAATTAAAAAGAAATTTTCCTGGCTTCCGGTAATTCTTCTCAGTTCCGTGGGTGATGTAACGGCAAAAGAACACAGGGAACTGTTTGCAGCTGTTTTAACCAAACCGGTTAGACAACTACAGTTAGCCCAGGTGGTACAAATGCAGCTTAATCAGAATGCAATGGCGGTGTCGACTGAAACACTGGTACAGTCGCCGTTTTCAGCGGGGTTTGCTATTGTTTATCCTTTACATGTGCTGATTGCGGAGGATAATCTGGTCAATGAAAAACTGTTTGTCAATATTCTGAAAAAACTGGGATATAATCCCGTGGTTACCCGTGATGGCCTTGCAGCCTGCAACAGGTCAGCTATTGAAAAGTTTGATGTTATCTTCATGGATGTGCAGATGCCCGAACTGGACGGCCTCGAGGCCACTCGTCGGATACGCAGCCAGCAAACGCATCAACCCTACATTATCGCCATGACGGCTAATGCCATGCAGGAAGATCAGGAAGCGTGCCGGCAGGCCGGGATGGATTACTATATCTCAAAGCCTTTGAGACTGGAATACATCAAGACCTCTTTGGAAAAAGCCTTTAAATTCCTGAATGAGAGGCTTGCTATATGATATTCAATTATAGTTAAGGCTTAATCTATTAGTCAGTAAATTTACAAACATTAAAATTCAGTCAAACATGACAACAACGTAAAGTTAATTCAACAAAGCCTGGCTTGTTAGAGTTATCCCGGAAATCGAGAAACATGTCTGATGCCTGCATGGTGATGCCGGTCCGGTGCTGGGTACCAGAAGGATAGTATTATCGCTTTTTAAACTTTTTGGTGAATTTGAAAGCGTTAAAAAAAACTAAAACAAAACCATAAGCAAGATTTGGCATAGAGAATATACTAACTTAGGAATATAAGCACGAAAGCAAAGAGTCACAAAAAATGATGAATACCGTGATGTGAAAATGCGGATCTGCCGACCAACGAAAAGCTTATCAAGCGGGTTATTTCTCCAAAATGGAAAGCAGATCATTTAGTTAACTCCTGGTCAGGCAGAAAAAACGATTTTGGGGACTTTTTTTTAAATCTGAGCCATGACACCCAGGCTGATTTTATGGAGGGCTGGGGGATTGAAGTGATCGGAAAAGAGGAATATAGAACTTCTTTGGCTGAAAACCCTGCTGCTATCCTGTTTGCTAAACCTCCCTTAACCGTTACCTGCCTTCACGAACTTGTCAAATATTTTATAACAACGGTATCGGTGATAATAAGGATCTGATTTTAAGTAACCTTCCTTAAGATGATAAATGTTATGGCAATTCTGCCAATTGGGGGAATTATATTCTTAGTCTGTCTATCGAAGGCCGGGAGTTGATTTCACGTCATTTATACAGCCAGGTTATGAAATAATCTTAAAAAATGAATCGTTCTATGAAGAGTTCAATTACAGATGAAGAGCAGTATTTAGCTTTCATAGCAATTGGGGATCTTTTTAGAGAGGTTAATTCTCTAAGCAAGAAAGAACTGTTTGTTTGTGACCAGATTTGTAATTTGTATGCTGCAGACCAAATGATGTCCGAAGAACTCTACGCTGATTTTATTTTGGTATTAAAAAATCAGGAATCATCATCATTCTCAAAAATGGAAATGTAGGTTTTGTATAAGGGGTTCTTTTAGTAAATGGACAAAGAAAAGCGCTAATGAATTTTAATCTTCCTTCCGGCTTTTTGAATCAATTGGCTTAATAACAACTCCCGCATGACGGAGCACTTTATAAAATGTCCTTCGGCTTCCAATCTGAAATGAATTCATAATCTCAGTCGTTGACTGTTGACCTAATTCGTAAAGGTTCTTCACTGATGGAGCCATCTTTTGATATTTTACAGCTAACCCTTTTGGCCTGCCTCCTTTCCTTCCACGCGCCCTGGCTGAATCCAGACCGGCCCTTGTGCGTTGTACTATAACATTACGCTCATGTTCAGCAAGTGCACAGAATATTTGAAATACTAGAAGCCCACCAGGTGAAATAGTATCAATGGGATCATTAAGCGACACCAGGTGAATATCTTTCTTACCAAGATCTTCAACCAGTTCAATCAGTCCACGCGTAGACCGACCCAAACGGTCGAGTTTCCAGATCGCAATGATATCTCCTTTGCGTAAAAAGCCCATCATCAATTCGAACTCCGGTTTGTTAGCGTTCATCCCGGATATTTTATCTTCATAAATCTTTTCGCAACCCGCAAGACGCAATGCATCGGTTTGAGAATCCAATGTCTGTTCCTGGACGGTCGGCCGTTGCCGTGCTGACCCTTGCATATCCTACTCGCATTAATTTTATACTGTTTTGTATCTGTTACTTAACAGAATGCAATATACGGTACATTCATAAAGTAGATAAGTTTCGGCAGGGTCGCCTGAGCGATACAACTTTTTTATCAGGTTTAGCATCTTTTTAACTTAAAAGGAGCTGTACCTATAAACGAACGTTTTTTAGCCACCTTTCAAATGAAACATTTTAAGAGGCAAGAAATAGTACTGCCGTAAGAGGGTACAATCATGCAATATTCTCACTAAATATGAAGTGCCGCTCAAATGCCGTATAAATGTCGTTTCAAAATCAATGTACCAAAGCTTAATTTATTATAAGTTCACTAAAAGAAAATTGGTTATGCCACCGGGACAAAAAAGTAAAGAGATTAGAATAATACAGGGAATGACGCAGCAGGAACTGGCAGTGAAAGCAAAAATCAACTTGAGAACCATCCAACGAATCGAAAATGAAGAAGTAATACCTCGAAGCTATACACTCAAAATTATTGCGAGAGTTCTAATGATAGAAGAATCAGAGCTGTTTGATCTTAATCCTATGAGAAATGATCCAGAAATACCCAAGAAGGATAAATCCAAATTAGTGTGGCTACATTTAAGTGCATTATTTTTCGTGCCCACTTTTCTTATCTGGTTTTTTTGAAAAAGAGCATAATCAAGACATTAAGCATAATACGCTAAATAAACATGAATTTGCAATTCAAGTTTTCGAAGAACTTTCTCGAGAAGACATTCGTATGCGTCAAAGTGATCGTTTGATTTTGTTAACTTTGTGCATGGAGCCAACACAAAGCCTGGAAGATTTTTACAATCAAAAACTAAACTTCATGCCCGATAACCTTAAAAAGGAAATGGGGCATTTCAACGTATTCAATCTGGACGATTTCCTGGGCAAACACGCTAAACCTATTCCCTACAGCCGCAAAGATTATTTCAAGATCAGCCTGTTGAACGGTCATAAACGGTTGAGCTATGCCGATAAGGTGGTCGATGTAGCAGATTACGCTTTATTGTTTGCCAATCCTTTGATCCCCTATAAATGGGAGCCTTTAGGAGATGAGCAATCTGGATATTTCTGCATATTCACTGAAGCATTTTTTAATCATTATGGGAACATTAAAGAATATCCGCTATTTCAGCCCGGAAACGTCCCCGTTTTTCCGCTCTCAATTACCCAGAATGATTCGATTCAAAATATTTATCTTAAAATGCTTGAAGAAATTGGATCTGATTATACTTATAAATATGATGTATTGCGAAACCTGGTCTTTGATCTGGTCCATATAGCCCTGAGGATGCAGCCGGCTACGGCATCCAGCTATTCAGCCGTGAACGCCGCAACCCGTATCTCCTCACTTTTTATGGAATTGCTGGAAAGGCAGTTTCCTATTCAAACTCCTGCACAGCAAATGCTACTAAGATCCCCCTCCGAATTCGCCTCGCAACTTTCTGTACATATTAATCACCTTAACCGGGCCTTAAAAGAAACCACCGGTAAAACCACCTCGCAGATCATCGCAGAGCGTGTAGCACAGGAAGCGCAAGCCTTACTGCGGCATACCCAATGGAATATCGGCGAGATTGCATGGAGTCTTGGATTCGAAGAACTATCTCCCTTTATCAATTTCTTTAAAAAGAATTTCAACCAGTCACCACGATCCTTTAGAAATATAAGCACTGTTTGATTTTATCAACTAATGGTTTGAATGATTCAACTTCAGGCTAACATAGCGACTTACCTTTGTGTCATCAAATAAACAATGATAGCATGGGTGTAAATATAAATCTGGACGGTAAAATAGCGATAGTGACCGGGGCCGCAGGTGGCATTGGTCTGGCCGTGGTTGCCTTGTTAATCGAAGCAGGAGCAAAAATAATCGCAGAGGATAAAAGTGAAAATGTTTATAAGTTGGAAAGTCAGTACCCGGGAAACGTCTACGCCACGCAGGGCGAGGTAGCCGAAAGATCAACAGCCAGGCGTGCTGTTGACTTGGCTACCGAGAAATTTGGTGGTGTCGATATCCTCGTGAATAACGCCGGACGGTCATTCCCAAAAGCATTTTTGGAAATTCGGGATGAAGACTGGGACAATATAATGGCCGACAATGTAAAAGGCATGTTCGTTCATGCAAGTGAAGCCGTTCCATCTATGATAGCCCGCGGCGGCGGCACGATCGTTAATACGGATTCAATTTCCGGATTGGTGGGTATCGCTAACCTGGTCACCTATTGTACCTCAAAAGGCGCCGTAAGCTTGTTTACAAAAAGTCTGGCAGTTGAACTGGCTCCAAAAAATATCCGGGTTAACGCAGTTGCTCCGGGTGTGATCGAAACACCTATCCTCGATAGCCTTACTCCCGATGGCCGTGACGTATTGAGAAATGAAGGGGCAAAAGAACCGATTGGCCGTGCCGGACAGCCCGAAGAGATAGCGAACGTGATCTTATTTCTGTCTTCTTCCTTGTCGAGCTTCATGACAGGCGCTATCGTTGTTGCCGATGGCGGTTATACAGCAAAATAATTAACGTCTAATTATAAATAAATGGAAAATAAGAAAAGAATACTGATAGTCGGTGCTGAAAAAGGTCTCGGACTTGGCTTAGCAAATGAGTTTTTTAAAAGAGGATACCACGTTACCGGCACCTGCCGTAAAGGTGATGACCAGTCAAAATTAGAGGCAGTGGGAAAATCAGATCCTGACAGGTTAGTTGTAAAAAATGTGGATATCGTAAATATGGCCTCGGTACAAGAATTTGAAAGTTCATTGCGTGGACAGGTGTTTGGTATTATGTTTTATAATGCAGGAATATTTGGTCCTTTGCACCAGTCTTTGTTGGAAGTTACTGATGAAGAAGTAGCGGGCCTATTTTTAACTAACGCTATCGGCCCGGTAAGACTAGCCAAACGATTAGAAAAATATCTGGAGAAAAAGGGCGGAATGATTGCGTTTATGACCTCTCACCGGGCGAGCATAGCAGGCAATACAGAAGGAGCCGTTGAACTTTACAGCGCAAGCAAAGCAGCACTTAACTCGCTCAGCAGAAGCTTATACTTTCACGTCCAAAAAGCTGGCCGTACCATGCTGAATGTCCATCCAGGCTGGGTAAATACAGATATGGCACTTTAAATGGCACTGTACCTTACGAAATAGAATTGAAAGAAAGCGTTAAAGGTGTAGCGGATGTAGTCGAACATCATTTTGGCTGTGGCCAGCAAATATATGTTGATTATACAAATAAGCCTCTGCCCTGGTAATGCCAGTGAAGTGTTTTTCCTGCAAAACAATTAATAATATCTATGGCGAGATCACCTCTTTTTTTGCAAAGTAGTTATCCAGCTATTAAACAACTACATTTATTCTATAGGTGATGCTGCCAATATTGAAACACACGACCAAGGTACAATAGCGTGAGGCCGATGAGTAATAACGGAAAAACAATATCCAAATAATTCATATTAAGACAGCGTTGTGATAATTACCGGTTTATAATTATTAAAAAGATAATGTAATATTATTTATGTGGACGGTGACAGTTTAAAGATCTCTGTATACAATGGCTTGCACCCGGGGAAGTCATTCGTAGGAACGTAGGTTTCTACGATAAAAAAACACAATTTAAAACAACAATACCATGACTAAATAACTGCCCGGTTGAATACTGTGCTGGAAACCAGGTACAAATCTCAGGTTCATAGGCTTATTGCGGCATTCAATCGGGCCAAAAACCTAACTGAGCAAGTCAGGGATGAAATTCGTAGGCAAATGAGAGATTTGGAAGTCAAGTGAATCAATTCATAATTAGTCGTTATTATTGGCTGTTCCACCAAATAATATTTTGTTGTATAACAACTTTTTATGCTTAATAGAACGTATACCTTTTTGAGGCCTGTTTTATGAAATGTGGGAGAGAATAGGATGCGCAACGGTCATCTGATTTCAGTGGCATACGATTTTGCAGAGTAAAATCATAAATTGTAATGCTGTTTCAGTTGCACATGGCAGCTTGTGATAAAACACAAGATTACAAATCAGTTTTAAATAAATGTTTGGCAAACAAGGAATTTTCAGCTTCATACGCATCTTCCAGCTGGTGCTTTTTTATAAACAAATCAGTTTTAAAATATGAAACAATCCTTTATTCGTTTATTTTTTTGCCTTACCGCTTTTTCTTCTTTCTCTCAGCAAGCAGTAATGACGCAGATCAATCAGGTTAATTCTCCGCTGGTGGCATTGGCACCGCTTCGTTTTTTAGCCTCCGATGAACTAATGGGAAGATCAGTAACGCGGTCCGAAATCAATGTGGCAGCAAGATACATCAGCGAGCAATTCAGAAGTATAGGAGTTAAAGAAGTGCCGGGCACAACCGATTACTTTCAAAACTTCGAAATAAAGATGCTTCTTCCAACTACTACCGGATCCATTACATTCAATGCTGGAACCTACAAACTTGGGATAGACCTGATACAAGCCAATGGGGATGACATCACTGTTACTGCTCCTGTTATATATGCAGGTTATGGCATGCAGGCAGATGTGGATAAAATAGATGTAAAAGGGAAAATAGTGGTTGCAAACCGGGGTGGAAATGATTCTACGCCGGCCATAAAAGCTCGTTCTTTAAGACACATCAAACAAAAGCTATTGTATGAGAAAGGAGCCATTGCACTGATAGAACGATACCAGGAACCAGATACGATCTGGAGGATAATAAATTCGGCTTTTATGCAGGAAGCACTGATAGCGCCCAGAAAAGAAACTTCTTTCCCTGCTTTTTTACTAAACGACACCCATAATAATTTACGCTCCCTGATTCAAACGGGCACGACTGCGACCATAAAAATCACAGGTAACCAGTCCAGACATATTGCTGCCAAAAATGTGATGGGATGGGTAGAAGGTACAGATCCTACTTTGAAAAACCAGTATGTTGCCCTTACATCTCACTATGATCATATAGGCCTGTCAAAGCAGCCTAAAAGGGAAGAAGGAAAACTGGATAGCATTTACAATGGCGCCACAGACAATGCTTTGGGTGTGGCTGCAGTGTTAAATGCAGCACGGTATTTTACCAGGTATCCTGCAAAAAGATCGATACTGCTCATTGCTTATACAGCAGAAGAAAATGGCTTGTTTGGCAGCATCTATTTTGCCGCCAATCCGGTCATCCCACTGCGGCAAATTATATATAATCTCAACATTGACAATGGTGGTTATAATGATACAAGCAGTATAACCTTAATAGGTATGGGCAGAACAACTGCCGATGTTGATATTAAGAAAGCCGCCGCTGCCTATGGTTTGGATGTTCATGGCGATGGCCGGCCAGGCTTGTTCGAAAGAAGCGATAATTTAAGCCTTGCTGTGGCTGGTATTCCTGCACCCAAGTACGCCCTGGGAAATAAGGAATCAGATGAGACCATTACAAACAGGTATCATCAGCTGAGCGATGAAGTGGGTAATATGCATCTGCCCTATATTTTAAAGTATATGAATTCCTATGTACTTGCTACTAAATACATCGCCGATAATAAATTACAGCCAAAATGGACAAAAGGCGATGAATATGAACCTGCATGGATAAAACTTTACGGAACTGATAAGAAGTAAAAGTTTAGCCCTTATGTTAATGAAAAAAGGCTGGAAGTCTCTATTGCCGAAAGTAAAACATTTTAAGCCTTCTGATATTAATTTTGGCTGAGCAAGTGTATGTATCTCAGATCAGTATACGGGTCTAATTCCTATGCTTGCGGCATTAAAGTTTGATTATATCACTTATAAATATGTTTTATTTTTTATTGTTCACTGATGACTGCGCCAAGGCTAATTTCAATGCTTCATATAAGTTGACAATACCACCTGTTTTGGACAGGGAAGCAAAATCCACGAGTTGGCGGGTACCCGGCTTGTATACGGTCGTATGGAGGGGAGCGGTCGATTGCATGATGATCTGCTTGAGTTGCTGGGGAGTCAACTGAGGGAAGTATGATTTTAAAACGGCCGCTATACCAGCTACCACGGGTGTTGCCATACTGGTGCCACTATAAGATTCGTAGCCATTTCCGGGTATTGTAGATAAAATAGTAACTCCGGGAGCAAACACGTCAACGGTGTTCTTTCCATAATTAGAAAAAGCTGCAGCCAATTCACGGTTGTTAATGCGGGAACTGGCACCAACCGTGATCATATTTGTCATGTCACTACCATCAGCGTACCGGGCTGCCGGGTAACAGGCAACCGAATCAATATTCTGGTGGTCGTTCATGGCCCCATGAACCTGTAGTACGCCTTTGGTATCGGCATAGCGGATAGCTTCGTCGACAACCATGCGGTTGGGAGAAAAATACTTACCAAAGCTCATGTTGATAATTTTGGCCCCCCTGGTCGGCAGCATACCGGATGGCATTGGCCACATCCTTATCGCGTTCGTCTCCGTTAGGCACAGTCCTGATACACAGAATATAAGCGTGGTCAGCTACCCCCATTACACCCGTCTGGTTTGTGTGTCTGGCTGCAATAATACCAGCTACATGTGTGCCGTGACTTGCATCAGGACCGGTGATGTCAGCATTACCATATCCAGATTCGGCCAGTACACCGGGATGATCGCCCACTGGTGACCGGGGATCGTAGCTGAGATTGTAACCATAGTCAAGCTTGTTTCTTTGCAGCCGGATGCCCTCTTTTAGGTTAGCCAGTGATTTATCAGCGTCCGACTCACCGCGCCCAGCCATCTGCCTGTAAATCAGCAGAGCCTTTTCTCGCAGAACAGAGTCGTTCGTTGGCGGATAATGCAGCAAGGCCGAATCCAGTCTGGTAACACCAAATGCCTTTTTTAATTCCGGAATCAGGATCTGGCGTTGGGTATGCATCCGGATAAGCCGTTCAATTAAGGCCGTTTTTTCTTCTTTCCGGGTGTCATACTCCCTTTTTGCCAGCATATACAGGTCATATTCGGCATGCTGGGCTACCGGCAGTGAGGCTCGGTCGGCGTTCTGGTAAAGGGGTCCCAGTCTGGCTACCAGCCGGGTTTCTTCTTTCTGGTCAAATTCTAGATTAACTCCGTCCTTTCCGCCTAAGAAGTTCCAGCCCCTGATATCATCAACGTAGCCATTATTGTCGTCGTCCTTCCCATTGCCTGTTACCTCCATTGGGTTTGTCCATAATGCTGAACTTAGGTCATTATGCATGGCATCGATTCCGTCATCAATTACTGCCACAATAACGGGCATTGGCTTTAGCCCCCTGAGGAGTTCACGGTAAGCCCTCTGCGTGCTGATGCCCATAATGTTATCGGTTTTGGGGTCAAGGTGATGCCACTGAACAGGACTTGACTGAGCACTCAATAAACCGGGCAACAGAGCCAGAAATAAGCAAATAATGGTTTTCATATTGATAAAAACAAAATGGGTTTATCAGAACTGTTTGTAAATCTTACATTTTGTCCGTTGCCATGCAATCACATATTAATGTGAAAATCAATTTGTTTACATGAGACAAAATAAGATTTTGACAAATTACTGCCCGAGCCCAAAGGGAATAAAATCCATCACGATTTCGGTGGTATGAAATAATCTGTACATCTTTCATTGTATTCAATTTTAGTCTGGCTATGAGAAGTAGATACCTTATATCACTAACACCAATAGTTACAAGCTGTAGTATATTAAAATAGCCTTACGTGTATTAAGCTGTATTTGCCAAATAATATTTTGCTATATAACAGATTTTTATGTTGAGTAGGACATATTTCTTCGAGGTCTGTTTCATTAACTATGTGGAAAGGAGGATAGGTTAGCCAAAGCTGTTAAATTATTTCAGTGGCATACGCATTGTGAATCATAAAGATGGAGTTGGGGTTATTTGACCAAAGGAGCCATTCATACAGCCGCAGGTCTACGATCAGGACTTTCCCATCTTAAAACCTGTAATTTAGGGTAATAACAAACTGCCGCAGCGGTTTTACATCAAATAGATTAAATTGCCATGGATTTAAATAACTTACCTGATTAGTCAAATTCATTGCATTTACCTGTAATTCATAATTTTTGAATTGATAGCCAAGACTTATATCCCAGGTATAGCTTTTCGGTATTCGAAGGTCCGGGTTATTGGCAATTCCGGAAAAAAAACGGCCTTTGTAAAACAGGCCTGATCCGAGCGAGAGGCCTTTCAACCATTTAGCCGGATGATAATTCAACCAGATATTCGCCGCTACTTTCGGGGCATTTGGTAATAAATTGCCTTCGGGATAACCTGGATCAAAGATCACTCTGGTTCGGGTGAAAGAAGCACCTGCTGTCAATGAAAGGGTTGGCAGTAGCATTCCGTCCGCGTCGATCTCTATACCTTCGCTTCGATGATGACCTTTGTAATATACGTTATATTTATCATAATCAGGATTTATCGGATCAAGATAAACGTAACCGTAAGGATTGTGCTTGTTGATCTGAAACAGGCTCAGCGTTATTCCCAATTTCTTTGATAAAAGGTCCATTTTTGCTCCTGCTTCAATTTGAGAACTGATGGTAGCGGGGGGAACTGCATATTCTTTATAATTTTTGGCAAATATATCCGGTGAATTAATCTCATAACCTTTTGAATAGGAAGCATAAAGTGAAAGCCAGGATTTGGGTTTAAAAACAAAGCCAGCCCGGGGCGTCAGCATATTTTTACTGATAATGTCATCCTGATAACCTTCATAATCTGTACCGGTAAGATCTCTCTGAAAATAATGGTTGCCTTGTCTGGTAATGCCCGCCCGAACACCCAGCAACACCTGCAATTTCCCGTTCAACAGCATCAGCTGGTCCTGAAAGTACAAGCCAGTACGCTCTATAATACAGACATAAGGCCTGAGAGGGCTTTTGGAGGGCTCTTCAATTCCGGCCGTGGCATGGATGGGATGAAAAATATTACTGGTATCGAGCAGGATTAGCTCTCCACCGTTTGTATAACGATAACGAGTGGTTTGATAATCAGCACCAACCAGAACCTGGTGCTTGACAGATCCGGTATAAAATGTGCCATAACCACCTACAGAGGCTGTTCCGTTATTGGCTTTCTGATTGAAACCATAAATTCTGCGGACAAAGTCACCGTTTTGTCCTGGCTGGTCAAACCATATTCCAAAGGGCCGGTTAATGGTTCTGGCGAAGAAAACCTTTGCTGCAATTCTCCATGTTTTGCTTAACTCGTAGTCAAGTGCCAAAAGGTGACTTTGGTCTTTGATATGATACTTTAATGTTGGTTCTCCCAAATAAAGTGAAGGACTAAGTTGCCGGAGCCCGCCTATTGTGCCGTCCGGCGATACCAGGCCGGCATCGTCCGTAGCAGTAGAAGCCCGTATGACGGATTCTGCGCTGATGGAAAGTTTTGAAGTAATTTGCCAGGATAGGGCAGGAGCAATAAATCTGCGATCGGATTTGACAAAGTCCCTGAAACTGTTGCTTCTTTCGAGCGATGCGTTCAGACGAAACCTGAGATTCCGGTTTTTTGTCAGTGGTCCTGTTAGGTCGACCGATGTTCTGGCAAGTCCCCAGGAACCTGTTTTTAATTGCACCCGGCCGGAAAAATCGGCCAGCGGTTTTTTTGTTACAAAATTGAAAACTCCACCCGGGGCTACGTCACCAAATAATATGGAAGCCGGCCCTTTCAAAAATTCTACCTGTTCGATGTTGTCCGCATAATTGTTGCCCCAGTTCCAGATCATCATGCCGTTCCAACGATAATTTTGTGAGTCGTTCAGATCAAAACCTCTGGCATTGAAAAACTGGGCCGAGCCGGCACCACTATAATTTCCTGTGAAAGTAACGCCGCTAATATTTCGGACAATGGTAGTTAGATCATAGGCGGCCTGCTGGTTGATCAATTTTTGCCCAACTACCGCTATTGACTGTGGGATATCCTTTACTTCAATGAGTGTCCTGGTTGCTGTAGCAGATTTTGCCCTGACGGTTGAGACGGCGATCTCTTTAATGGTCACCGGATTTTCGAGCATCCTGAAAGAGAAGTAGGTATTTTTCCCTCCAGTAATAACGACCGGGGCATTTATAGGGTAATATCCGATTATGCTGGCAGAAAGTTGGTGGCGTCCTGCTTCGGATTTAATCAGGTAGTTTCCCTGCTCGTCAGTATTGGTGACCAGGTTAAGATCTTTCAGGGCAATAAGGGCGAAAGGTATCGGCAAACCATCAGCATCCAGGACTTGTCCTGATAAAATACCTTTTGGGTTTTGGGCATATAAAATATTAGAAAGTAGGATAAGAATGCATAATATGGCAAGGATGGTGACCATCCTTTTAAGATTAATTGAAAAATAATTTATTACCTGCATGCGGGCGGCTTTGAGTTAATTGGTTAGGGTACTGCTATGCAGGTTTATCAGACTTTTCGTTAGCAATTCAAGATTAATGGGTTTTGTAATATAATCATTCATTCCTGCACTGAGACAGCTTTCTTTGTCTTCTGGCAACGCGTTAGCAGTGAGCGCGATGATCAGCGGATGCTCTCCGTATTGCTGTCTGATGACCCTGGTTGTCTCAATTCCTCCCATGTGCGGCATTTGCAGGTCCATCAGGATAATATCATACGTTTTTGTTTTCATCAGTTCCAGCACTTCAATACCATTGTTTGCAAGGTCGGGCTGGTAACCCAGCTTGTTTAACACCCATATGATTAGCTTCTGGTTCATTAAAATATCTTCTGCGATCAGAATTTTGTATGGATAGTGACTGACAAATTTTTCTGAGAGAATAGCCTTCTTGTTATCTTCCGGTAACGGGTCTACATGAAGGACATCTTTAATGGCTTTTAACAGGCCGGTGCTTCGGACAGGCTTGCTTAAAATAGCACCGAAATGAGGCCGGAGATCTTTTTGGTGCTCGTTTTTAAAGTAGCCAAGCAGAATTATGGGTATGGCAGGGGCCATTTTTCGGATCTGTTCTGCGAGTTTCAAACCGTCCGGCATATGCATGTCAGTAATCACTAATCTGACCGCTTGCCTGCTGCCTAAAATTTCTAATGCCAGGTCTGCCGAATCAGAACTAATTGTGCTGATCCTGATTTGCCGGATATGGCTTTTAATAACTTCCTGACTTGTTTTGTTCGATGAAACGATCAGGACAGATTGTCCGTTCGGGATGAGAGGTTCAACCTCCGGTGGATATGAACGGGCTTGGTTATCCCGGCGGCAGGCTATTTCAAAACTGAAAGTAGTACCTGTTCCAGGCTTACTATCTACTTCAATCCTGCCACCCATTAATTTGACAAGACGTTCGCAGATGACCAGGCCGAGACCTGAGCCGCCATATTTACGGGTAGTTGAAGAGTCAAGCTGATGAAATGCCTTAAACAGATTTTTCTGCTGATTTTCAGGTATTCCAATTCCTGTGTCACTTATTATGAACCTTAGATTAAGGTCGTTTTCGGTGATGCTGCCCGAAGTAATCCTAACCAAAACTTGTCCCTGATGTGTAAATTTAACTGCATTTCCTACCAAATTGATCAGTATCTGGCGCAGGCGCAGGCTGTCTGCAACAACATAAGCAGGTACTGGTTCTTCAATTAAATAAAGCAGGTCAATGCCGGATTCCAAGATTTTGTGCCCAAACAGTTCAAAAACATCTTCCACACATTTTCGCAATTCAAAGGAATGGTATTCAAGCTCTATATTTCCGGATTCGATCTTGGAAAAATCAAGGACATCGTTTATCACGCTCAGCAGGGACTGGCCGCTGTTTAAAATGGCATCTGTGTATTCCTTCTGTTCTTCACTTAATGTAGTTTCTGTTAATAAAGAAGCCATGCCCATGACACCATTTATCGGTGTCCGTAATTCGTGGCTCATGGTTGTAAGAAAAGTGCTCTTCGCTGAGTTTGCCGCATCGGCTTGTTTTTGTGCTGATTCCGCCACCAGCCTTGCATTTCTTTCCTGGGCTTTTTGCTCTGTCAGTTCAATGGTCAGCTGCTTAAGTGACTTGGTATTTTTTACAAGATCTTCGTTAAGTTGATGCAGGCGCAAGGCCTGGTCGCTGATTTTCGCCGTTCTTAGTCTAACCAGGGTTGTCAACCTGGCTTTCTGTTTTCTTTCAAAAAACAGCTTGTATTGATAAAACCGATACATGGCAGCACCAAGCAAAAAAACCACAGCAAACTTAAACCACCAGGTCATCCAGTAAGGCGATTTGATGTGGATAATAAGACTGGCTTCTTTACCGCTCCATATCCCATCGTTGTTGGCCGCCTTTACTTTGAGGTGATAAGTTCCCGGGTTCAGATTTGTATAAGATGCAGTATGTGAATTGCCGGTATGGTTCCATTCCTGATCAAATCCTGTTAGAAAATAGGCGTACTTATTATTTTCAGGGCTTGTATAATCCAGGGCGGCAAAGGAAATGGTGATAACCGACTGGGTATAATCTAACGTCAGCTCTTTAGAAGTCAGAAGGGTTTTCTTTAAAGGACTATTCCTTGATTTCAGCGTGACCGGCTTATTAAACAATTGCAGGCCGGTGAATACGATTTGAGGGCTGTTTCGGTTATAGTTCAGGTAGGCAGGATTGATAATGTTAAAACCATTAATGCTGCCCATCACAATCTCACCGGTACCAAGTTTAGTACCTGATCCCAGATTGAACTCCATCGTTTTAAGGTTATTCACCTTGGTAAAATTTCTGAGAACCGTTTTCTTTAGATCCAGGGATACAATTCCACGGTTGGTACTAATCCAAAGTTTCCCTGTGGAATCTTCGGAAATATAATTGATTGAATTACTGATCAGGCCGTTTTCTTCGGTAATACCGGTGATCATTCCGGTTCTGTGATCATACCGGTTCAATCCTCCTCCCTGCGTGCCTATCCACATATTTCCTTTCAGATCCTGATGAAAACAACTGACAACATCACTGGTCAGTTTGCTGTTTTTGGTGTTGAGCTGTGTAAAAGTGTTGTTTATTGGATCCAGGATGCTGATTCCTTTTGAATATCCTCCAACCCATATCCGGCCTGTCCTGTCTTCTGACAAGGCCAGCACCGTGTTGTCGCAAAGACTGCTATCTGGTTGTAATCGGTCATGCACATAAGTACGGATTTTGTTACTGACAGGATCATACATATTTAAACCTCCTCCATCCGTACCTATCCAAACGCGGCCAAGCCTGTCTTCCAATAAAATGTCTATTGCATTGCTGTTCAAGCGCCGGCCCCTGGTTTTAGTTGTGATATGTTCGAACACGCCGGTTTTTGGATTAAACAGATCAATCCCGTTGCTGTATGTCCCGATCCAGACCAGGCCGCTTTTCTTTGAAAAAATAATGGCAGATGTGTAATTGCTTGAGAGGCTGTTTTGGTTGTTGCGCTGATGAATGTATTTCCGGTAAGATAAGGAACCCCTGTCGAAATGTTCCAATCCTGCATCCGTCGCGATATAAAGGTTGCCCGCATCGTCTCCGGCAAGTCCACGAATGATGTTTTTAGCAGAAGGCGTATTGGTAAGGGAGGCTTTGTAAGATTCAAAGATGGTCAGGTTTCTATCAAATTTAAGAATTCCCTGACTGGTTGTCCCAATCCAAAGGGAATGTGCCTGATCCAGAAAGAGAGAATATATCCCATCATTTGGCATGTGGCTGTCTCCATCGGTTCGGTCGCTTATGGGTACCAGCTTTTTTAACTTTGCATCAAATAACTGAAGAGTAGTATTTGAGCCAATCCAAAACCGGTCGCCAGTATCTTTAACTAAACAATAAATCGGATTTTGGCCGCCTTCGGAATTTAAATCGGGCTCAATGGCGTAGCTGGCAAAAGTGCCATCCTTTTGATCAAATGCTTTAAGGCCGTTGTTACACCCGGTCCATATATTTCCCCGGTCGTCTTCAATAACAGCATTGATAATATTGCCGTCTTCATTTGTATACTGATGCCGGAGGGCATAAATCCCTTTTGTATTTTTTTTTAAAAGTGTAAGCTTTCCATTTGTGCCGATCCAAACATTTTTACGGCTGTCTTCAAAAATAGACCGGACATCTTCTCCTGCATGAAGTTTGCTCACCAACGAAAGTGGGAAACGTTTGAAATGAGGGTTGCCTTTGACCATCATATTCAACCCGGCTGGTGTGCCTATCCAGATATTCGACTGGCTGTCCTTGTAGAGCACATTAATCTGGTTACTATTAATAGAACTGTGGTCTTTATCGCTGTTCTGGTAACGGATAAAAGTATTCGTAGTCCTGTCCAGTTTATTTAATCCGCCAGTCCGCGTTCCTATCCATAAATTTCCTAGATTATCTTCACAGATTGCAGTGATGTGGTTGGCAGATATTGAATTTACATCGCCGGCGCGATTCTTAAATACTTCGATGCGGTAACCATCATATTTGTTGAGGCCGTCCTGGGTACCAAACCACATAAATCCGAAATGGTCCTGATAAATGCACTGAATGGTATTTTGTGAGAGCTGATCTGCAGTGTTTAAGGAAGTCAGGCCTAATGTCATTGTTTGGGCATAGCACTGACTGCCTGAGCTTAGCAGTTGCAAAAAATATAAAATAACAGTGATCAAAGAAGGATAACTGCGCGACTTGGTTTTACATTTCATAGTAAAATTCGCATCAACTAATTGTTAGGTAAGGTCAGGCAGCTTTCCGGCAATATCGTTCAATTTTAGCTAATTTATTAATAAGTTCCAGTATTTATACCAAATTAATTCTACGAAGCCTTATTGCTGACCATCCTTGATGATTTAGGTTACAGAGCTGTAAAAATATAAGTCGGAAATATTTTCTTAAATCAACAGATAACTCACGAAGGAGCGCAATGAAAAGAAATTTTGATAAAATAACTTTCCATAGAACTCTCTGAACAAGGGTAGGTTTTCCAAAGCAGCTTGTGATACCCAAATTTGTAGATATGTTCATCTTATAAGATTCTCTACTGAATTTAGGGTTACGAATCTGTAAAATGGTTTTACCTTAAAGTTCTTGATATAGTCTGCTTCAAGCAAGTTCATGATTACGTTGGTACACGAAAAATCAGTCATTAAAAATGAGATTTAGCTGACTTCTTACCTGATAGATATCATCAACAGCGATGTCAATATGTACGGTTAAATGTTTATGGCACGTTAAATTGTATGTACCAAATTTATGATAACCGAATTTTATGTTTAGTAGGACGTATATAATTCATGGGTTTATGGCAGTGCCAAATAATCCTGACAGATTAAAGCTGAAGTCAACAGATGGATTTATTGCCAAACCGCTAAGAGGTAATCATATTGGAGAGATCTTTTGTGACTTTTGTGAAGCCAATCACCTTTCCGTCATAGTCATGAATTGCTGTGATGGTTACCTGGCCCCAAAACCGTGTGGTATCCTTTCGCAGACGCCATCCGCTGTCCCGGGCAGTACCCTCTTGCGTGGCTTTCCAAATTAAATTAAGATGCCGTTTTTCAAGTTGAGCCTGCTCTGAATAAAATATACTGAAATTCCGGCCAATAAT
>Ga0247739_10000076_pt1 | contig 34830 bp, 32 predicted proteins | sample UWRJL058202B2_FD_180943 | JGI IMG/M metagenome (GOLD analysis project Ga0247739, IMG submission 180943) | Plant litter microbial communities from Arlington Agricultural Research Station in Wisconsin, United States - UWRJ-L058-202B-2 | ecosystem: Environmental > Terrestrial > Plant litter >...
CTGCCTGGGAAAATAAAACAAGATTCATAAAGTGGCGCCTAGAGGCAATTTAAAACGGGATGGCGTCCCCACCAGGAATTGAACCTGGATCGCCCGCTTAGGAGGCAAGAGATATATCAAGGATTATATAAATTTACTTGATATAAATCAGTAGGTTAACGCCACAGGTGTAAATCATAGTATTTTTTTGTAGTATTAAAGCGAAAATCACTTAAAACTTGAAAAAAATACCGGTTTGTATGGCGTCCCCGGCGCGATTCGAACGCGCGACCTTCCCCTTAGGAGGGGGACGCTCTATCCAGCTGAGCTACGGAGACATTGGGCGCGCATTATATTCAAAAATCGACGGGAAAACCTGCATAAATTTGACGGTGTTCGGCTGATCAAATTTTATTCTATTTGTATACTCCTAATCGTCTAAATAGGAGTATACACTTTCAAAAATCCTATTAATTTCAATAATATAGTGTAGCTTATCTCTTCAAAAATTTAAAAACTACGAATTCGGATTCCCGCTCTACCTCTACAAATATTTATTGACAAAATAATGTAATTGGTGTAGGGTGCGCCTCCCCAGCGGCAAGAGGTTAGTGCGTATGCAACAGAAACCGGAACCGTTCAATTTCTACGCTTTTTCCCCCTTTTTCATACTCGCTTTTTTAATCACGCATGGCAAACGAGAAATCGGCGATTGGCTTGGTGAGCTCGCATGGAAATACGATTTCAAAGAATTAAAACCGCTCGCTGACTTCATGCTTAATCGGTCGGACTTTACATTTTTTAGCGTCTTTTTTATCACCGTCTTCGGAAGTTTATTCTTTATGCTTTGGCGATTCGACGTTCACTGTAACAGGTTGCGCGCTTACGAATCACAACAAAGAAAGCTCTCCAACTAGCTCAACGATCACCCAAAATTTTTCTACCGTAAAACACTTTCCAAAAATTATGGGGGTTTACGATGGATTTTTATCGCTCATTAATTGCTGATCCCACGAAGCGCTTTTCACTTTTGAAAAATGATCTTATCGAATTTTCATTCAACGATTCTGTTTTTTTATTGCAGTGCTGCCCCTCCTTTTACCATGCGCTCTCTCAGATTGAGTTTACAGATGTCATGACAAACAACATTCAGCAGGGAATTATTTCGGCGGAAGGTCGAGTACTGACTGTGCGCGTGCACAAAATTCAGAGGCGTCAGCACTTCGATAAATTCCTTGTTCTTGTTAAGCCGCTCGATGAGTATTTCGACTTCGAGCAGACTTTCTTGCTTGAAGACATAAACGTTGATTCGTGAGCTCATCATTTTTTTTCAGGAGATTTATTATGAGTGAAAAAAATCCATATCTGAAGCTTGTTATGTCTGTTCTTTTCAAAAATTACGTCGATCAAGAATCTGTTTTAGCTGGAGGTAAAGCATGGATCGGCAATAGCGTAGAGTTTATGAAAATTGCAAGAAAAACAGGAATTTCACTCGGCGATGTGCGCTGCTGCATCCTCAACGCACTCGAAGTGCATCAACAACTTAACATCTCAACTGAGGAGGGCTTATTTGTCATTAACGGCGAATTCTGCGCGTGGAATATTCGTCAGATCGACTCAACTCAACGCGATTTACCGCCGCAAACACCGGATAACCCCGCATCTATAGGCTACATCGTGAACCTGCTGACTCAAGAGGAATTTGTACACAAAAAATATTATGAATATCGCGAGAAGCACATGCCAAATATGCCCTTTTGATTGTTTGTTCTCAAACTTGACAGTTAGAAAAAAGGATTAGGTTTGAAAAGTAGAAAAGTTTGTGGGTGTTTGTGCTGTGCTGTTCAAGCAACTGCTTATTTTCAGAGTGTCAAGTTTTGGGGTTGGTGGGGGGATCTGGTGTGAATTGGATGCCGGGTTTTGCTGGGGCAGCGGGGTGTTTGGATGGGGGGTAGGATGATTGGAGGAATTATTGGTGACTTTGTTGGGTCGTTTTATGAGGGTTATAGAATCAAAAGCTACAACTTTCAGCAATTAATTTCTCACCGTTCACGTATTACTGATGACTCTATTCAATTGTGCGGGACTGCTGATGCAATTTTAAATGGCCATGATTTCGTGAGCTCGTATCGGCGCTGGGGTAGGAAATATTGGGACGCTGGATTTAGCATGCATACTCAGATTTGGATGCGTTCTGATTCACTGGAGTACAAAAATCCAAATCCGGGAGTTGGACCCGCGACAAGATCAGGGCTCATAGGTTTTTTAGAAATTCCGCAGCACGAAATTTGTGAGCTCGCTAGAGAAAGTGCGCGGGCGTCGCATTCGCATGAAGAGGCGGTGCAGGGTGCTGAAGCGGTAGCGTTTTGTATTTACTTGATTCGCGAAGGCTTTGGTCAGCAGCGGATTAAAGAAATAATGTACAGAAAGTTTGAATATTATCTTGAGTACGATTATCAGCAACTTAACAAGGATTGGTACTTTGATACCAGCGCTTTTAATGTCGTGCCTGTGGCTATTTTTATTGGGTTGTATGCGGCTGATTTTGAAGACTTAATCCGCACTGTGCTTTATGTGGGGGGTGATGCTGACAGTATTGGTTGTATCGCGGGGCTTGTGGGGCAGGCGAGGTTTGGTGTTTGTGAAAAATTGAAAGCTGGTACTCAACAATATTTGTTTCGCAATGCAAATGACGCACTTCTTCTTTCACAACAATTCGAGAAAAAATACTTATGATGAAGCCAATTGTTTTCTTAGATATCGACGGGGTTGCTAGACCTAACAGTCGGCCTAACGACTACAGACTGAACGGGCAAAATGTTGCGCTTTTGAACTTGGCTTTTGATGTGCTAGATGCAGACGTGGTTATTTCTTCGAATTGGCGTTTGACGCACTCGTTAGATTTTTTCAACGAATATTTCGATGGCCGAGTCATAGGGAAGACTCGGGATCTCGAATATAAAGGATTTGAAATTACGCGATGGGAAGAAATCTTGGATTTCATGAAAAATCATATTGGAAGAAATTACTATATTTTAGATGATCAAGACTACCATTTCCCTCGCTCAGTCTCACAATTAATTATATGCAATGAGCTCAACGGATTCACACTTAATGAGTTTGATCGGCTCGTGACAAAGTTCGAAAGCCGCAAGAAATATTAGTGCTTATTCATTCACTTATTTTGGAGTTATATATGAGCTCAGATGGTGATGAAATGTTGACAGTTTGCGTCTCGATGTTGCGTCGAGATTTCAATAAGCTGACGCATATGGTTTGCGAAGAAACTTTCGAAGCGGCACTTGTTGCAGCCGCATGCGAACAAATTACTAGTTATAAAAGTCGTGTTGACCCACGCGGTGAACACCCATATGTGATCACAAATCCGATCGATCCTGGGTGAAGTATATTAAACAATTAAATAAGTATTGCATGTTACTGTTTTTCGCATACAATATAAGCATAATAATAAAAAATGGTGGTGTTTTCATGCTGCTCAAAGCTTACGAAGAATTTTCTAATTCTGACTTGACCGACCTTACTGCCAAGCTTTTTCCAAAGCTGGATGCTCGCTCTAATTCTTCCCTTACAATTGACTATGCGAAAATCGCTGACATCTTTTGCTGTTCAGAAAGTCATACTCGCGCGATCTTTTCTCAAAAATACAAAATGAATAAATCTTATTACAAGCTTTTAGAGCAAGCACTGAAAGAGATACCTGATCAATCATAAAAACCATAATAAAAAATAATAATAATGTCAAATCAGCAAAAGCTAACTTCTGCACAAATTCCAAAATTTCGTGATGAGCTCTTGCGAGCTCAGGGCGGTTGCTGTCTGTTATGTGGTGAGCTCATAAGCGGGGATGCTGTGCTCGATCACTGTCATCGCACAGGTCACATTCGCGGAGTATTGCATCGTTCGTGCAATGGACTTGAAGGGAAGATTGCGAATTGGATCAAGTCCTTCGGAAAGAATTTAAATATGAGCTCATTGTTGGGATCGTTATTAGCGTATCAATATGGCGATTTTAGTAGCAACCCATTGCACCCGCTACACCGGACTGAAATTGACAAATAAATAAAAAGGCTACAGAAATGGTCGAAGTCTGCGAAGGGGGCTGAGACTAAAGCTAAACACAAATCCGCCATTTCTGAGCTCAGAAAGCAAATTGTGCGCTTTGAGATTTAATTTTGTGTTTGGCCGCCTGCGGCGAATTGACCCAGGTTTGTTGTTCCGACCCACATAATCGACAATTTTATTCTTAAAGAAAAACAATGAAAAATGCTTATTCTGTGTGTTGAGTGAAAGGCCGGGTGAGAGGGTACTGATTTCGGTTTGTCCGGAGCTGCGGAGCAGCTGAATGCTCTTTAAGCTGCGCGTGATGCCGGTGATTTAAGTCAGGAGGAATATTTGAATGAGTTGCAGCGCATAGGAGTGTTGCGTGGGTGGTTTGATTTCGAAGGAAATGAGAAAGCCTTAGCTCTTGAAAGTGAGCCCAAACCAGTGGAAAATGCACCTGCTGAGTAAGCGAAGTGGCCGGGACAACCGGCCTTTTTTAATCATTAAGGAAAGATGAAATGTTGAAGAAAGCTCTGTTTTTAAGCTGTTTATTAGTATCTTGCGCTAAGAATGAGACTGTTACGTGGTATGTAACAAACGGAAGTCAGACAGAAGAAAAATCGTTTTGTATTGAGCTTGACCTCGCCACGATAAACGGCGATCCATCCAAAGCAATCAAAAATCTTTACCTGGACAAGCGGCCTGTTCTTGAGCTGAAAACCTACCCCGGTGCCACTGAATACTACCTCGCAACTTTCATTGAAAGTGGGCAGAAACACGGCATCACATTTTCTTCATCACTCGGGCGGTGCAATGCGAATCTGAAAGAATCCCTGGATTTCATCCACACGTTCGATCAGCCAAATAATAAACATTAAAATATGTATTGCCGACCGCGCTACCCGTACATATAATATACATTTTATTATATAAACTAATGGTGCCCTATATGCGCGGTCGCAAACCTCTCACTGAGCTCGAAAGCCTGCGTCGTAAAGCACTGCGCACAACCTTGGCCATCAAATCCCTTAAAGATGATCTAAAGGAATTTGGTGATGATATGCCAAACATCATGGCCATGGACACACCTGGCCGCAGACCATTGTCTCGCAAGCAAGTCATAAAAAGAGATCAGAGTCATCTTGAAATAATCCTTGCCCGCATTGCGGAAATTGAAGCGGAAACTGGTGCAGTGCCTTTGCCCATCCGCAAGGTTTATGACCCGTTTATCCACAGCACCGCTGCCAATAAAATTGGCAGGAAAGAAAATTCAGAGATCGACTGGGTTGATCGGCAGTTGCAAATCGAATGCGAAAAAGTGCCCGGAACCTTTGCTGATTTGAAGAAAAACAAGGGTTATGACATTTGGGAAGCTGAAGTCACTATCTCTGAAAAAGGGAAGCGAATGGGGCGATTACCAAAGCCATTTTCGCAACGATTTGCTGAGCATAAAAACGAAATCACTCGCTTGCTCGCGGACATGGAAACGCTTGAGCTCAATATGACAGCGGTTGAAAAATTTGATCGACAATTGACGCTTTATCGGGACTACGAGCGCATCAAAAAGAAGCGTACACGTCAGGGCATCAGTACTACAAAGTATGCTGATTATTCGGCTGAAATTAATGAAATATTGGCAACAAAAAAGGAGATTGAACCATCACAGTATTCTGAATCAATCGAATTGTTTCATCCGTTCGAGCGCGAGGTTATGGGAATACTGCGCGATATTGAAGCGGTTAAAATTAAGGTGAGGGCGAAAAAAGCGCTAGTAGTTTGCTAGCGCTTTTATAGTGTTTAATGTTTGAAAAAGTACATTGTAAATGCAGTTGCTACGGAGATGGTGGAAAAAAATATCATAGTGCTTGGCTTAAATTCATTCATTGCATGAATGATTTTCAACACATTGCTCAGTGTTTTACGATTCTCCTCTGAACTTGTTTCTATTTCCACTACACCAATTTCGAATCTTTCTGTTTCAAGCGAAAGCTTGATTTTCAAATCTGTCATAATCTAAGGCCCCAGTTCTAATAAAAAAGCTATGTTGTGCTGCTTTGTTACTAGCTAGAGCGGCATCTTTGCCATCACTTGTGGGCTTTAACTTTACCAACAAGCAAACAAAGGCGCCGACGTTTTTGCGTTTTAAGGCGCTCACCAAAGATGTTTTTAAAATGATCTTGTTGATAAGAGTGTGGGCGGCGGATCTGAATTTTTTATGAAATGAGGGTTGCTGGTTTAAGATGAAAGCTATTCGTCGCAGCGCTCTATGAACCGCAAAACACCTTCCGTCTAATGGTGAAACGCTAGAACTTACATTCTTAAGTGCGTCCTCGAAAATCTTGATGGCTTTTAGCAAACCAGTTGGTTTTGCATCCAATTTTGCGAAGTGCTCCCGAAGCGCCTCCACAAGATCAGTGTCCAGATTGCCAGACTCGACATCTGCGCGCGTCACAATGATGGAATCCTTCATATAACGATCTCCTTCTCGGAGTTTTGAGTTTTAAGTGCAATTGACCCGCCCGCCGCTTGATTGTCAACAGCCAGCTTTAGTAGGGTGAGCGAGCGCCGAAGAACATCAGAGTTATTACTCAAATGAAGCGACTCGCGCAGCTCTTCAATCAGCTCGACCGTTTTTTCATCAAACCTATAGGACTTAAGTGTTTTGCTCATTTGCTCAGCTCACAAAGGTAACGTATGCATCAATTGTATGTACAAATGATATACCTGTCAACATCTTCACCCAACGGCGTCAAGCGCCCGGTGTTCCCAGAGAATTCCGCGTATTGCAGGGACGCCGCTCTTCTCAAGCACTGTGTAGACACCCGGATGTGAAGCGTTGAACGGAGTGAGCCATCCAACTATAAATTGGCCCTCGTAAAGAACTGACCATTTTGAGCTTGGACCGCCATCGCCACCCGTCACTGAAATACCTCGAATTTTTACAAATCTGCGGTAGTGATCCGGCTTAAGTTCTTCAGCATTTTCAATAAATCCCAGCCAAAAAACCCGTCTAATCCTGCCGTCCCTCAAGTAGACATCAACAAGCGGATGCTTGCTTGCATCTGCCTGGGTGCACATTCCTACGGAATAATGAGTGTGGTATTTGAATGCAGGCATTAGCACCTCACTCGCGGCAGCTCATCCCAACGCGTCGTATAAGCGGGTGATTTGTGCTCTTGCTTCATAGCCCATCGCTTCTCAACACCCTCAGCAGCAGTGAGAACCGTCCCTTTTCCGTACTTGCGATTTATCGAGTCAATCACCCGCATCACAAGGTCACTTTTTTCATTTTGCCCCTGGTGAAATATATCTCCCTGCACAAATCTTTTGTCAACAATTTCAATTAAACCAATGCCGGATTTTTGAAACCTGTAGCCCTCCTCATAGAGTTTACTCACTGCAAAGCGTGCATATTTAACGATAATTCGAGTGTCATCTGTGGGGTAGGGAAGTTGAATTGTTGTATTTTTCAGAATGGATTTTTCATCGTATGCAGATGTTTGAAGGAACACGTGCATTGTTTTTGCGTAATGATTTTGCTTGCGTAATTTCTCAGCGGCACGGCTTGCATATGATGATGTTGCTTGCAAAATCTCATCGAGTGATTCTGTTTTTTCGCCAAAGGAGCGCGTGCAATAGATTTGCTTTTTTTGTGGTGGAATTTCTTCTAAATCTAAGCAAGAAATACCATTCAGCTCTTCGATTGTGCGCTCTAAAACAACACTAAAATTCTTCCTTAGATGCTTTGTATTTGCGCGCGACAGATCATAAGCCGAAACAATTCCCATTGAATTCAGCTTTGCGGAAATCCGTCGGCCAACGCCCCAGACATCACCAACAGGTACTTTTTTTAATAGCCATTCGCGTTGAATTTCGTTCTCAACCACGCAAACATAATTCAAACTATTGATCTTTTTTGCTGCACGATTTGCTAATTTTGCGAGCGTTTTTGTGCTTGCCATTCCCACCCCCACAGGGATTCGAACCTCCTTCCAAACAGCCTGTCGCATTTGTTGCCCGTACTCCTGAAGCGTTCCGAATATCGACAATGGGCGCACAAAAACTTCATCAATTGAATAGACTTCTATGTCAGCCGCGTACCGCCTCAATGTCTGCACTACGCGAGCACTCATATCACCGTAGAGCGTATAGTTAGAGCTGAAGACCTGGACACCATTCGCCGCGCACGCGGCGGACATCTTGAAGTACGGTTCGAATGGTTTGATTCCCAACGCCTTGGCTTCCTTGCTCATCGCAATCGCACAGCCATCATTGTTGCTGAGCACAATAACTGGCTTCCCCCGCAGATCCGGCCTAAAAACCTGCTCGCAGCTCGCGTAAAAACTATTGCAGTCGATCAGGGCAAACATCTGTGATACCTGATCGATGCCGAAATAACCCCTTCGATTATCAAATCGCAATCTTCGGGTAAGGGGATTGGTGAGAAAGAATCATTTCCTGAAATCAATTGTCTATGCTTTAAATCAAGGACCTTGCAAGCCAGCTCACCGTTTAAAGCAGCGACAACGACGTCGCCGTGGACAGGCTGCAATGCTCGATCAACAACAAGAAGGTCGCCGTCGAAGATGCCAAAATTGATCATAGAATCCCCTTGAGCGCGAACATAATATGTAGCGCTTGGGTGAGTGATCAGGTGCTTGTGTAAGTCCAGTGCATTCTCAAGATAGTCATCAGCCGGGCTCGGAAATCCGGCCCGCAATCGGTATGAAAAGAAGGGCAGTTGAAGTCTTGTGTAAATTGGGTAAAATTTAGTCATTTCGTCCGTACCTGTATTTACATACAGTATAGCGGTCTGACATGCTGTATCGTCAAGACGATCCGTTAGAACTTTTTGGAGCCAATTTTATGTGCGGAAGAATGTACCTAGAGCCAAGTAATCGCCTAACCACGCTTTTGAGCTATCTTGAGGTTCACAAACTTGAAGTGCCGACACGTTACAACATCGCGCCTACAGACGAGGTTCCCGTGATTTTCGGTGCCGAGGACGAGCGTAAAATGGCGGATATGAGTTGGTGGTTGCACCCGTCTTGGTCGCCGCACGACCCTAAATCGCGTGAAGCCCATAAGTACCCCACATTTAACGCAAAAATAGAGACCATCACGACTCTGCGAAGCTTCAAAAATGCTATCCGCAAGCAGCGGGCAATTGTCCCAGGACATGCGTTCATTGAATGGAAGAAAGGCGCGACTAACCCGAAAGAAAAGATACCTTTTTTCATTCAAGGTGTAGATGAACCACTAGCATTCGCGGCGATGTACGACGTCTGGCATGACAGCTATTTTTCGTGTGCGATAGTGACGCAAGAACCCGACGATTATTTCGCTCAGATCCACGACCGCATGCCTTTAACGCTGACAGTGGAGCAATGCAAAAGGTGGTTAAATCCTAATGAAGATGTCGATCAACTCTTAAAAGATTTGAGGGGGTCGAGTATCAGATTGGCTGAGTACGAGATTGATCCTATTGTTAACAACGCTCGCAATAAAGTGCCGGCTGTTGCATTGCATAATTGAGTTTTTGCATCGTGCATAAATCCAACAATCTTTTTCTAAATTCAAACTGTTGCGGTGAAGTAGGCGGCACCTTCAGTAACCGGGGTGTGATGATCATCTCGCCTTTGAAATACAAATGATGTTTCCGTAGTTATGCAATGAAGGGTGCATCTGTAGGTGCCATTGGCGCTGGTACCTCAAGGTTTTGGAGCTACTGTTTTGGGTGCCGACAAAGTGCAATAACAATTCCACTCCCTCTTCACGGACACACTGCCGAAGCAGGCCGCTTGTGAATTCGCTCGTTGAACGTGTATGAAATCGCCAAATATATATGCATTTACTATGAATGTGGAGCTTAGGATAAGTTATGGCTATAGGCTCCGCACATCAATTAGGAAGCGTATTGTTGAAGATGTGAATAATAAACAAGCAACTATTTGCTGAGGAACAGCTGAGTTTCGGCATTGAATGGACACGTTACAGTTCCTCCACCTATACTCCCGCGCGCGTCTTTAAGGGCTTTTCCCGGGAGTGTTATGTCGATTTATCAAGCTGAGTTGAGTGCTGGTTCGCTCCTGCCTGTCGAGTCAGGACGAATTGCCGCTTTGTTGCTAGAAAGGCCTAATAAAAAGACTTGGGCTCAAGCGATTAAAGTTGAGAATATCCTTCAAAAAGCTAGCCCAGCCACGGCCACGCGAATGGCTAAACTTATCCGTAATCGATTGGAGTGTATGGATGATGAGGGTTGGCAGTTAATCGCCACTGAAACCGGCGAAAGTTTAACGCAATTACTGTTGCTGGCAGCAGTACGCCATAGTCGGCTGTTAGGTGATTTTATGATCGATGTATATCGCAATCGATTGAATCGTCTAGAAACACAATTGACGATACATGACTGGGACAGCTTTCTGCATGAGTGCGAACAGCGAGACCAGACAGTTGCGGAATGGTCGCACAGCACTCGCACCAAATTATTACAGGTAATTTTACGGATTTTGGCAGAGGCTAAATACATAGACTCCACAAAATCCATGAGGCTTACGCCGCCTTTGTTACACCCGAAAGTGCTTCGTTATATAAGTATGCACAAAGATAGTTATGCCAAACAAGCAATGGAATTGAGATGATAGAGCAAATAAATAGCCGTTATTTATCCCTAGAGGAGCGGTTAAATTTAGTCTTACCGCAGATAACATCTGAAACCTTGTTAAACAATCAAAGTTTAGGGGGAGACATAGGCTTTCATGTTTTCGATTACCCCGCCGATAGAGAAGACACTGTACGCGATTTTATAGCCACAGTGATCGAACCTAATTTACAAAAAAGCACACGCAAAATTCGTTTCGTTAACGTCAATTTATTCAATTTGATTATTCAGTTGCTAAAAGGACGTGATTTGTATGATCGTGCTTTGGAGCTGCAAATAGCTAAAGGTGATGAGTCGCTAATGAAAGTTCTCGCGCCCGTTCTCAAAGAAGATAAGGTTGCAGACTATCTGATTAAAACGTACCACATGGACGAACTTGATGTGATGTTGCTAACCGGCATTGGTGCGGCCTATCCATTGGTAAGACTACATACGTTACTGAATGCGCTGCACATGCATTGGAAAAACTTACCTTTAGTTATTTTTTACCCAGGGAAATACGATGGCGTAAGCCTGAGATTATTTGGTTTAAACACTGAGCGTAACGATGCAAATGCACCATATTACCGAGCATTTCCATTGCTGAAGTAACCAAAAAAATAAATGCACAATTAAAATATTTATTCCAGGAGGAGTTGTTCTGTGATCATCCGTAACCTATTTCAAAAGAAAATTGACCGCCCGATTAATGGTGTAATCAAAGCCGATCAACGGGAAAGCGACATTTGGCAAGAGCTGGATGAATACGTCGTTACCAAACAACTGAATGAATATTTTCGTCGTTTTTTTGACAATTATTTAGCCGGTTATGACCGCCCTAATGATCCAGTCATAGCGTCACGCATGGGTGTATGGGTTTCTGGTTTTTTTGGATCAGGTAAATCACATTTCATTAAAATTCTTTCGTACCTTTTGCAGAATATTGAAGCGATAGATCCCGAAACTTCAACCAAGAGAAGGGCAGTTGATTTCTTTGATGAAACAAAAGTTACCGATAGCATGCTGCTAGCCGATATTCGTCGTGCAACCCAAGCAAGTACCGATGTGATTCTTTTTAATATTGATGCAAAGGCTGACAGCAAAACTGATCGTGATGTCATCGTTCAAGTATTCCTTCGCGTTTTTAATACAATGCAAGGCTTCTCCGGTGACGCACCACATATTGCGCAAATGGAACGGCATTTGGTTGAAAAGAACGTGTATGAACAATTCAAGCAATCATTTACAGAATCTAATGGTCGCTCGTGGGAATCTCAGCGCGATGCGGTAGGCTTTTATCGTGACGATGTTATTGCAGCTCTGTCAAAATCACTCAGTATGAGTGAAGAATCCGCAGGCCAATGGTTTGATAAGTCTGGTGATGACTACCGCATCAATATCGAAGGTTTTGCCAATATTGTACGAGACTATTTAAATTCAAAACCGGCGAAGCATCGCATTGTGTTTCTGGTTGATGAGGTCGGCCAATTCATTGGCGATAACACTCAATTGATGCTAAACCTGCAAACCATTACTGAAGAACTAGGCAGCAAATGTGGCGGTCGTGCGTGGATTATTGTTACCAGTCAAGAAGACATTGATGCCGCCATTGGTGAGGCTAACAAAGCGCGCACACAAGACTTCTCTAAAATTCAAGGCCGTTTTCATACGCGTCTTTCTTTGGCAAGTTCAAATACCGATGAGGTTATCGGCAAGCGATTGCTAGCAAAAACTACAGAGGCACACGATGAACTGCGTGATGACTTTATTGCAAAAGGCGACATCATTAACAATCAGTTAGCCTTCTCCTCCGAAGGTGTAACTTTACGCGGTTATCGGGATTCAGCGGAATACGTTAATTACTATCCCTTTGCACCCTACCAATTCACTTTGTTATCAAAAATCTTTGAAGCCATTCGCCGACACGGCGCAACAGGCCGCCATCTTTCAAAGGGTGAGCGCTCCTTATTAGATGCATTCCAAACGGCTGCAAAACAAATTTTAGATAGTAATACTGATTGCTTAGTGCCTCTTTACGATTTCTATGCATCTATAAACTCATTTTTAGATAGCACTGTTCGTCACGCAATTGACAAAGCAGAAAATGAAATTAACGGCCTCTATGAAGTATTTGATGTTCAATTGCTAAAGACGCTATTTTTAATTAAATACATTCCTGAAATCATTAAAGGCAGTGTGGATAACCTTGCCACACTATGCGTAAGCCAAATTGACCAAGATAAATTAGTGCTAAAACGCAACATTCAAGAAAGCCTTGCTCGATTAGAAAAGCAAAATCTTGTCAGCCGGAATGGCGATGATTGGATGTTCTTGACCAATGAAGAGCAAGATATAGCGCGTGAAATCGCGTTTGAAGTAGTAAGTAGCGATGAGCTTTCTCGCACACTTTCGTCACTTATTTTTGATGAGGTGTTGCGTGGTCAAACCAAAGTTCGCCATCGCGAAACTAAAGCCGACTACGAATTCAATCGCATCATAGATGCAAAGCCCTATAAATCTGCCAATAACGAATTGTCATTGGAAGTAATTACCGAATTTAATGACGATTACAAAAGCTATACCGATGCAAAACTACTGCTACATAGCACCGTAAATGCAGGCCGTGCAGTGCTAGCACTGGCGCAAGGCGAACGCATTTATGAAGAGCTGCAAGTATACTTGCGCATAGAACAATTTATTGTGAATAAATATGACAATGTTGGCCCCGCTGGTAAAAAGATTCTGTCATTTAAAAAAGAAGAAAACCGTGATCGTTATGAGCGTCTGAAATTACAGATGGAAGCCTTAGTAGCTGAAGCGAATCTCTATGTTCTCGGCGCAAAAGTCCCTGTAAAAACTGCAAGTGCCACAGCTATATTAGATGAAGCTATTAATTATTTGGTGTCCAACACATACTCAAAATTGGGTTACTTAAAACCGACACCTAACGCATTTGAAGAAATTCGCAGTGTGCTGACGATTGACGCCATGGCACAACGCGCATTACTTGCGGCTACAGATACTCCTAATGCCCTCGCACTTAAAGAGGTGGCCAGCTTCCTACACCTTAAGGCCAGTAAAAGCGCAGTATTACTAGAAGATGTAGTAAAAAATTTCAGCGGTATTCCTTTTGGTTGGAAGCCAGATTGGGAAATAGTGCTGTTGGTTGCACGCTTATTTATGAGCGGTGAAATTAGCTTGATGATGGACAGCTCGCCATTAACACCACAAGCCGCTCTAGAGCCGCTAACCAAAACAGCTCGCTTTAAACAAGTTTCTATTCTTAAGCGTAAAAAGACTGGCGTAATCGAATTAAAAAAAGCGCGTGATTTATTTAAAGATCTGTTCGCCATCATTGGTGAAGAAGAGGAGGATCAACTGGTTGTTGGTTTTCGCCATGAGTTGGCGAAATGGGATTCCAGCCTGACCAGCTACCTGCACCTAGCATCTCAAACTTATTATCCGGGTAGCGAAACCATAGAAGCCATTCAGGGGCGCATAAGCAGACGACTTGCTATTCGAGACAGTGCAGCATTTTTAGAAGAAATTTTAAGTGAAGCCAATGCTTGGCGGGATGCCGCCGATGATCTCCACGATCTGCAAGGTTTTTACAACAAAGACAATGGCCAAATTCATACTTGGCGCAAGTTGGTATCAAGCTTACAAAGCTATAACAGTAACCGCGACAAGCTTATAGAAAATGATAAAGCCGCCGCTGCACTGAGGGATTTAGAAAAAATCCGTGAAACGCCAGCACCCTATGGACAAGTAAATCGCATTGAGCCATTGCTGGCCGTTGTTGACCTTGTTAATCAAGAAATTGTGGGCGAAAAGCGTAGTCATGCACTGAATAAAATAGATGAGAAAATTAATGCAGTTAAAGCTGAGTTAACGCTAGTCAGTGCAGATGCAGATTTAAGCAATAAGGTATTGCGCCCATTGCAAGTTCTTCGAGGTAATCTTGAACGTGAAAACAGTATCCCACAAATTTTTTACATGCAAAGCCAAGCAGCTGAGCTAATGGACGACGCTGTAACCTCAATTTTTCGCGAACATGAGGCGCGTCGGGTTGCAGCTGAAAAAGAAGCAGCGCGAGTTGCTGTTGTCACTACAGGAACCTCTACTGATTCCAAAGTCGATACAGAATCTACATCATCAGCCACGCCGACTGTAGCACCACAGGTAACTATAAAACCTACCGCAACCGTGCGCGCTGCCAGTTTCTCGGGCGGGAAACCCTACTTAGAAACAACTCAAGAAGTAGATGCTTACGTGAATGAACTTCGCGAAAAACTCTTGAAGTTAATTAACGATGGCCAGCGTGTTCGTGTTGAGTAATCGTTAAATTCTTTTGAAAAAGCGAAAATAAAAATCTATTCATTTGCCATGTATAGTTGTTTTTGTATACCAAAAATATGGCGATGATTATATCGAACTTTAAATATATTCATTCAATGGTAAAGGCACGTCCATTCCACACCATGCCATTATTAGATTAATCGATATTCGTTGAGTTAAATATGAATAAAGCTAGTTTAAAATCCTACGCCCCGGAAGCCCGCCGTGACTTTATTAGCATGGTAAAAAACCGTGCCGCGCAGCTTGGCTTATCTGAGCAGAATGGCAAATTAGTCGTGGAAGACATGTTGGTGCAAGGCGATGTCGCCATTATCGCTGGGCAAGTGTTCCCAGCAGCGATAGATGCATTGCGTAAACGCTTAATCATTCGCTTTAACACTCAAGGGTTTGACCCAACCTTAGAAGCCATTGCTTACACGTGGTTTAACCGTTTTGCTGCACTGCGTTACATGGAGCTGCATGATTATTTGGAACACGGCCAACGAGTGCTATCTTCTATTACCGAAGGCGGCTTGCCCGATATCCTTACGCACGCACTCGAATTGGCAGAATCTAATGAGTTGCCTAACATAAGTACGGAGCTTGTTTCAGAATTAAAACTTGCCAATAAAGATGGTGAACTCTACAAGCGGTTATTGGTTGCCCAGTGCAATAAGCTCGCTACAGTTATGCCATTTTTGTTTGAAAAAATTGATGATGAAACCGAGTTGTTACTACCCGATAACCTGCTTCGTACTGATTCTGTAATTCGTAAATTGGTAGAAACTATTGAAGAAGCAGATTGGAACCAGGTTGAAATTATCGGCTGGTTATATCAGTTCTATATAAGCGAGAAAAAAGATCAAGTGATGGGTAAGGTGGTAAAGGGTGAAGATATTCCCGCAGCCACACAATTATTTACCCCAAATTGGATTGTGAAATATCTTGTGCAAAATAGTGTGGGGCGGCTTTGGTTACAAGCCAACTCCAGTTCAACCTTAGCCAGCCAATGGGAATACTACATTCAACCTGCCGAACAAACTCCTGATGTTAATACACATCTGGCAACTATAATTCAAACCCGCATAGCGGAAGATGGTGCTGCACTTAATCCGGAAACTATTACCGTGTTAGACCCAGCCTGTGGCTCTGGTCACATTTTAGTAGAGGCTTATGATTTGCTGAAAGCTATTTACCTTGAACGCGCCTACCAACCACGCATAATTCCGCGTTTAATCTTAGAAAAAAACTTATTTGGTTTAGATATTGACGACCGTGCGGCGCAACTTGCAGGCTTTGCATTGTTAATGAAAGCTCGCGCAGATGATCGCCGTTTATTTGAGAACACGCCGATGCTTAATGTGATGGCATTACAAGATAGCAGTAAATTGGATATACCACGCATTGCAGAAACAATTTTGTCGGCTGCTATCCATGCAGAAGGTAAGGATGCAATACATATTGGTCAATTGTTTGGTGGTCATGAATTACCCACGCAGCATTCGAGTGGAATTAATGCAACAGATTTGGTAGGGCTACTTAGTTTTTTTAGAAATTCAAAAATATTTGGTTCCTTGCTCTCCTTACCCCTAGACCTAACTGAGAAGCTATCAAAGATAGAGCAATTACTTAAGGTGGTTGTAAAGATTGGTGACGACTTATCGAAATCCTATGCATTGCAAATTTATGAACAATTTCTGATGCCGGCAAAAATACTTTGTAGAAGTTATGACGCAGTTATTGCTAATCCTCCTTATATGGGTGGTAAGGGAATGAATGCTGAATTAAAAGAATTTTCGAAGAAAGGATTTCCAGATAGCAAGTCAGACTTATTTGCAATGTTTATCGAACGAAGCTTAATCTGGTGTAAACCATCAGGTTTTAGCGGGTTGGTCACAATGCAAAGCTGGATGTTTCTCACTTCCTTCAAGATCTTAAGAGAAAAATTATTGACTTCTATCTTTATAAACAATTTTGTCCATATTGGATACAACAGTTTTCCCGAATTAAATTCAAAAATTGCGCAGGCGTGTATGTTTAGTTTTTTTAAAACCAACGTACGTGAAGGTGTATCAAGATTTGTAGATTTAAATTCATGCGTCCCTTCTTCTGATAAAAATAGGGAATTCCTTTTAAATGGTACCAAATCAATTTATGACCAAAAGCAGGCAGCATTTTCGAAGATGCCTGGGTCACCAATTGCGTTTAAGATTTCGTTGCAGGAGAAAGAGGCATTTTCTGCAAATGCCTGTAATGGAGATTTATGTGAAACATCGAATGGCGTACAAACTGGTGATAACTCTTTATTTGTTAGAGAGTGGTATGAGGTGTCGCAAAGTTCTCTTGGTTCAAAATGGGTTCCCTATAATAAAGGTGGCCCATATAAAAAATGGTTTGGAAATGCAGGAAGTTTAATTAATTGGGAAAATAATGGAGCCGAAATTAAGGCCAGAGATAATTCATGTTTTCGAGGTGAGCATTTATATTTTAATCCATGTCTAACATGGACAGATGTGACTTGGCGCTTGTCGGGGCGAATTTTGGAGTCGGGGTTTATTTCAGATGCCGCCGGACCTTGCGCCTATTTTAAAAATGAATCTGATATGTATTTTGCTCTAGGATTAATGAATACTCCTTTAGCTGATGAATGGTCTAAATTAATCAATCCAACCTTACATTTCCAAGCAGGCGATTTTAAGAAATTACCGTTACCTAAAGCATATAAAACGGAACATGTTTTAAATTTAGTAAAGTCAGCCATATCTATAACAAAATGTGACTTTAATGAGCAAGAGTTATCAAAGGGTTTTATGAGAAATCCCTTGTGTCAAACATCTTGCAATTTGCCAGAATCTTTTAAGTTGAATATGGATACGTGGCATCAACGCATTGAGAAAATGCAGGAAATTGAAAATTCAAATTTAGATTTTTTAATGAGTCAGCTTAATATTTTTGATCGAGAGAAACCGCTGATAAAGCCAGAATGGATTACTTTAGAGTGTAATCCGAAATATTTATTTGGCGATACCTCGAAAGCAGATGTGCAATTTATACAAAAGATTGCTGTAGATCTTGTCAGTTATGTAATTGGTTGTGTGATGGGACGGTATAGTCTTGATGAGGAAGGGCTCGTATACGCACATTTTGGTAATGAAGGATTTGATCATAGTCACTACATCAGCTTCCCTGCGGATGCGGATGGCATAGTGCCCACATCTGATGTGTCGTGGTTTAGTGACGACGCTACCTCTCGGATAAGAGAGTTCCTGCTTGCCGTGTGGGGTCGAGAATCCCTAAGCGAAAACATAAACTGGCTGGCTGACAGTCTTGGTCGCAAAAACGACGAAACCGTAGACGAAACCATTCGACGTTATATTTCAGGGAGTTTCTTCAGCGATCATTGCCAAACCTACAAGAGAAGGCCGATTTATTGGTTGTTTAGTTCAGGCAAACAAAAAGCCTTTGAATGCCTTGTGTATCTGCACCGCTACAACGAAGGCACTCTTGCTCGCATGCGCGCTGAATATGTAGTGCCCCTCACGGGTAAAATGGCTGACCGCATAAAGCGACTCGAAGATGATGCCCCCAAAGCCTCTAGCACCGCTGAGCGTAAAAAAATCGACAATGAGATCAAAAAGCTCAAGCTAAAACTTGAAGAACTTCGTCAATACGACGAAAAACTTCGCCACTACGCGGATATGCGCATAGCCCTGGATCTGGACGACGGTGTAAAGGTCAATTATGGTAAATTCGGTGATTTGTTAGATGGGGTGAAAGCCATTACAGGCGGGAGTTCTGAGGACTAATGGGACAAAAAATTAATCAGCTCAGACGTCGAAAAGCCGCACAAAAAACCTTAGCGTCGCTTTTTGAAAATGCGAAAGATGTAGTAGTTGTTCATTATTCTTGCGAGAGTTTTTATGATCGTACTGACGGCTCATCACCTCGTGTAACCTCAATTGCCGTCAGGAATCTTGCTTCAGGTTCAACTAGGTCGTTTTCCATTCATCAGATGGCAGAGAAGAAAGGAATCCCGGTTGCGCAAATTACAGAGCAATTTAATCCACTTGAAAAGCAGATGCTTACAGAGTTTTATGAGTACGCCAAAACCCATTTGCGCTGCCAATGGCTACACTGGAATATGCGGGACATCAATTACGGCTTTGCCGCTTTAGAGCATAGGGCTCAGGTTTTGAAGGTGAAGCCAATAGTCATTCCTGAGGAATTGCGCCATGACCTCTCAAGAGTATTGATAGCAGTTTACGGTAAGGCTTATATTGGTCATCCGCGAATTGAAAGTTTAATGACCAAAAACAAGATTTCAGACATGGATTTCCTTGTTGGGGCTGGCGAAGCTAAGGCATTTGAAGACCAAGAATATGTGAAGTTACATCAGTCCACTTTGAGAAAGGTCGATGTATTTGCCAATATCGCGGAAATGGCAGAAAACGGCTCATTGCAGACAAATGCGACGTGGTGGGAAATGCATGGAGGAACCCTTGCAGCAGTATCCGAATGGCTAAGAGAACACTGGTTTGTTAGTGGTGTGGCATCTCTGGGTATAATTTTAGGTGCTATTTATAAAATGTGGCCGTTACTTAGTAAGATATACGCTCACTTCTACCCTTGATGCGTATTTAAATGCGATAATTTAACTCGAAATTACCCTAATAAGGCTGGCCTTGGTATGAGAAAAATTACTAGACAGGAAGCACGTACTAGAGCGGTCGGAAGTGTCCTTGGCACCTTACGTATCGAAAGGCTTCAACCAAGTAATGAGGTTGTTTCAGGCATGAGAGCCTGTATTTTAGGGCGTGACACCACCAGCCACGTTCTTGAGGGAGTTATAAGCCGCCATGTCAAAGTACATAGGGGGTGACCATTATAAGTATCCAGGTACTGAAGTCTTAATTAACAAGGCTGATCTTCGTACTCAAGATGACTTGGATGCTTTTGAGGCGGACGCGACTGCGATACGTTTGCTAGAGCTTATGGAACGCCCCATTGCGGGCGTTTTCAATTTGTCACACCTTCAAGCAATTCACCGCCATATATTTCAAGATGTCTACGGATGGGCTGGGGAGCTACGACAAGCCGATATACAGAAAGGTGGCAGCCACTTTGGTAACTGGGGGCTTTTCCCCAAATACTTAACTAAAGTGCTTGATAACGTCAGTAAAGAAAACTTTCTGCAAAATCTTACACCTGAAGCATTTATAGCCCGGTTAGCTCACTTCATGTCTGAAATTAATGCTGCTCATCCTTTTATCGAAGGTAATGGCCGATCACAACGTGCATTCTGTTCGCAGTTGGCAGACCAAGCCGGATATTTTGTGGACTTTGGACTCGTTGAGCAGGAAGAAATGATTAGCGTAATGATTGCCAGTTTTAATGGTAATGAAGATCCGCTAGCAAAAGTGTTAGAGCGGATTACCGCAATTATCGAATAAGAAAAATTATGACCACGAACAAACTACAACTGGCTTTAAAAAGTCAATTTGAAAATCAGCGTTTTGTTTTTTGGCATGATGAAGATGGCCATCTCTCACAAGAGCTAGAAGCATTTGATGATAACGATATCAATGTTATTCATTTAGATAAGGTTGCACTACTCGCCTTAAAAGTCGAATTAGAATCGGCAAGCCCGCAAAGCAAATGGCTTTTATATAGTCAAAAACCTATACCTGCATCAGAAAATGATTGGTTACTGGATGTGCGTATGCGCAGCAAACCATTCTATGCAGATGAAGTCTCTATGCAGTTTGATGAATTGGGATTAAACAATTTTTCATTGCGTGACCACCTCAAAAATCGTTCAGAGTTTTTACGCGCTAAGGATCGGTTTGAGCGTTTTAAGCGTTTGGTATTGCCTGACGACATTGCAGATGATCTTGATCGCAAAATGATTGCGGTGATATTTCGTTCTGATCAATCGGACTTGTTCAGTGTGCTACTCAGAGTATTTACTAGTTTTGATACTAGCAATGAAGTTAATTTAATTGCTGAACCAAAAGGGTGGGCTGAACTTACTAAGTTTGGCCTAGTAAATTCTTTTTGGGCACTCGTCAAAAATGAATTAGGTTATGAAGACTCAGAACCTTCATTGCGTGATTTATTATTTCGCATAATGGTATCTGACTTAAATAAAGGCTTATTAGGTAATTTACCGATTCAGTTAACCCACTTTCAATTACCAGATCGAGCTAAGGCAGCAAGCGCTTCAGTTTTTTTGAGCCAATGGCGCGGCAACATTACCCATTTCAATAGCTATAACAATATTTCAACTCAGGTAGCCGAACAACTAAATATCAGCAATCAGATGTCTGCGTTTACCGCAGAAGAAATGCTGGATGCTATGACATTTTCTGAAATTGAAAAGGTCATCATTCGCGACCTTCGCAATCGCATTCTTACCGGTGCAGGCACTGCGCTTGAAGCTGTTCGCGCTGTTTTTATCCGCCGTCGCGATGGCCATTGGGCAAACCCTAAACTTGCCGCCAATAGTAAGACGACTAAAGGATTAGTTTGTTGTTATGAGGCGTTAGAAGCCGCTGCTGATATTTTTGCATTGCGTGCAACCCATGAACAAGGCTTCAGCTTCGCCAGCGCCTTGCAAGGCGCAGAAGCCTACACCAGTCAATTATTTCGTTTTGATCAGACCTATCGACACTTTCATCGAGCCGCAGAGCAAGTGGACGCATTAGGTTGGACATTGCTACAAGAATTGCGCAATCAGGTTGAAGAGTTGTACACGGGTTGGTTTGTGCCGCAATTATCAGAAGCTTGGAGCAAAGTTATTGAAGGTGAGCAAGGCTTGCTCGCAAATTGGCAATTGCAAGGTTGGACTTTGCAGGATGAATTTTATAAACGAGAAGTAAAAACTATTTTCGAAACAACGAACGTAAAGCGCGTATTCGTTATTATTTCGGATGCTTTTAGGTATGAAGCGGCAGAAGAGTTGTATTCAGTCATTGTAGGGCGCAACAAAGTGAAGGTAACTTTGACATCCATGCTGGGTGTTTTGCCGAGCTATACAACTTTAGGAATGGCGGCGCTATTGCCACATGAAACACTGGCTTACAAAGTTAGTAAGGATAATAAGAATGCAAACATTTTGGCAGATGGCTTAGCAACTGCCACACTGGAAGATCGCGATGCTGTTTTAGAGCGGCATGGCGGTACAGCTATCAATTGGGAGGATTTTCTTGCTTTAGGTAAAGTACGCGCGTATGAACGTGTAAAAAATTTTAGTATTGTGTACATCTATCACGACCGCATTGATTTACTTGGTGATAAACAATCGTCAGAGCGTAAAACTTTTGAAGCTGTGAGCGATACTCTCAAAGAGCTGAATGATCTTGTTGGTTTTGTGATGAGCAATCTTAATGCATCCACCATTTTAGTAACGGCAGATCACGGGTTCTTGTATCAAGAGTCAGCACTCGACATTGCTGACAAATCTACGTTAGATATTCATGTGCCCAACGCTATTAAAACTAAAAAGCGCTACGTTCTTGGCCGCGAATTAGGCAAAACAGATAAGGCTTGGTGCGGCAATACGGCCCAAACAGGTGGAACTACGCTGGAAGGCAGTTTGGATTATTGGGTGCCTAAAGGTGCAACGCGTTTCCATTTCGTCGGTGGTGCGCGATTTGTACACGGCAGCGCTATGCCGCAAGAAATCGTGGTTCCGTTACTCACAATTAAACTCACAGAATCTGAAACGGCAAAAATATCGCATGTAAATATTGTGCCCATGCTTCTTTCAAACAAAGTGGTAAATAATTTACCAAAATTTGAGTTCATTCAAACGGATTCCGTCTCAGCAAAAGTATTGCCAAGAACAGTTAATATCACTCTAAGAGATGGTGAGACTTCAATTAGTAGCGAGCACACTATTACCTTTGATAGTGATTCAAGCTCTTTGGATGAACGTAAAAAATCAGTAATTCTTACACTCAAAGCGGGTAATTACGACACCAAAAAAGATTACTTCTTGGTGCTGCGTGATACAGATAGCAAGGTTGAACTTCATCGTGTTGCAGTGAAAATTGACCTTGCATTGGCAAACGACTTCTAAAGTCGTTTGCATGACTAAATTATTTAATCGAACATAATTTTCTTATAGGTTTCGAACGATATGCACCCAGAATCAAAAGCTAATCCTGAACTTGATGAACTACTTTGCCAGCACTTCGCTGGTAAAGTAGTTCGAAAAGATCTCACTAAGCTTATTAAAGAGGGCGCTAATGTTCCTGTTTATGTGCTGGAGTATTTGCTCGGCATGTACTGCGCATCTAATGATGCTGAAGTAATTGAAACCGGCATGAAAAATGTAAAACGAATTCTTGCTGAAAATTATGTACGTGCGGACGAAGCTGAAAAAATAAAATCCAAAATACGCGAATCCGGTAGCTATAAAGTTATTGATAAAGTCACCGTTAAGTTGAATGAAAGCCGAAATTGCTATGAGGCTCTATTGTCGAATCTCGGCGTAAAAAATGCCAACATCTCCGACGGCGATGTGCGCGAATTTGAAAAGTTATTGGTTGGTGGCATTTGGTGCATTATTTCCATCAAGTATTTCCACGAAGAAAATCAACGCAGTTCTCCATTTGTCATCACTGACTTAAAGCCTATTCAAATGCCAAATATGGATTTGGAAGGATTGTTCGAAAGCCGTCGGAAGTTTACTAACGGCCAATGGATTGACGCATTGCTACGCTCTACAGGTATGGAGCCAACTTGTTTCGAGTCCCGTGTTAAATGGCACTTGCTTGCGCGTATGATTCCGTTGGTAGAAAACAATTACAATCTATGTGAGCTTGGCCCACGTGGCACTGGCAAGAGCCATATCTATAAAGAAATAAGTCCAAATAGCATTTTGGTATCGGGTGGCCAAACCACTGTAGCAAATTTATTTTACAACATGGGTGCGCGGAAAGTTGGTCTTGTCGGCTTGTGGGATGTTGTTGCGTTTGATGAGGTCGCAGGCATTAGCTTTAAAGACAAAGATGGAATTCAAATCATGAAAGACTATATGGCTTCCGGTTCATTTAGTCGCGGTAGAGAATCCATCAACGCAAATGCATCAATGGTGTTTGTGGGGAATATTAATCAGAGCGTGGAGTCATTAGTTAAAACGAGTCACTTACTTGCACCTTTTCCCGATGCAATGATTGACTCAGCATTTTTTGATCGTTTCCATGCCTATGTACCTGGTTGGGAAATTCCAAAAATGCGCCCCGAATTTTTCACAAATCAGTACGGCATGATTGTAGATTATCTCGCTGAGTTTTTACGTGAGATGAGAAAGCGTAGTTTTTCAGATGCTCTCGACAAGTGGTTCCGCTTAGGTAACAACCTAAATCAACGCGACACCATTGCTGTGCGTCGCACCACTTCTGGTCTATTAAAGTTGCTGTGTCCTCACGGCGAGTACGATAAAGAAAGTGTTCGCCAATGCCTTGAATATGCGCTAGAAACTCGTCGTCGAGTTAAAGAGCAATTGAAGAAAATCGGCGGCATGGAGTTTTATGATGTTCACTTTAGTTACATCGATATTGAGGATGGCCAAGAGCGATTCATAACTGTTCCAGAGCAAACTGGCGGTGGTCTAATTCCAGAAGGGCGGCCTAATCCCGGTTCATTGCACACAATCAGTATGGGCGACAATGAGATGCCGGGAGTCTATCGCTTAGAAATTCAAACCATCGCAGGCGGTGGAAAATTGAATATTTCTGGCTCTGTTACAAAAGAGCCTGTCCGAATAGCATTCGATTATTTTAAAGCCAATGCTTCGCGTGTAAGTGGCGCGATACGTCCCACAGAAAAAGATTTTCACTTGCATTTGGTTGAGCTACAAAACAGCGGTAACCCCAATGCAATTACATTGGCCAGTTTCATCGCCTTATGCTCAGCAGCACTATCTAAACCCGTGCAAAGCCAGCTAGCTGTGATGGGCGACATGAGTTTAGGCGGAATAATCACTCCGGCCCGCAACCTTGCTGAAACATTACAAGTCGCATTCGATGCGGGTGCTAAAAGAATTTTGCTACCCATGTCGAGCGTCGTGGATATTCCGACTGTTCCGGGCGAGTTATTTGCAAAATTTCAAACGAGCTTTTATTCAGACCCAGTTGACGCTGTATTTAAAGCGTTAGGAGTGGAATGAGTACAGAGGATTTTTGTTGAATTTCCACAATAGCCAATTTTGATAATGTCTCTACACACTATGTATTTGATGGCTCATCAATAGGTAGTCAGCGCGTTAGCCCAGCGCATGTGAAAATTAGTAAAAAAGAACGCTTTCAAAATTATTGTAATAAATCCAAAAAAACACTTCAAAACGAAAAAATATAGGGGTATTATCGCGTTTAACGAAAACGGCCTAATGGAGTTGTAATGCGTAAACCACCTAAAGAAACAATTGATATGCTGCTCATGAGAAACATCCCTCGTGAACTCGTTATGGCAGTGGAAGAGGCATTGGTCGTAGGCGCTTTGCGAGCATCTGAAGCTGCTAAGGGCATGGATGCTGGACATCACCCACATGTACTGGGGCAGATGAGGCATTTTCATATGAACGAAGCCTTTCATACTGCTTTAGTTACAAGCGCGTCATCTACAACCCCAATTAGGGGGAACAGCGTTATTTCTGGCAGGTCTGGTTTGTTTAGTTTGGGCCGGTTTAATGCATCTGGACACATCTGGTTCAATGCCCGTAGAAGTAAAACCCGCCAACAAATGTCTCTGGCCAATCGGGCAATTGAACCGTTGGTTCAACCAGGCTTATTTGAAAATTACCAAGAACCCGCAAATGCAACGGCATTTTTCGTGGGTTGTTTCTCTGGGGGTATCGAAAACCAGTCGGCGGCCACTTTATCGATACATGTCGCGGTTCCGGACAAGGAGATGAAGGGATGGCTTTTCAGAGAAGATATATCAAGGTTTTTGGCTCGATACGATAGCGTCATCACAGTGCAAGAAGATAAGGCTATGCCGAGCCTAAAGAGAGGCGCTATCAAGCGCGTTGTGGAAGAGAATTAAATGAGTCGTAATGGTATTCAAGGTTTTCAAGAGGATCGTTTAGCTCAGATCCTCGCAGTGAGAAGGCTCAGCCAAAGCCAATTGGCTGCACTTGTGGGTGTCTCACCTGCGACAATTAGTAAATGGCGTGCTGGTAGCCAAGCACCTGAACGAGAAGCCCTTGATAGATTGGCTAACGTTTTAAATGTTACGCCGGAGTGGTTCACGAAGTTAACTACATCCAAACTATCCCTTCCGCTTTTTCGCAGTAATGCTTCTGCCCATGTATCTGCAAGAGCAATGTTGGAAGGTAGGCTTGAATGGGCTCAAGATCTCGCACTAGAGTTGGAGGAGTTTGTAGATTATCCAGTGTTAAATCTTCCAACGCGGCAATTTTCTGATCCTGAAGAGATATCAGTTGAGGATATCGAAATTGCTGCGACTGAGTGCAGGGAGATGTGGAGGCTCGGGAGTGGGGTGATTCAGGATTTAGCATTAGCTGTAGAAGGGGCAGGAGTTCTTTTAGTTCGTGAAGAAACAGGTATTGCACAAATTGAAGGGCTTTCTGCATGGAGTGCTGTGCTTAATAGACCACTGATTTTACTTTCTTCAGATAAAGATAATGGGTATCGCAGCAGATTTGATTTGGCTCATGAGTTGGGGCATTTAATCCTGCATAAACATATTATGCATACAAATGAAATTCAACGTCACAAACAATTGGAACAACAAGCCCATTATTTTGCTGGTGCCTTTTTGCTGCCAGCCGAAACTTTTGCAACTGAGGTTCGTACACCAACCACGTTAGATGATTTATTACTTATTAAGCGGCGTTGGGGGGTGTCTGTGGGAGCAATCATAATGAGGCTTCGGGCGTTGCAAATCATTAGAGATGATGAAGCGCAGAATTTATTTAAGCGGAGGTCTGCAAGATGGGGAGCAAAAGCTGAACCGGGTGATCGTGACAGAGTTCCTGAACAGCCTCGTTTACTAAAAAGAGCAATTGAATTAATTGTTGACGAGAATGTCATGCCATTAGAGACTATTCCTCGGCATATAGGGTTTGCGGCGAATGATATTGAAATGCTTTCTGGGTTGCCCGAAGGTTATTTTGATAGCCGTAACGTTATCCAGTTAACTCGTATGAGACGATCTTCGATTAGCTCATCACTTAATCCGGCTGGAAATAGTGTCTTACCCTTTAGATCACCCAAATCCTAAATAAAAATGGTGCCTTTATGTGGTGTGCTCGCTTATGCCTTTAACGATCTCTGTGGTTCTATCCGAGCAACTGTTGGGCGACCGGCAGTCGCCCATGTCAGCTTGATTTCATAAAGTTTAAAAAAACAGGCAAAATTTTATATCTGCCTGGCATCTAAAAAAAAGACCAGCAATGGGAAAATCAGTTAAGATTTTTTTTCGGCCATAGCTATGTCCCAAGCTTGAACCGTCGCAGTGCGATCTCAAGTTGTATTATTCTTTCTGCACGAATTTTTGCAATATTTTTCGAATCAGAGATGTGGAATACTTCGTCATCGATGATTATTGTAACCTCCGGTGTCGCGCTTCCGCGTTCAATTCTTTTAGCAACTTCCCTAACTTTATGAGCTGCCGCGCTACGAGAATTTGGTCGCGAACGAGCGATTTCTGCTGTGCTCCGATCAGTTTTTTTCCTCTTTGCGGGTAGATTTTTTTTAGGTACACACTCGCCAACAGAAATATTATTGAGAAGCAAGCGTAATTTTTCCGCCAGAGCTTCTTTCTGCTCGGACTCTATGTGCTGTCGACGCTGTATTTCGGCAGCTTTTAAAGCATCTTTTTCTGGTAAATTAAGAAGTTGAATCGACCCAAGAAGCCGCTCGATGTGATCACTCAATTCACTCTTTTTTCGACTTGCACGCTCAGCCACTTTTTGCATTTCTATCTTCATATCACCGATAATTTTCAGATAGTAAGTTTGTGCAGCGACTTTGTTCTCAACAATTTTTAACCTTATTGCTAGCAAGGTTTCAAAATTAGATTCAAATGGAAACTCCAATTCGGCTAAAAATTTGTCGCACGATTGTTTATCTTCACGTAGTTCGCGCAGCTCATTTTCGTTTAGAGAGTAGATGCCACATAGGCTATTGTTGGCACCAACATCGGACGATAGAAATACGTCTCTTACTTCATCAATTTCGTAAATTGTTTGAAGGCCACAAATCTCACCGTGAATCGTTAATTTGTTAGATTTCTTATTGAGGTAGTGTCCGAACTTATGGAGCATGATGCACCTTTCTTATTATTATGTTTGGTAGTTTCGAGGCCACAGTTCTTATTGTACTCGGTTCAAAACATATTTGTAGGTTTAATATTTTGAAACTAGCGATATGGTTGCATATACAGCGCTATTTATATAACCATAACTGGTATTTGACGACAGGTCATTGATTAAGTATGTTTAAGCTCAACACTTCTTAGGGCTTGGACATGGAAATTTTGCTGCTCATAAAACAAATAGTTATCAACTTGCTCACCTGGCTTGTGGACAATCCGGGGATTGTTGCTGCGTTCATTGCCTTATTTGGCGTGTTCCGGACAATTAAAGCAACCGATAAAAGAGATTCGGCCAAGTTAGAAGCAGACATAAAACATAAAGACAAAGAGCGCGAAGTTGCCTTGAGGAAAGATGTTTATCTTGCAGCTGCTAGTGGAATGATTAAGGCCAATAAATATTTGGGCGCAATGGCAAACGCAGAAACTTTTGATCATTCTTCGATTAATCAACTTGACGAATTTTTTGCAGCTAATGCAAAAATTGAGATAGTTGGAAGCAACGACACAATTGAAAGAATGGATGCGGTCATGCGACAATTTTCAGAATCGCATTACACGCTACTAATGGGCGCACTTCATTTGAGCAATATTGATAATGAAATTAGGATAACAAATGATGAGATTGATCAGAAAATGCAGTCCTACAATCGATTAGTGGCATCTATGAATCAAGAGGAAATTAGAAATAGTGCCGAAATTACATCCTTGCACTATGACATCGTGGCTTTAGGACAAAATGTAAATACGCTGGAGAACTCACTTCCTGGGTTTAAAAACCAATATAGAAAAATGTGCATGAAAGAATCACTAAAAATATCTAGGCTTATTTATCCTGCGGTGATCGCGGTCCGGAAAGAACTACATCTTGAACTTGATGTAGATCGATATGCAGCCCTAAAAAAAGACTCTCTTGATAAGATTGACCGTGACGTTGATGAGTTTTTAACGAAGCTTGAGCAAATGCATTAATCATGGATAATTCCAGCCCCGAAGGGCTGGCCCACCACAAATTATTTGGCGTCAAACAACTTACCACGAGCAACACAATCCAAAATTACTTTTTTGCTTGCCTCAGAAATTAGGTAAGATCGTTTGCCATCTGTTCCCTGTTTTTCTTCAACTATCTCAAAGCCAAACTCTCTCAGCAGTGCTGCTACAGATTTAGTCTGAGCACGTAAAACTTCACCATCTTTAAGTGCGCGCACTGCATACAAACCAGTCCTGTTGAATTCTTTTGCGTTGCTGCGCAAATTCGTCATCAATTCGTTGGAGTTTCCAACAGTAAAGCTGCCAGAAAAATCACTGGTTTTTAAGCCGAGTGTGGCGAAAATTTGGTTGAAATATATGTGTTTCAATGTGAGGTTTTGGCGGTCACGAACCATCTTTGTTTCCTCGCGAGCATCGGTCATTTGACAATCTGCTTTAGATGTTTGCAATACTTCAATATTTTTTAGATGAATTGATAAACTCCCACGTTTGTAATTCTTGATATCTTCAAGAGTTAAATCGCGCTTGCCAAGGGTGCGTTCTATGCGCGCGCGCTGAGCCGAATCGCTCACTTCTTGATGGGATTCTTGCTCTGATTTTGCAGCTGAATCTGCTGTCGTTTGAAGCATGGTTTCTTCAAATACCTCATTTTCTACTTTGCGCGCTTGTTTAAAAATGGCGTTGCCGAAACCAGTTTTTTCGGCACTGGAAGTCACGGAAACATTGAAGCCCTGGTGTATTGCGGTATAGTAAATTGCTGCGCCGATGTGATTTTTTTCATAGTTGCTTGCCACTTCTACTTCAGCAGCAAAAAGCTCATGAGCTGAGGCGTTAGCTGAAACCGAAATTTCTTCTGCTTTCACCTCTTTATTTTTCATAACGCCGACAAAAAATTGCTTGCATGTCCGGTTGCGGCGGAGCATTTGAATCGCTGTTGAAGCGTCTATGACCCCTGAAAATAGGCCGAAATGCGTAAAAAACTTGAGGTTTGTTAAGCTCAAAGTACTAGTAATAACTGGAGAATAAAGCACTGCATCGTAGTGCTCGCACTCTGAATTAGGAGTCAAAGTGAACGCTTTTTGCGCTTCATCAAGTGAGTTTTCAGAAGTAATTGCCAGAACTTTCAAGCCCAGTTCCTGAGTCAATTTGTGCTGAATGCCGTTGACTGTTTTAACAGAATCACATGACAGTAGGAATTTCTTGCCATCCTTTGCAGCTTCATATAGCTTAAAAATGGTTTCATCATGAGATGAAATTTCGAAGTTAATGTCTGAAAAGTCTGCCTCTCCGCTTAATAAAGTCAGGTCTTTACGAGCATTTTTTAAGTAAGAGAGTGTTTGATTGCTTGAGTCTGCGTCAGTAACAACAACAGTTTTTGCAGTCTTAATTACACTATTTAGCTTATTAAAAACAGCAATCCTGTTCTCGCATGTGCCAATGGCGGCATGGTCAAGGAGCTGTTTTCCTTCTTCCAAAATTATTAAATTACAGTTGCTGAGGAACTGGAAAAAGTTGGAGTAATTTATGGAGTTTATCACTACTACCAGGCAGCTTGCATCAGCCAAATCGCCAGGATTTTTTGCATTTTGATAGTGAAAAGCATCAGGGATTTTCGCATGAATCGAAGTAGCAATTGAAACGCGGTGGCAGATGATTCCTACCTTTTTACCATTGGCGATGGCATTTTTAGCCAGCTCAATATTGCGATTTGTCTTACCGGTCCCGGTCGCGCTCGCGTCAACGATCATACCGTGGTGCGCAAACATCATCTCAACAGACATTTCAGACTGCTTGAAAGAAGCGATTGATTTGGACGGTTTGATAGTTTTTCTGCTGAGAACGCGATCTTCGATTTTGGACATGAACCAATCGCCGAAGCTAAGCGCTTGTTCAAATGAAACAAACTTTGTTGCCATTGCAACGCACTTAGCGGCGTCAGCAACTCTAGTAACTGGGAAGTTGTCGAGACTGCGCATCATCACTTTCTTCGCGGTCTCCAAAGCCTCCTCAGAGTCTTCGGTGATAGCAAGCTTCATCATTTCAATGTTCAAATATGAAGCCCGACGCGCGTCGTACTCTTCATTATTATAAACAACACGAACTTTTTTGCCGATGCATGCAATAGCTTCAGCTGCCGAAGCAGGGTAGAAGGTCATGCGGGCAGCTTTTTCAGCGAAGCTAGATTCTTGATAAAAATCAATTATTTGAGGTAGGTCTCCAACTAGCTTGGAGTCAGCTTCGATGTTTTCGAGGATTGATTCAGAGGAGGAAACTACAGAATACAGAATTCGGGCGGAATTTCCGCTGTGTGCGTGAAGGTTCATGGCGTGCTCGTGATTTATTATTATTTTTGTTTACGATGAATCTATCATAACACTGCAAAACGAGGAGCGTCAACTTTATTTACTAGTTTAATAAATATATAGTAATTATATAAAATTGAGCTCAGGGGCTGGAAATCTAGTACTTCTAATCAGTTTTAGGATCAACCAAAAAAAGCATATTTATTTATTAAACTGTAAAATAAGTATTGACTTTTTTCAATGACAGGCGTACTATATAGGAATATGTAGTGATGAGGATCTTTACATATGCGTGTTTTATTAAGTTGACGATACTAAAAAGCCCGGGCCTCGTGAACCCGGGCTTTTTTTATGCTAAAGTTTTTACAAAGTCAATGAAATGGAGCGCTGGGAATTGGTGAGCTCAGCGCTTCCTGCTCGTGTTGAATGATGAGCTCTTCAAATTTTTTGCTTGCAAGTAAACGGTCTGGTTCTGTTGCTTCGATGTGGTGCGCGGCTTGTGTGAGTGCGTGCGAAGCTTTCTTTCGGAGTTTAGCTAATTCTGCGTCGTTCATAGAAAAGCCTCCAGTTTGGGGAGGCGCAGTATAAGGTTGGTCGCAGGTCTGTCAAGGGCATCGCGGGGGTTATGGGGCTACATGGCTAACGGTGCTTCGGCAGCGGGTGATTCGGTAGTGTTGAACAGCTTATTGAAGAGCGCAGTTATTTTGTTTGTGAAGCTTTCCAAGTTTTGTATGTCATTTGTTTTTTCAATGTCAATTGAATCGCTTGGGTTAATTGTGAGCTCAACATTTTCCATAATCTCTTCCATTTTTTCAGAATCTTTGAGTAAATTTACTCCGAACAGTAGCGATAGCAAAATTAATATCAACATTAGAAATGCCATTTGCAGGTGCTGCGAACGAGCGCGCATGCGGAAGCGAATGTAGTCTTCTTCATTTCTTCTGAAAATAATGAAATTCATTTGTTTCGTGTAATACGCGAAGTGCTGTTCGCGAAGGCGGACAGTAATTTCAAAGCTGGCATCTTGTGAGCTCACGCCGAGGGCCGCATCGTCGCGAGCTGGTAGGTAATTGATCCCTTCTTTTGACTGAAGGGCGTACCAGGTCAGTCGTGACTTTTTGACTATGCTTCCGCTGATCCATTTTTTTCCGTCCAGGCTGTAATTGATGCCTTGAATTTCTCCGTTATCTTTAATTGAAAGTTGGACGGCAACGCCGCGCTTAGCCAGCCCTTCTACTAATCCTTTCATAGTAGTAGGTTTGCCGCTTTCAAAGAGGCTTTTGAAGCGTGCGCGAATGATAGAAGCCGTATCGTGCTTAACAGCGTTTGCCCGGCTGCTGTAGCCTTTCAATCGCGACTTCGTGTAGTTGTGACCAAAATTGGCGTCGGGGTTTTGAAGCTGTTGGAGACCGAACTTTTGTTCATATTTACGCATGCTTGCCCAACCCGCTTGGTAGTCATTGTTTGTTTTGACTAGAGTGCCGCCGAGGTCGTTTTTAACGAGGCAGCTGAGGATGTGGACGTGGCGACAGTGTGAGTCTTGGTGTTCGACTGCGACCCATTTTGTCGAGTTGTCATAGCCCAAATCTTTCATATACTCGCCGATCATTTCAAGCCATTGGTGAGCGGTGAGCTCTTCGTTCGGGGCTAACGAAAGAACGTAGTGTTTGAAGAGTTTTTCGCCTTTGCCCTTGTGCAAAGCGGCTTGGCTGTTGAACTCTTTTTCAATGCTGTCGAGCTCAATTTCGAGAAGGTTGCCACGGTCGTCGAGCTTGATAGGGTTCTGAGAGAAGAGGTTGCCGCCAAGATGTTTAACCTGCGTGACGTCGTGCTCGTGGCCTTCGCCGCGATAAATGTAGTTCAGGGTTGGTCTGCAAGCCAACCTTGATTCCTTTGGGTTATGCGTCGCCATGATCGTCACCATTTTTATTATTATTTAATGTAGCTGTTTCTTGTTTGAATTCTTGCGCGCGTGCTGATGCAAGCATTATGACTTGCGAAAGAATCACTAAGTTGTGCTGAACAGTTTTGAAAATTTCGTGGCTGTTAATGTTCACAAAATGAAGCATGTGGGTAAGCTGATTAATGTTGTTTCCTACTGCGGCGAGCTCGTTGACGTAATCTCTATTCACTTCACTTTGTTTCAGTAAAATGAATTTCCCTTCGTTGATTGTTTTAATAAAAAAATCATGTAGGAATAGTGCAGTTTGTTTGTAGCCCGCCGCTTTCGCATGTTTTTCAATGAATAGGTTTTCAGATTCAGTGCAGCTGAACTTAATCGCAAAATTCCTTTTTTGCGCTTCGGATTTTTTCGGGCGGCCGCCCTTATTGATTTTCATGAGGTTCACCTTTTTTATTTTTATTATTTGTAGTAACAGCGCAGAACCCGGAGGGTTTGAGCACCCAGCCAACCATGAAAATACGAAGTGGTGGAGTGGGTGGGTCTTAGATCATCCATACAGGCGTAGCAGGTATTGAGTGAGATAAAACATTGCTGGCCTACGCTTTTAATTACCTTTATTTTATCAAATAAAAAAACGGAAAATTGAAAAATAATCAACACTGTCAAAAGTAAACTGACTGTCAAAAATAAATCGTAGTTTATTTACTTTTTTCAAAACCTTTGCGCGCGTTTTAGTGAAAAGCGTGTTCGCACTCAATGTCTGTGACATTTATTTCAATGAAATCCGTAAGTTTTTTGTCACAGAGCCGTAGTGCAACACAAAGGCATCAGTATTGCCGCTTTAGGCACGCAATGTGCCGCTACGGGCACTTTCTATATAGTTTTGCCGGACTTAAAAGCCCGAATAGTAACCAGTTCGCGATTGGTGGTGTTGTGTTCGCAATCATGATTGCCAAATCAGAAGTGAAGAAATCAAATAAAAATATGGCACACTCAGGGAGAGTGACATTTTTTGCCTGATTTTTAATGGCTTTTATGTCGCACTCTCATGTAGTGAAACATGATTTGCCAGATTCAGGATTTTTGAGTCGCATTATGAAGAGTGACATTTTTGAGTGCTATTTTTGGACTTTTTGCGTCGCACTCAAGAGAGTGACATTTTTGAAGGGGTTTTGTGTTCAATTTTTGTCGCACTGCATGAGTGCGACAATTATTCTTTTATTTTTGGAAGTGTATGTAATTTTACAATAATGTCAACTTTAAAACTCAGCAAT
>Ga0247739_10000077_pt1 | contig 34702 bp, 35 predicted proteins | sample UWRJL058202B2_FD_180943 | JGI IMG/M metagenome (GOLD analysis project Ga0247739, IMG submission 180943) | Plant litter microbial communities from Arlington Agricultural Research Station in Wisconsin, United States - UWRJ-L058-202B-2 | ecosystem: Environmental > Terrestrial > Plant litter >...
CTGCTGACCACGACGTCGGAGCGGCAGGGCCGGGCCATCGACCACGATCAGGCCGGTTCGATGGAGAAGAAGAAGCAGGAGGGCTATTTCTGATGGACCTGCCCACCTCTTCCCAGGCGTACAAGCCGTCGGACCTGATCGGTCAGGACATCGACGCCTATCTGAAGGCGCACCAGACCAAGTCCCTGCTGCGGTTCATCACCTGCGGCTCGGTGGACGACGGCAAGTCGACCCTGATCGGGCGGCTGCTCTATGACTCGCGCCAGATCTTCGAGGATCAGCTGGCCCAGCTGGAGGCGGATTCGAAGCGGGTCGGGACGCAAGGGGCGAACATCGACTTCGCCCTTCTGGTCGACGGCCTGACCGCCGAGCGGGAACAGGGCATCACCATCGACGTGGCCTACCGCTTCTTTGCCACCGACCGCCGCAAATTCATCGTCGCCGACACGCCGGGGCACGAGCAGTACACGCGCAACATGGTCACCGGCGCCTCGACCGCTGATCTGGCGGTCATTCTGGTGGATGCGCGAAAAGGTATTCTGACCCAGACGCGGCGGCACAGTTTCCTCGTCTCCCTGATGGGCATCCGCCACGTCGTGCTGGCGGTGAACAAGATGGATCTGGTCGGCTATGACCAGAGCGTTTTCGACGCCATCGTCGCCGACTACGCGGCCTTCGCGGCCCAGGTCGGGCTGAAGGATGTGCTGGCCATTCCCCTGTCGGGACTGGCCGGGGACAATATCGCCTCGAAGAGCGACGCCACGCCCTGGTACGTTGGGCCGGCCCTGATGGAGCATCTGGAGACGGTCGAGCTGGACGCCGACCGGCTGCAGTCGAAGCCGTTCCGCATGCCGGTGCAGTGGGTCAACCGGCCCAATCTGGACTTCCGCGGCTTCTCCGGACTGATCGCCTCGGGCGTGGTCAAGCCGGGCGATGCGGTGCGGGTCGAGCCCTCGGGCCGGACCTCGACCGTCGCCCGGATTGTGACGAAGGACGGCGATCTGGCTCAGGCCGTGGCCGGACAGTCGGTGACCCTCACGCTCGCCGATGAGGTCGACTGCTCGCGCGGCGACATTCTGGCCGCCGCTGCGTCTGCCCCCGAGGTCGCCGACCAGTTCGAGACCACCATCGTCTGGATGGCCGACGAGCCCCTGCTTCCCGGCCGTCCCTATCTGCTCAAGATCGGCGCCCGGACGGTCTCGGCCCAGATCACCGAGATCAAGCACGAGATCAACGTCAACACGCTCGAGGAGCGGGCGGCGAAGTCCCTGCCGCTGAACGGCATCGCCGTCTGCAACCTCTCGCTTGACCGGCCGATCGGCTTCGATCCGTATTCGGAGGTTCCCGACACCGGCGGTTTCATCCTGATCGACCGGATGACCAACGCCACGGTCGGGGCGGGGATGATCCGCTTCGCCCTCAGGCGATCGCAGAACATCCATTGGCAGGCGCTGGACGTCACCAAGGCCTCACGCGCCTCCGATCTGGGTCAGAAGCCGGCGGTGATCTGGTTCACGGGCCTGTCGGGCGCCGGCAAGTCGACCATCGCCAATCTGGTCGAGAAGAAGCTGCGGTTCGAAGGCAAGCACACCTATCTTCTGGACGGCGACAACGTCCGCCACGGCCTGAACCGCGACCTGGGTTTCACCGACGCTGACAGGGTCGAGAACATCCGCCGCGTGGGCGAGGTGGCGAAGCTGATGCTCGACGCCGGCCTGATCGTCCTGACCGCCTTCATCTCCCCCTTCCGGTCCGAGCGGCGGCTGGCGCGCGAGCTGCTGGGTCCGGGCGAGTTCTTCGAGGTCCATGTCGATACGCCCCTGGCGGTCGCCGAGGCCCGCGACGTCAAGGGCCTCTACGCCAAGGCGCGGGCCGGAACGCTCAAGAACTTCACCGGCGTCGACAGCCCCTATGAGGCGCCCGAGAGCCCCGAGATCGTGGTCGATACCGCCTCGATGACGCCGGAACAGGCGGCGGAGATGATCGTCGAACGCCTGCGTCAGGGCGGCTACCTGCGGCCGGACCCTGAGTTCTCCGAAGGCGGCGGGGTCTAGGCCCAACCCAGAAAAAAGGCCGCGTCAGACGACACGGCCGAAGTTTTTCTTGGGAGGAAACACCCTGGAAGGAGGGTGGGGCGCCGAAGCGTCCGTAACCCATCTATGCACGATGGATCGGATCGCAAGCGTTGCCGTTCCCTTTGCGTTCCGGGGCGGACTGTCGTTGACTGGCGGACCGAGTCGCGGAGAGCCAGATGACCGAGACCCTTTCCGCCGCCCAGGCCCGCCGCATCGCCCTGGCCGCGCAGGGGTTCGGGGCCACGCCGGGCGCCCTGAACGCGGCCGCATTTCGTCGTACGGCGCGCAAGCTGGGCGTGATCCAGATCGACAGCGTCAATGTGGTGACCCGCACCCATTACCTGCCCGCCTTTTCGCGTCTGGGCGCCTATCCGCGCGAGGTGCTGGAGAACGAGGCCTGGGGCAGGAAGCGCAGCCTGTTCGAATACTGGGGCCATGAGGCCTCGCTGCTGCCGGTCGAGACCCAGCCCCTGTTCCGTTGGCGCATGGCGGCGGCCGAGGCCGGCGAGGGCATCTGGGGCTCCATCGCCCGCTTCGGTCACGAGAAGAGCGACTATGTCGACGGCATCCTGACCGAGATCGGCAAGCGGCGCGGCGTCATCGGCGGCGACTTCGCCGAGGGGCCGCGCGGGGCGCCGGGCTGGTGGTCGTGGTCGGACGGCAAGCGGGCGCTGGAGTGGCTGTTCTGGACCGGGCGGATCACCACCCTGACCCGGCGCGGGTTCGAGCGTGTCTACGACCTGCCCGAGCGCGCCCTGCCCCGCGCCGTGGTCGAGGCCCCGACGCCGAGCCCGGAGGACGCCCAGCGCGAACTGGTGCGGATCTCAGCCCGGGCCATGGGCGTCGCGACCGCCGCCGACCTGCGCGACTATTTCCGCCTGCCGTTGGCCGAGAGCCGGGCGCGGATCCAGGAACTGGTCGAGGCGGGCGAGCTGATCCCTGTCACGGTGAAAGGCTGGACCAAGCCGGCCTTCCTCGATCCCGCTGCGCGCAAACCCCGCCGCATCGAGGGCGCGGCCCTTCTGTCGCCGTTCGACAATCTGATCTGGTTCCGGGAACGGACCGAGCGGCTGTTCGGGGTCCGCGTCCGGCTTGAGATCTACACCCCCGCCCACAAGCGCGAGCACGGCTATTACGTCCTGCCGTTGCTGCAGGACGAGGCCATCACCGCCCGGGTCGATCTGAAGAGCGACCGCAAGGGAAGCGCCCTGCGGGTTCAGGCGGCGTGGCGCGAGCCGGACGCGAATGCGGAGACGCCGCGCATTCTGGCGGAACAGCTCAGATTCATGGCCGGGTGGCTGGAGCTGGAGCGGGTCGAGGTCATGCAAAAGGGCGACCTTTCGGCCGCCCTTTCGGAAGCGCTTCAAACGACGCCCCAGCCTTCGACGCCTCAGGCTTCGATGATCGTCTGAACCCAGTTGTGCGGATCGGCGACGCGGCCACGCTGGATGCCGACCAGCTTGCCCAGCATGTCCGTCGTCACCGGGCCGGGCTTGCCGTCGCCGATGACGAAGTCGCCGTCCGGCGCGACGACCTTGGAGATCGCCGTCAGGACTGCGGCGGTGCCGCAGGCGAAGGCCTCGACGACCTCGCCCGAGGCCACGTCGGCGCGCCATTGCTCGAAGGCATAGGGCGCCTCACGAACCGTGACGCCGGCGTCCTTCGCCAGCTGGATGATCGAGGCGCGAGTCACGCCCGGCAGGATGGTGCCGCCCAGCGGCGGGGTCTGCAGCGAGCCGTCCTTGAAGACGAAGAAGACGTTCATCCCGCCCAGTTCCTCGATCCATTTGCCTTCGGCGGCGTCGAGGAAGACGACCTGGTCGCAGCCGTTGGCCACGGCCTCGGCCTGGGCGATCAGGCTGGCGGCGTAGTTGCCGCCGCATTTGGCCGCGCCGGTGCCGCCGCGCGCGGCGCGGGTGTAGTGCTCCGACACGCGGATGGTGACGCTGTTCTTGCCGCCCTTGAAATAACCGCCGACCGGCGAGGCCAGGACCACGAACAGATATTCATTGGCGGCCCGCACGCCGAGGAAGGCCTCGGTGGCGATCATGAAGGGGCGCAGATAAAGGCTGCCCACGCCTTCCGGGATCCAGTCGGCGTCGGTCTTGACCAGTTCGGCGACGGCTTCGAGGAACAGGTCTTCCGGCAGGACCGGCATGGCCAGACGCTCGGCCGAGGCGGCGAAGCGGCGGGCGTTCTGTTCCGGGCGGAACAGGGCCACGCGACCGTCGTCGGTCTTGTAGGCCTTCATGCCCTCGAAGATTTCCTGGGCGTAGTGCAGGACCGAAGCGGCGGGATCGAGCGGGATGGGGCCGCGCGGCTCGACCTTGTGCGAGTGCCAGCCCTGACCTGCAGTGTAGCGGATGGTCACCATATGGTCGGTGAACACCCGGCCGAAGCCCGGATCTTCCATGAGCACGGCGCGGTCGGCTGCGGTGACCAGCGACGGATGAGGAACGCGGGTGAAGGCGGCGGTCATGGACGATCTCTCGCAAGGGCGCTTGGGCGCGCATGGAATACCCGCGCATAGCCCTGACAACCAGCCGGATTTTGCCGCCAAGGTCGATTCTTTCGATGATCCTGACGCTGACCCTCGAGACGGAAGGCCGTCTTACCGTCGGTGCGGCGTCTGCGAGACCAGGAGCAGGATGAACAGTCCCAGGACGGCCGCGGGGGAAAGGTCCCGGGGATGGAACCCGACGCTCAGGCCGACGTCCTTGAACAGGATGTCCTCGACCAGATGGGGATCGTCGCCCAGCACGCTCCAGCCGTCGAACAGCCGGCCGGTCACCGCTCGGGCCTGGATCAGGGTCGCCTCGTCATGAACGCCCTCGTCGCGAAGGGACTCGAACAGGGCCAGCACCACATCCGTCGGGCCTTCCAGCGCCTGCATGCGATAGCCGGCGTATGCGAGCTCCGCGCCGGTGACGTCGGCCTTCAACCCGCGGGGAAGGCCGCCCTGCCCCGGCCCCTTGCCAAGGTCGGCGCCGATACCGGTGTCATCGGGAAGTTTGCTCCAGAACAACAGCCGCGTCAGCGGCATCGGTTCGGAACGGACACGTCGCGGTCGCGGGATGGCGGGGCGCAGCAACGCGCCCCTGTCGCTCCGGGCCCATCCGACCGCCAGGTCCGCGTCCTCCCGGCCATCGAAGACGACACCGAACTTCAGAAAGGCGTTGCGCAGCGCGGACAGCGTACGAGACGTGACGTTGATCGGCCCCTCGACCGCTTCCAGCCTCTTGATCGTCTCGACACTGACGCCGGCGGCGAGCGCGATCTGCTTCTGATCGACCCTCAGCAGGGCGCGGGCCGCGCGAACCTGCTTGCCGCTGATGGAATATTCGTCGACGTACACTTTGGCTCCGGAAGAGAGAACGCGTCGCAGTAACACGAAGCTTTCAATTCCGGGATATGATCGTTTTCTGACAAACACGCCTTACGAGAACCGTTTGCGACACTACCGCGTGACGTTGATCGGCGGAGTACAAACCTCTGACGCGCCGCAGCACCCGCCTCATCCGCGACCTGCCGCTAGTGGCTCACCGGCAGGTTTCCTGACGCCGAACGGATGGCGGCGAAGCGGCTGAAATCGCCGTCGCCTGCGAGGCGCGGATCGAGCAGGGCCCGCTGGATGTTGCGCAGTGCGCGCAGATCCAGACCGTCGTAACGGACCCCGCCGCCGAGATCCTGGCAGATGATCTCGATCTGCACGATCATCTGGGCGGGGTTTTCGGGCCGATGGGCCAAGATGCGGGCTTCCGCGAGTTCGATACGGGTCAGGCCGTTCTGATCCTCGTTTGCGAGGTCCTCCGACAGGGGCTCCTCGGTATTCTCGGCCCAGAGCAGGGCATGGCTCATGAAGGCCAGGTGATCAAACTCCGCCATGGCGGTTACTCAGATACAGGTTAAAAAACGCGGCAGACGCCGCGATTGAGAAGGCTCAGACGGCCGGTCGACGTCCCCGGGCGATGCGGGTTAGGGCCCGCCCTTCCCAGGCGCCGAACAGGGCAATGCTCATCATGAAGAACCACGAGAACCAGCGGATGGAGACCATGGTCCATTCCAGGGTGTCGAGCCTGAACAGCGCCACCACATGGGTCGCCAGCGCCATCAGTTGGCAGCCGGCCGCAAAGACCAGCCACCAACGATCCCGGGTCAGGGCCATCCAGAGCAGGATGACGAACAGGATCAGCGATGACAGCGCCACGACCCAGCGAAACCCGCCGACGGTGTAGGTCTCGATGACCGGCGTCAGCAGCAGGACGGCGATGAGCAGCACCGCGCCCCGCCTCTCGGTCCATCCCCCCAGCCCCGCCAGGATGAACAGGGCGGTGAAGGAAAAGACGACGAAGGGCGTAAGGACGATACCCGGCACGTGATGACCCTCAGGCGACGACCGAGAGGTGGCCGGTGGTGGTGACCCCGGACGGGACAGGCTTGCTTTCGGTGGCGCCGTCCATGCGCCAGATGACCCCGTGGTCGTGGGCGACTTCCAGAAGCCCTCCGTGCGCCGAGACCGTCGCCATCCGGGCGATGTTCAAGGCGGACAGGCCACTGACGATCTCCGTGAGGCTGTCCTGCCCGACCGCGGCGGCCAGATTGGCGGCCTTGCGCCCGTCGATCATCTGGGCGCCGAGACGGAACATCTCGGCGAGGGCGGCGTCGACCGCGTGTTCGGTGGTGCGCAGCTGGCGAGCGATTTTGACGCCGGCTTCATGCTTGTTGGTCATGGTTCTGGTCCCCCCAAGGGTGCGATCGTGAAATCGCGTCAGATCGCTCCGGCCGGCGCCAGCCGATTGCCCAGATCCGCCAGCGCATTGACGAGGGCGATCCCGAGCAAGGCCAGGCCGATGAGGCCCAGGAAGGTCAGGATCACCCATCGCAACCGGCCAGATGTTCCCGGCAGAACCGGAAGATCACGACCGAAGAGCTGAGGACGCGGGAGGATCGATTCCGGCGGCGACGGAGCGACTGTCGCCCCCTGAGGAGGTGTGAAAATCACCACGCCGGGTATGTCGATCGCGCCGTATAGCGGATGAACCGCTAGCCGGCCCATGGCGTCGCGCCGGTCCGACGCGCCCAGGCGGCGCATCGCCTCGCGGATGTGATTGCTCACCGTGTCAGGGGAGATGTTCAGGGCGCGCGCGATTTCCTTGTCAGTGCTCGCGGCACGACGAAGACACTCGAGCTGCATCGGCGACAACGGCCGGTCCATCTGTCTTCCTGCCTCAACGCGCGCGAACGCCCCCGATCCGCACGAGGATCATGCCGCTTCGTCCGGCGGCGTCCAGCCCATCGGCGCGAAAAATTGCACCGCAGGGGTAATGCCGGGTCGAAATATCAACCCTGAGTTATATTTTGGAGAGAAATGGCGCACCCGACACGATTCGAACGTGTGACCTTTGCCTTCGGAGTTTAAAAAAAAGCGTTTTCAGTCGATTTTGACGGGTCGCAGAAAATCCCATATAATATTGATTCGTATGGGTTATTTTGTTCAGGGCGTTTCAGACGGTTCCAATGAGTTTCGCATCTTGGCCCCGGTAATGGCCCCGGTAAACTCGTTTGGCCCCGGTAGAGTTCGCCTTCATCTGCGAGTCCGGCATGTCCGTCAGGAAACCAGTGACCACCGATCGTCAGCTCGCCGCGCTCAAACCGGCATCCGCCGACTACGAAGCCAGCATAGACAGAGGACTGGGCGTCCGGGTGTACCCGTCAGGCGCAAAGGTCTTTGAGTTCCGCTACCGCAACCTCGCTGGAAAGCGGCGTCGGCTGGCGGTCGGCGAATATCCTGACGTTTCCCTTGCGACCGCCCGGGAGCAGGCCATCAACTATCGCATCGCGGTCACAGAAGGACGTGACCCGGCCGAAGCCATGGCCCTGGAGCGAGAGGCTAAAATCGCAACCGCGATGGGCGCGGCCCCACCCGCCTCCACAGCGGTGCGTGATGAAGACCAGAGCCTCGCCTGGCTTGCCGAAAAATACTGGCCAGCAGCGGCGTTGGGACTGCACGGCGGTCGCGGCAGACCCAAAACCGATGTTGTCCTGAAGATCGAGAAGTCGCGCTGGAAGAACCATCTCGAACCGACGCTCGGTTCGAGACCGTATCGAGAGCTGACACGCAAGGAGATCAAGACCTTCATGCGCGGCTTCGTTTTGAAGGGGGAACTCGCCGCCAGCTCTATCGCGGGTATCGGAGGGACGCTGTCCAGCATCCTGACCTATGCCGTCGAAGAGGAATGGCTGGAGGTCAATCCCTGTCGCGGCGTAACCAAGCCCCTCGCCCCCACGGGGCGAACCCGGTTGCTGGACGACACGATGCTGGGTGAGGTTTGGTCTCGTCTCGTTCAAGCCTCCGAACAGCGCGTTCCCGGCATGGACCGCGCCGACCTGCATGCCCGGCTAGAGCCTTCAACGGCGCTTGCACTGAGATTTGCGTTGCTGACCCTTTGCCGAAGAAGCGAGGCCGCAGGCGCACGCTGGCCGGAAGTTAACGATGCGCTTCGCACATGGACCATCCCGCCCGAACGGACCAAGGCGAGAAAGCCGCACATTGTCGCGCTGTCCGATGAAGCCCTTGAGGTCTTGAGACAAGCCCGTCGCCTCACCAACGGAAACGGCCCGGTCTTCCCGGCGCCGGAAGATCGCGAGGCGTGCATCCGCGCCGACGCTCTGACTCTGGCGATGCGGCGACTGTGCAAACGCTTCGAACTACCGTTGAGAACGCCCCATGATTTCCGTCGGACCGGCGCCACGACGCTCACGGGAGAGCAGTACGGGATTCGCCGCTTCATCGTCTCCAAGGTCCTGTCACACAATGCCAATGACGGTGCGGCGGATGTGACCGGGATTTACGACCTGAATGAATATCTGCCGGAGAAGCGCCATGCCCTGAACTGTTGGGGCCGTCACATAAGCGGCCTTGCAGCTGCAAATAGGGCCGCAGCGGCGTGACAGATCGGTGATGTCGGCGATCGGAGTCTTCCGCAGTGATGTGATCAGAGATTGGCAGGCCGCCTCTCATCAACCGGCTATCCCAATTCCTGCGGATCACCGCCGCCGGGAAGTCCGGCGATTGTCGCGCGACTGGGCCGTGACGAAGTCGCGCGGTGGATCCTGCCGCATAAGCGACGCACTGGCCATCGGGGACATTTTACCGCCCGCCTGGTGACCTGATCGAGCGCTCCGCCATGCGACGCGATCCGTCACCCCGAGCGGCGTCGCTCGCTGGTTCGCAAATTCCGTCGACGAGCTCATCACGGTCTGAAAGAAACGGGGATCGCTGAAGAAACCCGGGAGCCGGATAGTCTGCGTGGTGTTGTCTCCGCATAAGGAGACGCTTGTGACAGACTTGGTCAATGAACCGCTCGTCGGGGAAAGCCGGCTGATCGACGGAGCCGCGCCGAGGACAACTGGCAAGCCCCATCGGTCCAATCGCGCAACTGCAACACTCACCGCCCTCCTCGTGATCGAGCAACTACGGCCCGGTGATCACTTGACGGCGGTCTTCACGACCAGCGAGGCCCGGGCCGACGAACTGGGTCGGGCGATCGCGGCGATGGCGGACGCCGAACTGGAAGTTCTTGTTTTCCCGCCTTGGGACTGCTTGCCCTATGACCACGCTTCCCCGTCCAGAGACTGCCAGGGGCGCAGACTTGATGTCCTAGACCGTCTGCCCCGTAAGGACGGCACAAGGCGTATCGTCGTGGTCAGCCCGGAGGCGGCGATGCAGCGTCTCCCGACCGCGTCAGCACGTGAGGCGACATTCACGCTCAGAACCGGCGAGACGCTCGATCGCGAGGGGCTTGAGACATTTGCCGCCCGGGCGGGATACATCACTGATGATCGCATTGATGAGCCCGGCGAAATCGCCATCCTCGGAGAAGTGGTCGATGTCTTCCCTTCTTCCGCCCGGCAGCCCGTCCGGCTCACTTTGGCCGCTGACCGCATCGAAACGATGCGGTGGTTCGATCCCTTGTCGCAGCGGTCGGAAGGCGATCTCGACACCATCACGTTAAGGGCTGCGTCAGAACGATATCTGGAGCCGGAAGCGCGCCAGCCCGGTTGTGAGCATCGCCTGCCGCAAGACGGCCCGTTGGATTCACTCTTCGATTTGGCAGAGGGCGCCCGGATTGTTGCGGAGCCCGGTGCGGCTGAGCGATGCCTGGCATTCATTGATCAGGTGCGTGAGGCGCATCAGACCGCGAAGACGTTCGGCGAGAGAGGGACACCTGTGCCGTCGCCGACAGCTCTTTACCTCGCCGCAGAGGAATGTGTTGCGGGACTCTCAGACGCCGTTGTTCTGGAAACAGACGGGCGTGACGCAGGCCTTCCGGCCTTCGCGCTCGAACGCAGCCCGGGCCGAGCGTTCAAGACGTTCGCGGATGAACGGCTTCAGGACGGCCGCCGTGTCGTCGTCGCCGGCGTCGCGGCCGAGTTGAAGATGATCGGGCGCATGCTCAAGCGTCAGGCCATAGACCTGCCCGCCCCCCTGACCCGCTGGGCGGAAATACCGAGCCAGGACTCGGGCTACGTTTCCACACTGGAAGCCGACCTGGGCGCCGGGTTTGACTCACCAGACCTCAAGCTTTCGCTGGTGACAGCCAGTGACCTGTTGGGTGGCCGCGTCTCCCGAGCCGGGGCCGCCGCACAGACGCTTATCGGCGAGCCCGAACTCCGCGCCGGAGACGTCGTCATCCACGAGGACCACGGCCTCGGCGTTCTGGAGGCGCTTGAGAGACTGGAAATCGACGGCTTCGAACGCGACGTAATCCGCCTGGCCTATCAAGGCGGCGCGACGGTGCTGGCTCCGGTGGAGGAGTTCGGGCGGATCTGGCGGTACGGTTCTGAACCGTCGGCCGTGACTCTGGACCGGATCGGTTCTGACGGCTGGCGGCGGCGTCGCGCTGAAGTCAGTGCGCAAATCGATCAAACCGCGGCGAGGCTGGTCGAGTTGTCGGCAGCACGTGAGGGGGCGAAAGTCGAACCGATCGCTCCCCCCCGTCAGCCCTATGCCCGGTTCGCCGCCGGTTTTCCGTTTCCGGAGTCCATCGACCAGGCCGCAGCCATCAGCGCCGTTCTGGAGGACCTCGCGAGCGGCCGGCCAATGAACCGTTTGGTTTGCGGCGACGTGGGATTCGGCAAGACCGAGATTGCGCTGCGGGCCGCTGCGGCGGTCGGACTTGCGGGACGCCAGGTATTGGTCGCCGCTCCGACAACCGTCCTGGCCCGTCAGCATTACGAAACCTTTCGGCGCCGGTTCCGCGACACCGGGCTAAAGGTCGCCCACTTGTCCCGGCTCGTTGATGGGGCCGAGGCCGACGCCACCAAGGCGGGACTGGCGGACGGCTCAGTAAGAATTGTCGTCGGGACCCAGGCTCTCGCAGCCGAGTCCCTGGTCTTCGCCGATCTTGGCCTCGTCATCATCGACGAGGAGCAGCGGTTCGGCACAAAGATGAAGGATAGCCTGCGCGACCGGGCCGACCATGGCTTGACCATGACGGCGACGCCCATCCCCCGCACATTGCAAAGCGCTCTGGTGGGATTGATCGACGTGAGCGTGATCGCAAGCCCGCCTGCCCGCAGACGGCCGATACGGACGACACTCACGGACTTCGAGGGCGCGTCGTTTCGCACGGCCCTTCTCCGCGAGAAGCGGCGTGGCGGTCAGACCTTTGTCGTCTGTCCCCGCATCGAAGATCTCGAGCCGATGGCGGCCCGCCTTGCCCGCCTTGTGCCGGAACTGAGCGTGCGAGTGGCCCATGGAAAGATGCAGGTCGCGGAGGTTGATGCGGCAATGGTCAGGTTTGCAGGGGGTAAGGACGACATCCTTCTGGCGACCAACATCGTCGAAAGCGGCCTGGACGTCCCGCGCGCCAATACGATCGTGGTCTGGCGGCCCGATCGGTTCGGACTGGCCCAACTGCATCAGTTGCGCGGGCGTGTTGGACGCGGTCGGGCGCAAGGGTTCGCCTATCTGCTCACCGAACCTGAGGACGAGGTCGGTGACGGGACGCGCGCCCGTCTGGCGATCCTCGAAGCATTTGACCGACTGGGATCAGGATTTGCCATCAGCGCTCGTGATCTGGACCTCCGGGGGGGCGGCGATCTTGTCGGTGACGAACAGGCCGGCCACATGAAAATGATTGGCGCGGCCCTCTATCAACAGGTGCTCGAACGCGCTGTCCGTACGGCCCGCGGCGAGACGATCGAGGCCGCCGTCCCCCCGCCGCCGGTTGATGCATCAGCCTATCTGCCCACGGACTACATCCCCGACGCCACCATGCGCATCAACTTGTATGCACGGCTGACCAGGATCTCGGCTTCGACCGAGGTGGATGCCCTTGAGGACGAGATCGCAGACCGGTTCGGGCCGGCCCCCGAGCCTGTCGCCGCCTTGATAAGCGCCACGCGGATGTCGGCTCTGGCGGCTGAAGCCGGAGTGACACGGATTGCGACGGGCCCGAAGGCCACGGCGTTCACCTTGGCGGCCTCACGCGCCGCCGCACTTCGCGCGCGGATGCCGGCCAACGACGAGCGCCGATGGGTCGATGACCGCCTCGTTTTCGACGCCCGCGAAGGTCTGGCTCATGATGCAGACTTCATCGCTTCGGTGCTGTCGGATCTCGCAGCGTGACGGCGACGCCTCTCGTTGGATTCCTGAACGGGTCCGGGCCGGATAGGGCTGGGCGAACCTTTGGGGATGTCCTCGCGCTTGACGACGAAGCCATGGAACGTCGCCACGACTTCATACAATGGCTGTTCCCTTTGCCAGAGCCCAGCCGTGCCGTTCCTGCCTCTCCTGTTCTGACTGAACAGGATAAGACCGCCATTTCCGGCTCGGCAGTCGCCTTGGCGAACCTGGCCCGCGCCGCTGAGCGAATGTCGGATTTCTACGACGCGACCGATCATTGGCTTGCAAGCCATGATCATAATCACCTGAGGATCAGCCGGATCATCCGAAGCTTACGCATCCTCGCCGGCGATACAGCCGCCGATGGTTTTCGAGAGGCGCGTCTGGAGAGCCTGTACGCGCGGGGAGGACGGGTGAATGCGGTCAGCCTCGAACACTGGCGTCGGAGCTGACCCACACGTCTGATTCCAGGGGATTGGCGTGTGCTGGATTTTCTCGACCACCTCGCTCTGGCGATGACATGGCGCTTCATCGCGGCGATGACCGGAACGCGGTCGGCTCCGGCCACGAGCAGCGGGATGTCGAAAGCAAAACCGGAAAATGGTGGTCGTGGGATGGATCTCCGACCGGTGTAGGCCGCCCGAAATCACCCACCAAAGCGTGCGACTTCCACCCGGGTCTGTTCCCGTGGGAACGGCCCTTCGAGATAGAAAAGCCGCCCCGGGATCTCCCGGGGCGGTGCATTGCACATTCTAACGCAGGGCCATCCGCAGGCGACCGAACGACCAGGTCTGGGCCTCACGGGCGTCGGCGACGACGTCGGCCATGGAGAAGAACTCGTGGGTCGCGCCGTCCCAGACGCGGCGTTCGACGGGCACACCGGCGCGACGCAGCGACATCATCAGGGTCTCGCCATCCGAGCGCAGAGGGTCGATCTGAGCGTTGACGATGGTGACCGGCGCCAGACCATGCAGGTCGGCGGCGACCAGATTGTAACGCGGATCATTCTGATCGGCGGGGCTGCGCAGGGCGTACTGGCCGAACCAGCCGAGCGTCGGCGTGCGCAGGGGCAGGCTGGCCATGTTTTCCATCTTGGACGGCAGCTGCGGGTTGGCGTCAGCGATCGGATAGACGGCGAGAATGGCCTTGGGCTGGGTCCAGCCGCCGTCCCGCGCCGCGATGGCGACGTTCAGGGCCAGGTTGCCGCCGGCGCTTTCACCGGCGATGGCGATGTTCTTCGGATCACCGCCCCAGGAGGCGGCGTTCTCCTGCACCCATTTCCAGGCGTTGTTGGCGTCCTCGTAGAAGGCCGGGAACTTGTTCTCGGGGCCTTTTCGGTATTCGACCGAGACGACGATGGCGTTCAGGTTCTTGGCCATCGAGCGCGGCGTGGCGTCATAGACGTCCAGGTTGGCGATCACCCAGCCGCCGCCGTGATAGTAGACGACGACCGGCAGATTGGCGCCGGTGGCTCCGGCCGGCTTATAAACGCGGATCGGCTGGGTCGTTCCGCCGGTCGGGTAGGTCAGATCCACGGTCGTGACGCTGGCGTCCGGCAGGGTCGACATCCCCATCATCATCTTCACGCGGTTGACGGCGTCGGCCGGCGAAGGCTGAGCGCGCGCCTGTTCGACGGTCAGGGTCTCGATGGGTTTGGCGCCGAGCGCCGATTGGGCGTCGAGCACGGCCTGCATGTCGGCGTCGGGGCGGGCGGTCATTCCCATCGGGGCCATGGCGCTCGGCGGCGGGGCGGAAGGCTTCATGCCCATCCCCATTCCGGGGGCGCAGGCGGTCAGGGTGGCGGCGAGGGCGACCGAGGTCGCCAGCAGGGTGAGGGTCGATTTCATGGAAGGTCTCTGATCAGAAAAGGGGGGAAGGGCGGCGCATCGGCGCTCAGCGCATCAGCCGCTCGACCATCGACAGATGGCTCTGGACGATCATGACCGTGGCCTGGGCGGCGGCCTTGAGCTCGGGCGTGTCGCCGGTCTCGGCATAGGTCTTCATCAGGCCCAGGGCTTCCTTGTGGGCCATCATCTGCTGGGCGAGGTAGAGACGGTCGCGCTCCACCCCCTCGTATTTCTGCAGCGAGGCCAGCATCGCCATCTTCGGCGCGTCGAGCATCGGCGTCGGCGGGGTCATCCCGGCCCGCATCGCGGCTGCGGCGGCGTCCTGCGTCGTCTTCGTGTGGTGCTCGACCATCATCTGCGCGAACCGGCGGATGTCCGGGTTCTGTGTGGTTTCGAGCACCAGTTGGCTCGACTGGATTTCATAGAGATCGCCGGCGCCGGCGAACATCAGGAAGGTCGGAGCGGGCGGGGGGGGCGCCAGGGTGCCGGCGGGAGTCCAGTTGTAGTCGAACGTCTGGGCAGAGGCCCCGCCGGCGACCAGGCATGCGCAAGCGCTTGCTGCGAGCAAGAGTTTCATCTTCGAGTTTTCCGGTAAGTTATTTAGTTGCCTAAGAAACTTGGTCGAACGCTGTTGGTTCCGCCCAACAGCGTTCGATCCGCAAATAAGCCTCTGATTGTTCAGGGTTTGCGCTTGAACGTCTCGCCCACGACGCCGGCGTCGGGCCCGTCAGGACCCGCGCTTTTCCGTTCCCTCAGCCCGTTGTCACGCACGGCCTTCTCCGAGGTGGAGGCGTCCGGCTTGCCGCCGGGGGCCGCGCCGTTCTTGCGGCGACCGTCTGTCTGTTCCTCGGCCATCTCAGTGCTTTCCGCCGCCAGGCTCAGCCTGTTTGCGGTGCATTTCCGCCAACGCGGTCTGCGGCGTGACGGCGGCGGTCGCGGCCTGAAGCTTGTTCATGACGCCGGCGACGACATCGCCTTCCCCGCGCTGCATGGCGTGGTAACCGATCTTCGCGACGTCCGCCGGATCCATCTTCTTGCCCTGTCCAACGACGGTGTCCTCCATGCCGGCGCGCTCGAAGAATTCGGTGTCGGTCGGTCCCGGCATCAGGACAGTGACGCTGACACCCGTGTCCTTCAACTCGTTGCGCAGGGCGAAGGAGAAGCTGTCCACATAGGCCTTGGAGGCGTTGTAGACGGCGGCGAACGCGCCCGGCATCAGGCCGGCGATGGAGCCGGTCAGCAGGATCTGGCCCTTGCCGCGCGTCCGCATGTCCCGCCCGACCAGATGCAGCAGCCGGGTCGTGCCGGTGATGTTGGTGTTGATCACGTGCAGGATGTCGTCGAAGTCCTGATCGAGGAAGCCCTCGCCCAGACCATGACCGGCATTAGCGGCAAGGGCGTCGACGGGACGGCCCGATACGAGGTCGTAAAGCGACCGGACGCCCTCTTCGGTCGACAGGTCGGTCTGAAGGGTTTCGACCCGGGCGCCGAGGCTTTCGAAGGCCTGTTTGGCCTCGGCCAGCGGCGCGTCGGCGGCGACCACCAGATCGAAGCCGTCCTGCGCGAACAGACGGGCGAGTTCATAGCCGATGCCGGACGAAGCTCCGGTCACGATCGCGAGCGGTCGTGCAGTCTCCGCTGACGTAAGTCTGTTATCCGACACAGGAATTCTCCGGGTGAAGCGTGCGGGATGAAGCGCCTTGATCCCCGCAGGTTCCGTATCGTCACGCTGGAACGGCCGACGTGCGGGGGGATTGGACTAGCCAGCCCAAGGAGCGCGCCATGTCCCACGACCCTCTTTCCACCGACGCCGAGGTCGCCTCGCCCGCCTTCATCGACAAGGACAATGTCGAAGGAGACTACGCGGCCAGCAGCATCCGGGCCGCGATGATCAACTGCCCCCGGCAGGAGCTTTACGATTACTGGAGCGACATAACGAACCTGCCGAGCTTCATGGAGAACGTGATCGCAGTGGAGGTTCTCGGACCGGGTCGCTCACACTGGACCGTGGCGGGCCCGGGCGGAATGGAGATCGAACTGGTTTCCCAGATCACTGAAGACATCCCCGGCGAACGGATCGCCTGGACGTCCAGCGAGGGCTCGGACGTCGACCACGAGGGTTGGATCGAGTTCAAGGACAATGCCTTTGGACGCGGCACAGAGGTCCGGCTGTTCATCAGCTACGACCCACCGGCCGGTACGATCGGCAAGGTCGTGGCCAAGGTTCTGCAGCGCGAGCCCCGCGTCCAGGCGCGTCGTGAACTGCGGCGCTTCAAACAGTTGATGGAGGCCGGTGAGGTCTCGACCTCCAAGGCTCCGGACGCGGCGCCCCGCGCCAGCCGTCATCTGTAATTCGGCCTTCCGGCCTCCCCTCAGTCTGAACCACGAGAACCCGCATGCGCGCACTGACCTGGCACGGCAAACACAACGTCAAGGTGGACACGGTCCCGGATCCCAAGATCGTCAATCCCCGGGACGCGATCATCAAGGTGACCGCTACCGCTATCTGCGGCTCCGATTTGCACCTCTACGATTCCTACATTCCAGGAATGTCGAACGGCGACATCCTCGGTCATGAGTTCATGGGAGTCGTCGAGGAAGTCGGGAAGGAAAACACATCTCTGAAGGTCGGAGACCGCGTCGTGGTGCCCTTCGTCATCGCCTGCGGGAAATGCTTCTTCTGCGAACATCAACTTCCGTCGGGCTGCGACAACTCTAACCCCGCGGAAAAGGCCGACGCCTCGGAGATCGCCTACGGCTATCCGATGACCGGTGCGTTCGGCTATTCGCACCTGACGGGTGGCTACGCCGGCGGCCAGGCTGAATACGCACGTGTTCCCTATTCCGACTATGGCCCGATCGTAATTCCTGAGGGGGTCTCAGACGAACGGGTGTTGTTCCTGTCCGACATCTTCCCAACGGGATGGCAGGCGGCGGAGAACGCCCAGATCAAGCCCGGCGACACCGTCGCCATCTGGGGCTGCGGGCCGGTCGGCCTGTTCGCCATCAAGAGCGCCATCCTGCAGGGCGCGGGCCGGGTCATCGCCATCGACCATCACCCCCGCCGTCTTGAACTGGCCAAGGCCAATGGCGCCGAAGTCCTGAACTACCATGAGGTCAAGGTGCGCGAGGCATTGACCGAGATGACGGCCGGAATCGGTCCGGACAGCTGCATTGATGCGGTTGGCCTCGAGAGCCACGGCTTCTCGCCGGACAACATCGTCGACGCCATCAAGACCAGCGTGCGCCTCGGCACTGACCGCGCTCATGTTCTGCGCGAAACGATCATGGCGGTCCGGAAAGGTGGAACGGTCTCGGTGCCAGGCGTCTACGGGGGCTTCGCGGACAAATTCCCCGTCGGCGCCTTCATGGAGAAGGGGCTCACGCTGAAGACGGGTCAGACCAATGTGCAGAACTATCTGCCAGACCTTCTGCAGCTGATCCTCGAAGGCAAGATCGACACCACCGATCTCATCTCGCACCGTCTGCCGCTGGAGCAGGCGGCGGAAGGCTACAAGAACTTCAAGGAGAACCAGAACGAGTGGACGAAGGTCGTTCTGCTTCCTCACTGATCCCTGTCGCCGGGCGCCGCCTCGGCTGCGCCCGGCTTCTTTCTTCCTCCACGGCGCCGCGATCGCGGGGTCCTCCCAACGGACGCCCGTTTGTGCTCAAGCCCCTCGATCAGCAGACCCTCGTGATCACCGGAGCCAGTTCAGGGATCGGTCTGGCGACAGCGGAAGCCGCCGCCCGCAGGGGCGCGCGGGTCTTTCTGATCTCTCGCAATGGCGAAGCCCTGGCCGAGATCTGCAGCACCTTGACAGCCGCCGGGGGTCAGGCCGCTTTCGCCGCGGCGGATGTTGGCGATGCGGAACAGCTTCGCGCGGCCGCCGAGGTCGCAATCGCGCGGTTCGGATCGATCGACAGCTGGATCAATGTCGCGGGCGTGGCCATCTATGCCCCATTGTTAGAGACGCCGATCTCCGAACATGAGCGCCTCTTCCGCACCAATTACTGGGGGGTGGTGAACGCCGCACGGATCGCCGTGCCGCTCTTGCGTGGACACGGCGGCGCCTTCGTCACCGTAGGCTCGGTCGCCTCCGACTTCGGAGCGCCGATTCTGGGAGCCTATGCCGCGTCGAAACATGCCCTCAAGGGCTTCATAGATTCACTCCGTATCGAGCTGATCGCCGACTGCAAAACCGTCAGCGTCACCCTGATAAAGCCCAGCGGAATCGGCACGCCCCTGGCCGAACACGCGGCAAATCACATGGGGGCCGCCGCCAGGGTGCCCCCGCCGGCCTATGGACCTGCGGTCGTCGCACGCGCCATTCTCCACGCCGTCCAGCACCCTCGACGCGAGATCACGGTCGGCGGCGTCGGATTTGTCCAGACTCTCGTGGCGGCGCACAGTCCACGTTTGTCTGACTGGGTTTCCAGCTTCATCCCGCCCTTGCTCAAAGACGGACGCCGCCCGGCGAACGCCAATAGCAACCTGGAGCTACCCGGGACCTATGGTGAGACCCGTTCTGCGCAAGAGCCGTCGAAACCCTTCAGCCTGTACACCGGCGCCGCTCTTCATCCCGGTCTGGCCTTGAGCCTGATCGGCGCGATAGGACTCGGGGCGTTCGCCGCCTGGCAAGCGAACCGCTCGCGTCCGTGATCGCCTTGACCAGCTGTCATGATCCGCGGTCTTGAATACGAACCACAGCCCCAGGCTCAGGTGGCCGGAGCCCGCTCTTCCCAAAGGTCGCATGGCATGAAAATCGCCACCTACAATGTGAACGGCGTCAACGGCCGGCTTCCGGTGCTTCTGCGATGGCTGGAAGAGAGCGCGCCCGATCTCGTCTGTCTGCAGGAGCTCAAGGCGCCACAGGAGAAGTTTCCTGAAGGCGCGCTCCGCGACGCCGGCTATTCCGCAATCTGGCTTGGACAGAAGAGCTGGAATGGCGTCGCTATCCTGGCCCGAGGGCATGAGATCCATGAGACGCGTCGCGGCCTGCCTGGTGATCCGGACCCCGCGCAGAGCCGCTACATCGAGGCAGCCGTCAACGGGGTCCTGATCGGTGGTCTCTACCTGCCCAACGGCAATCCCGCCCCGGGACCCAAGTTCGACTACAAGCTGCGCTGGTTCGAAGCCCTGGCCGCCCATGCCGCCAGCCTTCTCGCGACAGGCGCTCCGGTGATCCTCGCCGGAGACTTCAACGTCATGCCGACGGAACAGGATGTCTACAAACCTGAGCGGTGGATCGACGACGCCCTCTTCCGTCCCGAGGTTCGGGACGCCTATGCCAAACTGGTCGCTCAGGGCTGGACCGACGCGTTGCGCACCCTGCATCCTGACGAAGAGATCTACACGTTCTGGGACTACTTCCGGAACGCGTTCGGGCGGAATGCCGGCCTGAGGATCGATCATCTTCTGATGAGCCCGGCGGTACGCAAACGGCTGGTGAGGGCAGAGGTCGATCGCTTTGTGCGCGGCTGGGAGAAAACCAGCGACCACGCGCCGACGTGGATCGAGTTGGCCGGGTCCTGAAGCTCAGGCTTCGCTCGCCTCCTCACTGGTGGATGGAAGGCCGATCAATCGGGCCCGGTCGGCAGGATCAAGCGGTGGAAGACACACGAACCGCGCGGCCAGCTGGCTGTTCCGCAGACGCATCTTCAGGCGAACCGGTTCCCCGGCCTCGGCCAGCCTCAAGGCAAGCGATCTCGCCGCCTGCTCCGCCAGGGAACCTGCATGGAAGACCTGGTCGTTCGCAACGCGATCAGCGCGGACGGTCCAGCTTTCAGCGAGAGGTTCTACAACGATCGTGTCCATTCAAGCCTCCTTTGCAAAAGGGTCCTTTCACCGTCACGCCATCTGGGAGCCCGGGCGGGAACGTCAATGCCGGACCACCAAGCCGCAGCGCTTCAGGGAGCCGCGTTCACCCTGCACTGTCCGGCCCAGCTACAGGCCCGGACGATGCCTCATCGAGGCCGCCCGTTATGAGGCGCAGTTCCGGGGGGCGTCGTTCCCGCAAACTTCGGGCGAACGCCTTCAATACCCGCCGGCTGTTCGGATCGCGATTTTCGGCGGCCTCTTCGATCCGATCCGCGAGACCGCCGCTGCAGACGAGACCGCTTCCAATCAGCTCTGCGGCAAGGCTGTCGATCAGAGCCGCCGTGACGATTTGGCCGGCGGCGAACGCGTCGTGGGTCATCGGCGATCCCTTCTGAGCAGACGTAAGCGCTCCGGTGTGGAAGTGCTTGCTCAACCCACGCGACGCGAGGTTCGTTCCTGTGTCGGGATCAGCACGCAAACCCGCCCGCCCCACGGTCTGCACTCGCGATGCCGACCCGCGCGAAAGCGTCCGGTCACGCGAGCCTTGGCCTGCAATCGCGCCTACGCTCTCACGCGATCGGGGTTCGGAGCGAGACTCCAGGGCGCAGGGGAAGCGGCGATCTCGTGGCGAAAGTCCGCAGACAAAGGCACGGACGTGTCGCCATCCCGTGCGCCGCAGGGAAAGCCGTCGGGGCCCAGCCGAACCAAAAAAGCGCCGTCCACGTGGATCGTCGCGCCCTTGAAGCGGCTGCTCCTCAGCCGCAGTCTCGCGACCTCAACCGCGGCAGGGTCGTCGGCGACGGTCAAACGCTCGGTCCTCAAGGGGGTGTTGCCGACGTCGTAGAGTCTCAGGGTCAGTTCAGGCATAGGCGCGCTCCTGACCGACGAATGCGATAGCCGCCCAACCCGTTCCTGTGTCGGGTGGCTGACCCGGAAGCGAACGGTCAGGGCGCTGGCTTCGAGCCGTGAGCGCGCCGAAGCGGACTTGTCAGCGCGGAGGCAGCGCGTTCTTTCCGGTCGATCACGGCGTGCTTTGCCGTCCTGAGCGGCGCCCTGCTTGTCCAGGTCGAGTGCAGCGCGATCAGACCGGGTCGCACTGCAGCCTGAGATAGGTCGCATCAAACTCGGCGACCGCCACGAGACGGTCCCAGTCCGTAATCCTGACGAAGGGGTGGGTCCACTCGACGAGACGGGAATCCCTGAGCTCACCGACGAGGCGGCTGATGTGCACAGCCGAGAGGCCGAGGCTGTCCGCGAGAACGGGTTGGGAGAGAGGCAGCTCGAAGACGTGGTCGCGGGCCTGGCCGACCAGTTCAAGGCGAAGATAGAGTTCCGCCAGAAGATGGGCCAGCTGAGCCAGACCGGTCCGCCGGCCCATTGCCGCGATCCACTGCCGGTGGATCGCGGCGTCGACGATCGTGTCGAGCCAGAGCACCCGTGTGAGATGCGGATGGTCTTCCGTGATCTTGCGGAGCTTGCCGTGCGGAGCGTTGGCTACCGTGACGTCAGTCAGGGCCACAACGCCGTGGTCCATCTGTTTCATCAGCAGGCTGTGCAGATCAACGAAGTCACCGGCGACGCCGATCTGCGTAATCTGACGGCGACCGTCGGCCAATGTGACGTAGCGGCCGGCAAACCCCGTGGCGAGCAGCGTGCTGTGGTGAGGCCGGGAGTGTTCCGAGACAATGTCTGCGCCGGCGGGGACCGTGCGGGGCGGTTCCAGCAGGTCGGCGAGCGCGGCCTTCTCAGCCTCGCTGAGGCGATCTCGCCGCTCAAGCTTTTCAGTCAGCAGGCTCATCCGGTTTTTCTCCAATTTCATGCACCGAAGCGCCCGTGGCAGTTGTCGTCAGGGTCACAACCTGAACGCCCACGTCGTCGGTGACGATCACGCTGAAGTGGCCCGTCTCCCAGAAGCCTTCGCCCTGATCACGCAGCAACTCGCCCAGAAGGGACAGGCCTTCACGCCGCGCCGCCTGGGCGTCATCGAGAACAGATCCCTCGGGATCGCGGACACAATGACCGTCCTTGGTGTCGAAGAAATATCGAGGCATTTGGCATCCTGACGGCAACAAGAGAGGAAGGTGTTTCGGCTCCGATCGGTTCACGCGCTCGCGACAGTCAGCCGCGTCCGGAACAGTTTTTCAGGCTCTTGCCCGCTGCCCGGTCAGCCTGCGAACCGCAGCGTGCCGTCCGCCGACCCGATGCTTGCGCCGTCCGGAGGGGACTCGCCGGTTTCCGCGGCAAGAGCGAGCGGAGCGCCACATCCGCAGGCTTCACGTTCGAGCGCGGCACGATCCTGCACGGCGATCCGACCCCGCATGACCTTGAGTGCGCCGCGCAGCTGCAGCGTCGTCATCGAGGCGCTCACGCTCGTCCTTTGCAGCCCGCCCAAACGCGCCAGTTCCGTCTGCGTTATCACCGTCGTGTCGGCGTCCTTCATGAGAGCCAACATCCACCGCGCGAAACGGCGCGACGCCGGGTGACGCACGAAACAGACGAGCTCCGCCTCTACAGCGGCGCGCGACAGTTCGGCCGCTTGCATCCAGACCGCCAGCGCCGTCGGACCGCCGTAGTGTTGACGGAGCGTTTCGAAACCGACGTCAACGAACGCGCCGTCCGTCATCCACAGGCCCCCGGCCGGACCGGCCGGCGCGCCCTGGCCGATGATCGCGGTGCACAGACCGGTCCCGGCGTGGGTCAGGCAGAGGATGCCACGCGTAACGAGCCTGAGGCCGGGTTCCGACCTGGGTCTGGGCAGAGGGTCGCCCCGACGGGCGCTCTGCTCCAGTCCCAGGCTGCCGAGATCGGGGGGGAGCGCACCGTGCGTCGCCGGCCATTGAGCCGCGTCACACGCGTCGGCCGGGTCAGGCATGCCGACAAGCGTCAGAGCTGCGGCGATCTCCGACATCTATTGCAATCCTTCCGCCACCGGACCACGGCCCGAGTCCGGTGGCGCAGGTCTTGAGCCAATGGCCTGACCTCTCGGTCGGTCGCGCTCGACATGGAGCATTTCAACTCCTGACCGGAACACTGTGACGGTCGCCACGTCCCCGGTGAGAAGCAGGCGAATTTCCGCGAGGCTGCGCGCCTCATCGTCGTCCATAGCGTCAATGAGTTCCCAGGCGGCACAGCTGGCGCCCGGGGTTCGAAGACAGAACTGGTACTCCGGCACGGCGCCCTCCTTCGCTGTTTGCAGGACATCGTGCCGGTTCCCGACCGACGGCGCCTCATCACAGGTTAAGGGCCTCCCGCATCCAGCATCGGCGTTCGGGTCTTCGCACAGGGGGGCCGGACCAGGCTGGCGTCGGGGCGCCCGGGTCATCAGCGCTGTGTCTGCAACCCGTCTTAGGAACGCCCGACGACGGGCCGGCTTGTCAGGGGGAGTTGTTCACCCTCCGGAGCCGCCATGCCCCTGTCGCACATCCTGATCACCGGCGGCGCCGGGTATATCGGCTCGCATACGGCCAAGGCTGTCGCAGAAGCCGGGCTCGTTCCTGTCGTCTTCGACAACCTGAGCAATGGTCATCGGGAGGCGGCGGCCTGGGGCCCGTTCGTCCATGGCGACGTTCGCGACGCCGATGCGCTACAGGCCGCCATGTTCCGCTATCGGGTGGCGGGCGTCATTCATTTTGCGGGACGGATCGAGGTCGGTTCGTCGGCCGTGGCGCCGGACATTTTCTGGGACCACAATCTCAACGGCGTCGCGGCGACCTTGAAGGCCATGCGCGGCGCGGGTGTCGAACGGATTGTCTTTTCCTCGACAGCGGCCGTCTACGGCCAACCCGCTTCACCGGAGCCCCTCGCGGAGAACGACGCCACCCTGCCGATCAATCCGTACGGGGACACCAAGCTCGCCGGAGAGAAACTGATCGCGGCCTCCTGTGCCGCCTATGGCCTTCAAGGGATAGCGCTCCGGTACTTCAACGCGGCTGGCGCCGATCCCCTCGGCCGCATCGGCGAAGCCCACGGCGACGAAAGCCACCTGATCCCTTTGGCCATTGAGGCCGCCCTGGGGTTGCGGTCCGGCCTGACGCTCTATGGAACGGATTTCCCGACGCCAGATGGATCCTGCGTGCGGGACTACGTCCACGTGGACGACCTGGCTTCTGCCCATTTGCTCGCGCTCCACCTGCCGCTATCGGCGGACAGACCATTTCTCGCCGTCAACCTCGGGGCCGGGCGCGGCTACTCGGTGCGGGAAATCATCGACGCCGTCACCCAGGTTGTCGGGCGGGCGCCGCGGGTGACGGAAGGGCCACGCCGCACAGGCGATCCTGCCCTGCTCGTTGCGGACATCTCGCGCGCCCGTACCGTTCTCGGGTGGCGACCGCAAACCTCCGCGTTGAACACCATCGTCGAGACCGCCGTCGCCTGGCGACGCCATCCCGCTTTCGGCTTCGGCACGGCTGAAACGCTAGGGACACGGCGTTTTGAGGTCAAAGCCGCGACGCCGGTGGGCGTAAACCAGGACGAGTCCGCGCCAGACCTCTACAGCCGCGCGGTGGGGTAGGCGCAGGAGTTCGGAGACGCCTCGAATGCGCGCCTCGCCATCGGAGCCGAAGGCGAGGCGCTCCACCACGGGGATGGACGACAAGGCGTTGAAATAGCGAAACTCATAGGTGACGATGGTCACCCTGTATGGACCGCCACAGCGTCAGCTTCGTTCGTCCTGAGACGGGGAGCCAGACGGCGCCAGGTCGCCAGCGCCTGACCCACGACCTGGTCCATGTTGTAGTAGCGGTAGGTCGCCAGCCGGCCGACGAAACTGACGTCCGCACGCTGGGCCGCCAGCGCTTCATAGCGTTTGTAGAGCGCCTGGTTTTCCGGTCGGGGGATGGGGTAGTAGGGATCGCCGTCGGCCGTCGGAAACTCGTAGGTGATGCTGGTCGACGGGTGCGTCTGACCGGTCAGATGCTTGTATTCTGTGATGCGGGTGAACGGGGTCGTCTCGTCGGGATAGTTGACGTTGGCGACCGGCTGGAAGGTTTCCCGCGCGTGGGTCTCATGCCGGAATTCAAGCGAGCGATAAGGCAGGCGTCCGTAGCGATAGTCGAAGAACTCATCGATCGGACCCGTGAAGACCAGCCGGTCGTGCGCGATGATGTCCGCGACATCCCTGTATTCGACCCCTGTGCGGACCTCGATGTTCTCATGGTCCAGCATCCGCTCGAACATGGCGGTGTAACCGTCGAGGGGCATGGCCTGGAAGGCATCCGTAAAATAGCGGTCGTCGGTGTTGGTGCGCGTGGGCACCCGTGACGTGACAGACTTGTCGAGCTGCGACGGATCGAGCCCCCACTGCTTGCGGGTATAGCCCCGGAAGAAGGTCTCGTAGAGCTCGCGTCCTATGGCCGAGACCACGACGTCTTCCGAGGTCTTGACCACGGAGACCGGCTCGGCGCGCGACGCCAGGAACGCGGCCGCCTGCTCGTCGGTCTGCAGCTCCAGACCAAACAGGGTGTTGAGCGTGGTGCGATTGATCGGCATCGGGACGAGGTCGTCCCCGATCCGGGCGAGGACCCGGTGCTCGTAGGGGCGCCACCGCGTGAAGCGGGAGAGATAGGCGAACACCTCGACCGAGTTGGTGTGGAAGATGTGGGGCCCATACTCATGGATCATCACTCCGGCATCGTCGAGGTGATCCCAGGCGTTGCCCCCGACATGGGGGCGGCGATCCACCACGAGAACCTTCTGGCCGCCCTCCGAGGCGAGCCGTTCGGCCAGAACCGAGCCGGCAAACCCGGCGCCCACGATGAGGGTGTCATAGCGCGCCTGCGGCGGCCGGTGACGGCGAGGAGACATCGATCTCGCCTGTGTCCGCGCGACGGCGGCTCGGGCGATGAGCGCATTCATGCGAATGTGGGTCTGGTCCCACGACAGGTCCGCCAGGGCCGCGTCGCTCTCCGCCAGCCACCCGCTGTCCGGATCGGCCGCCTGGGCGAGCGCTGTCTCGCAGGCCTCGACAAAGGTCTCCGGCGTATCGGCGATCCCGACGGCGGCCAGGTCCCCGTAGTGTCGGACCACATCCCGGATCGGGGTCGAGACGACCGGCTTGCCGGCCGACAGATATTCAGGCGTCTTGGTCGGGCTGATGAAGCGGGTCGAGTCGTTGATGGCGAAGGGCATCAACGCCACATCCCATTCCGCCAGCCGGGCCGGCAGGTCAGCGTAGGCGGCGCCTCCCGGATATTCGATATTGGCTCGGCGCGGCAGTTCATCCGGCGAGATCTTCACAACCGGTCCCACCATGACGATTGTCCAGTCGGGCCGGGCGTCCGCAACGGCGGCGATGAGCTGCAGGTCCATCCGTTCGTCGATGACGCCGTAAAAACCCAGAACCGGTCCGGCTGCGGTTGTCGTCCGCAGGGTTTCGCGGGCGGTCGAGAAATGAGCGCGGTCTACGCTGGACGGGAAGGGATGGATATTGGCGTGCAGGGTCTGTTTGGCCTCGTAGAGGCTGTAGCCGCCCGTGAAGATCACATCGGCGGTGGCGATCAGTTCCTGTTCCAGGGGCCGCAGGGCGGGCGGAGCGAAGCGGAAGTTCGCCAGTTCGTCCATACAGTCGTAGACGACGGCTGAAGGCTCGACGTGCCGCGAGAGCGGCAACATCATGGGGGTGTAATACCAGAGCACAGGTCGCACGATGTTCCGGTCGGCGAGCAGGCCGTCTAGAAGCGTGGAGAGCACCGCGTCGCGGCCGGTATGCGAACTGTCACGCGGAAGATGCGGCGTGGCGACCAATACGCCCGACACGTCCTCGCGCAGGCCCAACGACGGCGCCGCGTCGGAGTCCATCTCGATCGGCTCCTCGAAATAGATGACCTGCCGCGTCGCGGCGAAACGGGTCATCAGATGCTGCGGCCGCTGGAAGACGAAATCCCATCTCAGGTGTGAGAAGCAGATCAGGGCGCCCGTCACATTGTCGCGGCCGTTGAGGGCGACGATCGCAGCCCCTTCGACAGGGGAAGACGGGGTCTGGATCATGGTGCGTTCTCTGGGTGAACCAGAGCAAGCCCCACGAGGAAGAAACGTTCCAAGTGTTTACAAACAAAGGAAAAAACCGGCTCGTAGTGTCTGGAGCCCGACTTAGCCGAGAAGGCGTGTCTGACGCGCCAGCTCTGCCGCCAGCGGCGCATAGACGGGTCGAACCCCCTGCGTGTCGGCGGGACAGAAAAGGCCGGTCAGGCAGGCGCGGTCATCATCCCAGCCCGGATAGCCGGTGACCGGATACAGGCAGATCCCGCCGATGTCCGCGCCGTCAGCACGAGCCTGCGCCACCTCCTGAGAGACGTAGTGAAGCCAGACCGGCCGGGCCGATCCTTCCGCGCCGGTTTCGGCGACGATAACGGGTCGGCGATAACGCGCAGCGGTCTCCGCCAGCAGTTCGGACAGCGGCCGGAAATCATGATGGCCGAGCGGGAGAGTCGGGCCGTGATGGCGCCACTGGTTTTGCGGATAGAAGTTGCATCCGACGATATCGAGAAGATCAGGGGATCCGCCGAGCTCAGGATCCATCCGGCCCGAAATCATGTCGAAGGCCTGGTACTGGGTCAGGCTCGCCTCACGCGCCGCCGAGCTCGAGGCCACATCCCCTGTGGCGGGCGCGATGTGGATCAGAGGTTCGGCCCAGAGCAGCCGGCACCGGGGATCGATGCGCCGCAGGGCACGCGCGACAGCCACCCCCGCGCGCACCAGCTGGCGTTTAAGCTCATGACCGCGCTGGAGACCATAGGGATGAAAGTCTCCAACCTCGCCGGCGATGAAGGCGAAGAAGGAGATTTCATTCAAGGGACACCAGAATGGAATGGCGTCGGTCAACGTCTGGAAGTGGCGCGCGGCGGCTTCCGCAAAGCCGGCGAGACGTTGGATGAATCCGGGCGACCAGATGTCTGTGTGATCCGGCGTGCCGTAGTGCCACAGGTCCCAGATGACCCGCACGTCAGCCCGGCGCGCAGCCTCAACCATCGGCGTCCAGCTGGTCCAGTCGTAAACACCGGGCGTCCGTTCGATCAGATGCCAGCGCAGACCGTCACGAGCAGTGCGCAAGCCATGAGCACGGGCCGCCATGTAGTCGGCCTCGGCGAAGAGGTCGTGTTTCGCGCCTTGCGTGACGTCGAGCCTCACGCCGTCGCGTCGGCGATGGGTCGAGCACTCAAATCCAGCCAGGAACGGATGCCCGAACAGCCAGCCGGCCACAGCGGGCCTCACCGACGCCGCAGCGCCGTCAGCGCCGGGTGGTCGCGCGCTGCGGCGGTGGCGACCCAGACCAGACCCGCCGTGGAGACGAGAATGCCGGAGACCAGAGCGCCTATGGCGTAGAGGCCTGGCGTCGAAACCTCGACCTTGGCGGCCAGGGAGGTTTTTCCAGCCTTCAGTCTGAACACGGCGCGGGAGCCGCGGGGTGGAACATCCATGGTGGACTCCGGTGAGGGTGAGGACAGCCAACCGGCCGCCCGTCAGTGGGTTCCCGCGAGGCTGCGGTGCGTTGGCTCTGGACGTTGGAAACTCGCATGTTCAGCAGACCTGCGGCGGTTTTCGCAGCGCGCCGTCGTTGGACGAGAATTACGGGATCGCCCGGGCATCGGGAGCGTTGGTTCGGAAAAGGGAGAGATGTCATGGGAATGGTCGATCAGGTCTGGAAGACGGTCGAGACGCCGCTTCTGAGCGGCAAGCTTCTTGAAATCGATGCGATCCTGGCGAGGGCCGTCGATCCGGAGGACGAACTCACAGAGGACGCGGCGCTGCGCGCGATCGCCAGTATTGTCGCTCCGGCGAGATCGGGCGACATCTACCAGAAGCCTCTCGGCTAGGGCTCGGTCAGGACGGCCCCTATCGCGGCGATCCGCTCAACGTCGCGATAGGCCTCCTGACGCAGCGTCTGCCCGAAAACGTCGGGATCGATCTCCTCATAGTCGAGTGTGAGGTTCTGTTCGGCGCACAACACCGTCAGGCCGTCGCGGACCACATCCCGGCCCGCGACGATGGGCGCGCCCGTGTAGAGGACGAACCGGCCGCCGGGGGCGAGGCGCCGGATACCGGACCTCACCCATTCCAGGCCGAGGGCCGCGCCGAAGGCGTCGCCGCCGTCGCGATAGATCTTGCCGACATTGCCGGCGACGTAGGGAGGATTGGCGACGATGATGTCGAAATCGCGCGGGCCTTCCGGGACGCCGGAGGCCTGAAGGGTTTGCACGGGCAGGCCGGCGTGACGGGCGTTGAGCCCGGCCAGTCGCAAGGCTGACGGATTGATGTCGGAGCCGTAGACCGCGGCGGCCGGCGCGAGCGCCTGCAAAGTCATCGCCCCTACGCCCGCGCCCGTACCGATGTCGAGCGCCCTGCGGAAACCTGCGCTGTCGGCGAGCACCCGGCGCAACAGGCTGGCGAAGCGATAGCTGTCCGGCCCGAGAAACACCGCGTCGTTGTCTCGGGTCGGGGCCGAATGGAGAAACAGCCTGCCGTCGAGGCTGCTCACGCGGAGTGCGGTTTTGTACGCGTCGGCGTCCTCGATCAGAATCCCGGCGGCTTGCATCAGCGCGAACAGTTCAGGCGTGAGCTGTTCGCGACGGAAGGCGCGCGCCCAGCCGAAGGCGTCGCGCAGAACATCCGTCTCGCTCGCCGCACGGCGCGCGCTGACCAGGGCATGGGTCGAACGCGTCGGGGTCACGAAGTCGTAGCCGGCGGCCTGCAGGCAGCCCAACAGGTCGAGAAGGGCCTGGTCCGCGATGGGCGTCTGCGGAAGCGCCGCGCTCACGCGGAAAGCAGGACGGGCGTCGCGTCCCAGAGGTGCGACCGGTAGGCCTCATAGCAGCGCGCGCCGGCGGACAGTCGCATGACCGCACCCTCGGCCAGACTGCGGATACAATCCGGATACTCGGCCGCCAGAGGCCGGAGCACCTCCTCGTTCCAGGTGCGCGAATGTTCAACGTCCAGGGTGGCGTGAAGCGCGAAATACTTGCGTTCCGATCCGGCGCCGAGGCGTTTTAGACCGGCTGCGACGTGACCTGCGCGCCAGGGTGCGGTCAGTTCGACGGCCCCCAGTGCGCCCAGGGCATGGAAGGCGTATCGTCGGGTCGTGGCAAAGGCGACCAGGGTGTTGCCCAATGCGAGTGACGGCCAGACGGTGTCGTCGATCGTCGGGTGAAGATCCAGCGCCGTGGCCAGCCGGTCGAGCATCGGTCCGTGCATGCCGCCTTCGTTGCCCCGGCCCATCTCGTCCCAGTAGTTCCGGGCGAGCTCCAGCTTGGGACGGGTCGGCATCTTGACCTGGGCCATCGCGACAAGGTCTTCAAAACCGGCCTCACCCGCGACCTCCTGCAGAAGGAACCAGCGCATCTGTTCGGACGTGGCAGTCTCGGCCAGCCACGGGAACAGCGGATCGCCTTCGCCGGGACCGCCCCCCTTGAGGCCTTCGAACCAGGCGATGAAGCCATCGACGTCCGATGGCAAATCGACGAGCAGATCGGCGACGTCGGCGCGCGACCGTTCGATCCACGCCCCTTCGATCAGGATCATCTCGGCGTCTTCCGCCGCCTGGGCTCGCCAGTCCTTGGTTGGCGTGCCCGGCGCCAACCGACGATGATTCCACCGCGCGAGCCGCTGGTGGAAGGTTGCTGGGTCGGAGAATTCGGTCGCGGGCTGGCCGTTATGGAACGGGGTGATCATGGCAGGCTCCGGGTCTGGCGGACACCGAATACGCGTGTGGGCCTCTCCGGTTCCGCCCGGAAGGCTCTGACTTAACAAGGCTTTCCAGGTCGGGTAGCCGACTCTGGAACCGGTCTCCTGGCGCCGGGTTTGGGGACTCCTGCACGGAGGAAACCGCATGACCGAGACCGGATACAACTGGTCCATCGCCGCCGCTGAGGCCGGCTGGATCTGGTCGCTGAAAGACCGCGACAGCGGTGAGGTTCTGGTGAACGGCGACGCGCCGACCCGCGCGCTCGCCGCCGCGCTCGTCGTGCGGGCCATCGCACGCGGCATGACCGCCGAAACCTCGCGGAGCCTCGCGGCGTGACGACCGGGGAACACAGCGCGGTCCGGCTGCTGGAATGGGGCGTCTATCGCGGACCCCATCTCTATGGCCCCCGTCCGATGGTCCGGCTGCAGATCGATCTCGGCCGCCTCGAAGCCTTTCCCAGCGACCGTCTCCCGGGCTTCAATAGCGCGCTTCTCGAGACCCTGCCCGGCTTGAGGCGTCACGGCTGCTGCTACGGGGAGCCCGGAGGCTTTGTCCGTCGCCTAGAGGCCGGCACCTGGTTCGGACATATCGCCGAACATGTGGCGCTCGAACTCCAGACCCTGGCGGGCGGCCGGGCGACGCGCGGCAAGACGCGATCGGTCAAGCGGCGGCCGGGGGTCTACAACGTCATGTTCGCCTATGCGGACGAGCAGACCGGTCTGCTCGCAGGACGGCTGGCCCTTCAGATCCTCGACCGGCTGCTCCCCATCGATCTGAGAGGCATTGATGGCCTCGAGCGTCTCGCCACGGTTCCGGGCGGGATCGATCTCTCAGGGGTCGTGACCGTCGAAGCGGCGCTCCCCCTTCTGCAGGCGTCGGTCCGCCGGGGCGCCCTGGGTCCCACGACCCAGGCTCTGGTCACGGCAGCGCGCCGTCGGGGCATCCCGGCCGTCCGGTTGAACGACCAGAGCCTGATCCAGCTTGGCCAGGGCGCCAATCAGCGACGCCTGCGCGCCAGCGTTACCGACCGGACCGGCCTGATCGCCACTGAACTGGCGGGGAACAAGGCCCAGGCCAAGGCGATGCTGGAAGCTCTCGGTTGCCCAGTGGCGCGCGGCGTGGTCGTCCGAACCGCGGACGAAGCCGTGGCCGCAGCCGCCCGACTGACGAAGCCCCTCGTCATCAAGCCGCTCGACGGAAACCACGGACGCGGTGTGACAACGGGCCTGATCGAAGAGGCCGCCCTGCGCGCCGCTTTCGACCTGGCTGCGATCCACAGCCGTCAGGTTATTCTTGAAGAACAACTGCCCGGCCGGGATCATCGTATTCTCGTTGTCGATGGCAAGGTCATCGCGGTGGCGGAACGGGTGCCCGCCCATGTGGTCGGGGACGGAACACGATCGGTGGCGGCGCTCGTTGGGGCCGTCAACGCCGATCCCCGTCGCGGCGTGGGGCACGAGAACGTCCTGACCCGGATTCGCATCGACGATCCGGCCGCGCTGGACGTCCTGTCGCTTCAGGGACTGACGCCGGAGAGCGTCCCGGAGGCCGGGCGGTTCGTGACCCTGCGAACCACCGCCAACCTCTCATCGGGCGGGACGGCCGTGGACCGGACCGACGAGATTCACCCGGATAACGCCTCCATCGCCCGTCGCGCGGCGCTGGCCATCGGGCTTGACGTCGCGGGCATCGATCTGCTCGCGCCCGATATCACGCGCTCAGTGCGCGAAACCGGCGGCGGCATCGTCGAGATCAATGCGGCCCCCGGCCTTCGCATGCATCTCGATCCGTCAGAGGGTCAGGTTCGTGACGTGGCCGGTCCCATCCTGAACATGATGTATCCTTCAGGCTCGCGGGCGCGGATCCCCGTGCTGGCGGTCACGGGCACGAACGGCAAGTCGACCGTCGGCCGCATGCTGGCCCGGATTTTCCAGAACGAAGGCAGGACGGTCGGCCTGACCAATACGAGCGGCGTCTATATCGGAGACGAGAGGGTCTTCGCAGGCGACGCCAGCGGACCCAGGAGCGCCAGGCTGGTGCTTCGCGATCCTACCGTTGAGGTCGCCGTTCTTGAGTGCGCGCGGGGAGGCATTCTTCGCGAAGGCCTCGCCTTCGATCGCTGTGACGTCGGCGCGGTGCTGAACGTGCAACCCGACCATCTCGGCCTCAAGGGCATCGAGACGCTCGAGGATCTCGCGGCGGTCAAGTCGGTGGTGACCGAGACGGTGTCGCGGCGCGGCGTGAGCGTTCTCAACGCCGATGACCGGCTGACAGTGCGAATGGCGCGGCATGCCGGAGGCCGGATCTGCTGGTTCTCCATGCGCGGCGGCGACGCGCCCGGCTTCGTGTTGCGTCACATCGCCGAGGGCGGAATGGCCGCGCTGTACGACGCGGTCGACGGCCGGCTGACCCTCCATGACGCGGGCCGGGCTTACGCGCTGGGCCGGGCGGTCGATATTCCGGCGACCCTGGGCGGACACGCGGCCTTCAACATCGCCAATGCCCTGGCCGCGTCCGCAATGGCCTTCGCCGCCGGCGTCGCGCCTGACAGGATCGCCGAGGCCCTGTCGGGTTTCGCCTCGACCTACGAACAGAACCCGGGACGCCTCAATGTCCGCGATGCCCACGGCGTCCGGATCATTATGGATTACGCCCACAACCCCGAGGGACTGCGCGCGCTCGGCCGGCTGATCCAGGCCGCGAGGCCCGAGACCGGACGGACGATCGCCATGCTCAGCGTGCCGGGCGACCGGCGCGATGAAGAGATCGCGGCGATGGGCGCGATCGGCGCGGAGTTCTTTGACGACCTCGTCTTTCGCGAAACGCCCGACAACCGCGGACGACCGACCGGCGAGGTCATCCGGCGAATGACCGAAGGCGCGGTCGGCGCGGGCTGCGACCCTTCTCGCATCCGTGGCGTCGTCAGGGAGGAAGAGGCCGTGCTGGAATGTCTGCGCATGGCCCGTCCCGGAGACATGGTGATCCTCACCCCGACCCGGATCGATGCGGTCTGGCGTCAGGTCCTCGACTATGCCCCGTCCGACCCGGACGCCGCCGAAGCCCCGGACGCCCTGTCCGATCCGGAGCCGCCCTTGGCCCCGGCAGACGCAATCCTGGAACCCGCCCATGGCTGACGCCGGACCTCTCATCATCATCGGCGGTCACGAGGACAAGACCGAGGAAAGGGTGATCCTCAAGGCCGTGGCCGAACGGGTCCGGGGCGGCAAGCTGGTCATCGCCACGGTCGCCTCCCACGAGCCGGAAGGCTATTTCGATGCCTATCGAAAGGGGTTTGAAGGCCTGGGGATCGGCGAGCTGGTCGAGCTCTATGTCGAGGAACGGTCCGAGAGCCAGGCTGATGCGGCTCTGTCGATCCTGGAGGGCGCCGCCGGTGTCTTTTTCAGCGGTGGCGACCAGCTGCGGATCTCAAGCCAGATCGGGGACACGCCCGTCGATCGCCGGATCCGCGAAATGCACGCTAACGGGGCCGTGATCGCAGGCACCTCGGCCGGCGCCTCTGTGATGAGCGAGACCATGCTGGTCAAGGGGGCGAGCGCGGAATCCTACCGGATCGGGGAACTGCATATGGCCCCCGGCCTGGGCCTGGTCCGCGATGTGATCATCGACCAGCATTTCGCAGAGCGCGGTCGCTACGGC
>Ga0247739_10000078_pt1 | contig 34014 bp, 52 predicted proteins | sample UWRJL058202B2_FD_180943 | JGI IMG/M metagenome (GOLD analysis project Ga0247739, IMG submission 180943) | Plant litter microbial communities from Arlington Agricultural Research Station in Wisconsin, United States - UWRJ-L058-202B-2 | ecosystem: Environmental > Terrestrial > Plant litter >...
AACGGTATCAAAATCACTTTGTGCTTTTACTCCCGCTTTAATTTGAACACTACCCTGATTATGTACAGGTAAATCTTTCTTTTTGGAATTACCTGTACTATTACCTGTACTTATTACCTGTACATTTTGATTTCCGTCTCTTTCAATAATACTAGTCTTCGAAATGTCCGTCAAAATCAAATCCTGCATTGAAATTCCATAAATATTGGAAAAAGTAATTAAGGTCTTCAAATCAGGTTCATTCGCATTAGTCTCATAATTAGCGAGCATACTTTTCCCTATTCCAACTTTCTCGGAAAGCTGAACTAATGTATATCCAAAACCCTTACGCAAAAACCTTAAATTAATACCTAGAAATATATTTTCCATATAAGTTGGAAATTCCGATTTTATTGGAAACCTTTGCAAACGTACCACAAGAACGGTACAAAATACGAGTTTTTTTAATAATAATTTATTAATCGGTAAGGACATGGATATACGTGAAAAGCTTAAATACGGGGATCTGAGGCAGATTGCGGAAATATCCGGCATGAGCTATGAGATGACCAGAAGTGTACTTGCTGGCCGCCGTGGTAAAAAAGGCAAGTCTGAAATCATAAGAATTGCAGGTGAGTTAATCGCCAGCCGTGAAGAATTAGCTGTAAAAAATCGTAAACAAATAGCTTAGATAATCAGTGCGTATCCTCCAAAGTGAAATATGGCTTGAATTCAAAAACCTGCTCGATGCAGGCGTGGAGGAGAATACCATGTGGAAAGGTGTTCAGAGAAATTCCCCAAAATGGCAGGCGATTAAAGATCCTTCCGATGGAAGGAAACGGCTAATCCGCTACGCTACTCTTGGCGAATCATACAAAGAAGCTGTTCGGGCAGAATTGTGTGGTGGTTTGGAGCCTGACGAATGGCTTACGATGCTGGAACAGCAAGGTAAGCAAGATGAAAAGCTTGGTAACCGTGCGGCTTTGATTGATAAGGTTGAGACGATTTGCAAAGAGGATTATAAACAATACCTGCACCATTATCGCGGTGCAGAACCAAGGCAACAAAGATGCCTTAGCCGTGCAGCCGGGATAATTGAAGTAACGGCAGCGTGGTATAAGTCTAATGATATTGCCTGGAAGAATTACGAGCCAATTAAGCAGGTAGCGGAATGGGTTGAGGCGCATATTGATGAATATTTCTATAAGAAATACCTTCCTACCAACCCAACCAGGCTAAAAGAAAAGGTGATTGCTTTCGCTGTTGACGGTTTGCCATTGAATGAGGTCATTTCCCTTCCTCGTGCAGGAAATGAAAACCGGGCAAGCAAAAAGAATGAAATGTGGTGGCAGGCTTCGGCTGTAACACTTAGTACAAGTGGCCGGAACATGACACAAAGTAACATCGTCCGTAAGCTCCGGGAACTGGCTGATATTTTGGGCAAAGAGGCTCCATCTGAGTCTACGGTCCGGAACAAATTGAGAGAAACGAATTTTTTAACTGCCGATAAACGCATGGATTTGAACAACAGACATTTGAACAGGCACCGGGCAAGTATGCCGATTGCTGACGCAATGTTTGCGGGTGCATGCTGGGAAATGGACGGTACGCGGGTACAGCTTGCGCCCCATTTGGCAAAGGATGGTTTGAAATTCCTTTACGTAGTCGTTTGTCGTGACGTATATTCAGGTGCGTATTTGGGTTGGCACTTTGCCACTTCGGAAAGTGGTCACTCTTACCGTATGGCTCTTAAAATGGCTGTAAACCTAACAGGTAGAGTTCCTTACGAGCTTCGCCATGATAAGTTTCCAGGCCATAACACGGACGAAATAGAACATTTGTTTGGTGAGCTGGATAAAATGGGGGTAAAACGGACTGTAACCAGTTCGGCAGTAGGAAAAGCAAGAACGGAACGTGCATTCTATACTTTGCAACAAGTATTTGAAAGTGAGCACTTAGCATACTGGGGCCAGGGTATAAGATCCACCACTGCAACGGCGCATCCTACGGAAGCTTACCGTTATCAGGTAAGCCGGGAGTTGAAGAATTCAGGATGGGATTTTGACGCGGCTTGGATGGCTGAATGTGGCGTAATTGCTGCTTATAATCATACTCCGCTTAGCAAATACAGCCGGAAGCATGCGAATTTGAATCAATCGCCTTGGCAGTTGTACCAAAATGCTGAGAATGAGGCAGAAGGCCGCAAACTGGAAGTATACGAGATAGCAGAGATATTTTGGGCAACTCGTCAGGAAGGAATCCGGAACCGGTGCATTAAGATGGTTATCAAAGGAGAAACTTACCGGTATGATCTGTTGGGAAATGAGCATTATGATATTTTAAGCCGCTATCAGGCTCCAAATAAGAAGCTTACAGTTAAATATCAAGCGCATGACCTAAGTAAAATCATGCTTTTTGATGAGGCTGGTAACTTCCTTGCTGAGGTGACCGAACAGGAAAGTATTCAGCTGTATGGTCCTGATGCAGAATGGAATAAGGCGGCTGAATGGAAAGAGAAAAACAAAGCGGTTGACGTTCGCCGTAAAGGTGACTTGGATACTTATTTGAATCAGTTGCCAGAGGAGGCAGCGGCTATGTTTCCAACAAAACTTGGCAAGCATGTGAGCGAAGATGCCCAAACCGCTTATCTGCTTAATACTGTGGGTGATTGGGATGTGAAAAAAGAGGCTAAGAGCAAAAAAGCGGTAAAGGTTACCATGATTGATGATGATTTTGACCTTGAAAAATTTACGCGTGAAATGTACTGATTAGTAAACTATTAAACCTCTATATATGAGCATTTCAGAATCAGTTTTCCATTACAAATCAGGCACATTAATGACACTGCCTGACAACAAATTGAGTTTAGGATTATCTTATTTGGATAATAAGATTAGTTACCTCGAAATGGTCATAAAAGAAGGAGGTTCAGCGCCTGGAACTGTAACAGATTTAAGAAGTTACAAGGAAGCCAGAGAAGAAATTGCCCGGTTACTGGAAAAAAGAGAAAGTATGTGGAAGGTCGCAATAGAGCAAATTGCCATACCGGTGAAACGAGAATTGAACAATATCCACTAAAAAAGAAAGCCCAAACAAATGTCCGGGCCTGCATTGAATTACCAACGATTAACAAATATAACGATGATTAGCGAGGAAAAGAAAAACGAGATCGTTAGCGCGATCTTCCGTGAAAGAGATTTGCTTGGAAGCATGAATAAAGTAGCTACCAAGCTGGGAATTAACGCCGGAACGATCAGCAATAACCTGACAAAAGCGGAAAACTGGGGTAATGTTTCAGAGTCGATGTGGGCAAATGTGGCTTCATCATTGGGTGTAACCCTTGTGAGCCGTGTATGGCACCTGGCAAAAACTACCAATGTACGGATCATGCACACAACCTTGGCAGATGCCCAAAAAGAAGCGCTTTTTATGGCTGTGTCTGAGAAAGCCGGTAGCGGAAAAACGGCAAGCATTACGGACTTTGTGGAGCGAGATAAACAGCACGCTGTATATTCCTTACAATGCCAGGAATGGAGCCGTAAAGGGTTTTTAGTCGCTCTTTGCCGTTCCCTGGGTGTGACTGTTGGCCGGTACGATTCGGCAGATGATATGGTTGATGCAGTTGTTGGCTTTTTCAAGCAACGGTCCAAAGATGTTAATCCGCTCCTGATCCTGGATGAAGCTGATAAGCTTCGGCCAGCCGCCAAACGTTTGATCATTCCATTTTACAACATGCTTGAAGGTGAAATTGGACTGGTTTGCGTAGGTACCGAAAATCTTGAAAAAGAGATCAAAACAGGCGTCCGAAAACATGATAAAGGCTACGATGAGATTGATAGCCGTCTTGGCCGGAACTTCGTTCATTTGATCGGCTACACCAAGGACGATGTAAAGGAAATATGCAGGGAAAACGGGGTAACTGATCCGGATATAATTAACCAGATCTGGAATGATTGCAGTCCGGTACAAAAACGCATCATGAAGGCATTTAACCAGGAAGGTTTCACGATGATCGTGGAAGATGGACGGTTGATACAGCGGAAAATCACCAGGGCAAAACTGAGGCTTGCCAAAGCAGCTTAAAGGCTTTAAAAATCACTTAAACACCATTTAAACACTTAATAATATGGACGGATTTAAAATAGAAACAACAGAACGCATTGCCAGTCAAGATATGGACGCTTTAATGACAAGCATTAAAGAATCTGATAGTTACGTGGTAATAAATCTAAAGAGCAATCTGGATGGTGAAGGCGGATTTACAACAGAGCTTAAAACTAATGTAACTAAGGAAATGGTGAAGGGAATATTAGCATTTGTTCAGCAAAACATCAATTGACATTTATCATGGAAAATTTAGGAATCTTAGAAATGGCTGAAATGGAGTCTCAAATTAAAGGATTGGAGTTGCCAAAAGCATCAGATAAACAGCATGCCGTGCTGACGATTTTAGGGAACGATTTCCAGATAATCCCGGAAGGGTTCACCGCTGTTTACCTGCGGGATGAGGAGTGCCAAATTGTGCCAAATGATCTACTTCCAAAGATCAAACAAATGAGCACTGACGGCTTTGACGATGTGCCGGAAGACCACGAATTGCACCTGTTTACAAACTGGCGGACGGCAAAAGGTTTTTGGCTGAATGCCCGGATTATCGAACTGGTGATTGATTGGATGTACCCAAACCTGTAAGGAGCTATGCCAGAGTTAAATGGTGATTATTTCGTCAGTGCCGGTTTTGAGCGGGAAACGTCTAAAAAATACAGTGACCTATCCAAAGTAGTTGAGAATGTGCCAACCGGCAGATTTTTGAACCATAACTGGGAGCCCGCTCCGGTGGTGGAAATGAGTATCGGCGGGTTGATTACTGCCAAAATTGGCAGCCTCCGGTGGGAGGTTACGACTATCACCGGATTTGAGAAGTTTTTAAGTGTAATGATACCAACATTTTGTGATTTAAAATAGATTATGACAACTCCAAGATTTCAGAAAAAGACAGACAAGGCATGGATTGACGAACAGGGTGTTCTTATGCCAATTGGCCGGTTAACAAAAGGTGAAAAGCTGGCAGAAACAACTGCTGAAAAGCTATACAAACAAGCTTTAAAGGTGAGCAATTCCCTGGAAAAGTTAAAGGCCGCAATGATCGAAGAATGCCGGGCTGTGATGGAACAAGTGTATGCCGATAATGATCAGGACCCGGACAAATCGAAAGGTAATTTCACCTGGTATAATTTCGACCGGTCACTGAAAGTAATGACCAAAATTAACGAAAGAATTGATTTTGATCAGACGCTTATTGAGTTGTGCCAAAACAAGCTTAATGAGTTCCTTGACGAGGCAGTTGAGACCAAAGAGGACTTCATCAAACAATTTGTTACGGACGCTTTCAGCCAGTCAAAAGGCCAGTTGGACGCTAAAAAGGTCATGAGCCTTTTAAAGTATCGTTCTAAGATCACTAATCCATTATTTCAAGAGGCATTGAAGCTGCTGGAACAAAGTATCCGTCATCCGGATTCGAAACGTTATTTCGTGCTTTATGTGCGAAATGAGGAAGGTGCTTACGACAATATAGACCTTAATTTCAGCAATATATGATCCGGTTTTTAGAAGTAACATACGGCCTGCTACTGGGTTTTTCACTTGTGGCCACTCTTTTAACTTTCATCATTGCCCTTGCCGGAATCATTCTGGCAGGGTTTAAACTCCTCGGATTATGGATATCTGCATAGACTTCGACGGGACTTGTGTGACACACGAGTTCCCAAAGGTTGGGCGCGACATTGGCGCTGTCCCTGTATTGAAAGCCCTGGTAGCAAAAGGGCATAGATTGATCCTTTTTACGATGCGTAGCAATAAGGTAGAATGTGAACCTGCTGATCCTGCACATCCAGAGATCATACCAGTGCCTGGCTGTTACCTAAATGATGCTATTAAATGGTTTAAGGATAACGAAATTCCTCTTTATGGAATCCAAAGCAATCCAACTCAATTACGTTGGACAGGTTCTCCCAAAGCTTACGGTCACTTATATATTGATGATGCTGCTTTGGGCTGTCCGTTGGTTCAATATATGATAGGAAAACCTCATGTTGATTGGCCACGGGTGCAGGTTTGGTTGAGAGGAAACGGGATTTTATGAAGTGGGTTTTCAATCACGAGGTATGGTGGACGTGTACAAACTGCGGTCACACATTTGATATGAGAAGAGGCATTTGTTTAAACTGTAAAACGGTATATTATTAATGGAAACTTACACCTTCAAGCCTGCCAAAACAAGACAATGGTTTGCGCTATCGCAGGCTTTAACGCTACTGAAAGATGAAAAATTAATTGAATCAGTTTCTGAAACAATACCAGGCGATTTAGTTAAAACAGGTCTTGAAGTATATGCAGATCCGGACAAGTTGCCGGAAGTAATAAAGCGACTCACTGCCTACAAATTAGACTTTCACTACAAGTTGGAAAAGTGGATTCATGTAGATCAAAGATATTTAAAACCATCTTGAATTATGCAAAAAACACTAGAAGAGGCAGCGGAAGAATTTGCTTGTTCAGCTATCAATAACAAAACTGATCAAATGTCAAAGCGCCTAAAAATTATCATAAAAAATAGCTTTATCGGTGGTGCTGAATTTCAAAAAATTGCTTCATCATCACCAGATTTCCCATTATCAGGAATGATTAAACTGAAAAGAAATGCAACGACTTAAATCACAAAACGAAAGATTTCACGGGTTAATAGGTAGATTGAATCTGGACCCGGACGAAAAAAAAGCCCTGGTTAAAGAGGTATCAGCCGGGCGCTGCACATCCTCCAAGGACCTGTCAGCGCACGAAATGCAAAGAGCAATTGATATGCTGGCCGGGAACTTTGACAGCCGTATAGCCAAGATGCAAGCCAAGGCCCGCGCTATTGCTTCCGACCTGGGAATATTGAAGCCGGTGGACGGTAAAATTGACTACAAATCACTGAATGCATTCTGCCTCCGTACGTTCAAGAAACCGAACATGTTCCAGCTTGATTATGACGAGCTGAGGGACCTGATAACTGCCCTGGAAAGATGGCGAAATGGTAAGACTAAAAAGATGGTTAATGACGCTTTAAAAACTGTTTAAATCATGATGGAAATATTAAATAAAGTGACCTTGAAAGAGGCAATGGTTAAACCGGCGAAAGTTAAGCCGGTGTTTATAGCCGCTCGGAAAGGTGGTAATTTCGGTATTTCGGAAGCCTTGTTTCAACTGTTGGCATGTCCCTTTTATGTCGAGTTCAATTACGATCCAAAAACAAAGACTTTATATATCTTAAAGTCAACTGAGGAAACAGGTTTTAAGGTTACCGTCAGTGAGGCAGCCAGGAACTTTTCCTTTTCGTGTAAACCTGTAAGTGATCGTTTTTTTGCTCCATCACAAAGGTATACTGTTTTTACGGACCCTTTGAATGGTTGGGCTGCAAGTGTTGAACCTCATTTATTTGAGATTAAACTGCCGAAATAATGAACAAACTTACTTTGAGCCTGGGTGCCGCCGATGTGAAGGTATTGGCCTCTGTATTAGGTCACATTCTTGTTGGAACGGATGTGAAACAGCTAAAACAGGAACTGCGCGTTGACTACCTTTTGTTTGCTTGCGTTCACAAGTTTTTTAATAAACTGGATGCGAAAAACAAAGAAATAATGTCGTTCGGCATTACACCTGGTAAGCTTGTCAAAATCAGTATGGAGCGACATGAGGCACTTGCTTTTTTCTTCCTGACTGAGGAAAGTGATGAAGTAAGCTATTTGCCCTCGATCCCGGATTCCACCGCTAATTTGATCCGTGAAATTCGGACTGGTGTACATAAACAATTTTTGATATAGCTATGCATGTTCTCGATCAATGGCACTGGGTCAAAATTCTAATTCTAAATGATCGTCGTGAAATTATTTATCACAAGTTTTGGGGTAAGCTCCCTTGGAGTACTAGGCTAAAATTCAACTGGTATTTTCGATACCGGGCCGCATTACTCCAAGTACAGTACCCTAAATTGGAAGTTGAGTTGAGTTGGGGAAACTTGCCTGTAACTGACGTGAATTTATTGCATAAACGATGGAATGACCGGGTTAGAGCGAAAAGGTCAAAAATTACAGAGATTAAAAACAAGCTTAACGCCGCCCGGAACACATGGGATTTGATATTCCCTATTGAAGATGATCCATTTTACATAAAGTGCCTGGAAAAACTTTCCAAAAAAGAAGATGAACTAATTGAGTTCTTACTCGAAGAACCTAAAATCACAGAATCAAATGAGTAAATATTTAGTGACCCGCAAGGATGATGATGGTAAGGCTATTACAATGACTTTCGAATTTGGAGACGATCAGTTTAAGTTCTTGATCAGCTGGAAAGTACAAGGTGAATGGCCGCTTTGGTTTTGGCGGGATATATGGAAGTATCCGCCATTGGCCGAGGCCGAACTATTGAAATGGGGACAGCCAAATACGACGATTGAAAAAGTAGCTGACGATCTTTCTTTTGCAGCATTTTGGGCAGCGTATAAAAATAGCCTGGGAGACAAAAAGAAAGCCCAAAAATTGTGGGAACTGATGCCAGACGAGGATAAGATTGCTGCTTTAATATCATTACCAAAATATCATTACTGGCTGGCTTGCAAGAATGGAATTGAACAATTGCATGCAACTACTTACTTGAATCAACGGCGTTGGGAGAACGATTATACAATTAAAAAGAATTGATTATGGCAAAGAAAACAAAGGCCGTAGAAGGCGAAGTAAAGAAAAATAGTTTGCCAGCCGAGGTGTTGGCAATGACTCCAAAAAAGGTTTTAACCAGGTTCAATCCGGTTATGAAGGATTTAGAAAGCCTAATGAAAAACCGTAGTTATATTGATTGTAGAACTATGAAGCAAAAACAAGTTTATTATAGTCAAATCGTTAAGATTATAAATTTCTTTCATGGTGAAATGTGCAAATTTTTTATTGATTTTTATTTAGAAACCACTACAAATACGCATCATGAAAATTTTGAATTGAGCCTCTCTATTTACAATTATGCAGAGTTCACCGTATCTGATAAAAAGACCTATATTGAAATTTGGGGAAGTTCGAAAAAGTGGATTAAAACCAGCAATCTTGATTCAGATAGTGATATTTTCACGTTACAGGAAGTAAAGAAACGCCTTGAACTACTGCTCGAATGGCATGCTGTATTACATTATTATGCCGCCAGGGTTGAAAGTAAGGAAAAGCCTGTTGATTTGCTATGGTATGAGATTAACGGTGCGGAGGTTGTTTTTTAATAAAATATGAATGAATTTTACGATTACCAAAACCCCTGATTATCAGTATATGCCGCGTGTTAAAAAACAAGAGGAAAGACGAGAGAGATTAAACCAAAGAAATGAAAAGATTCGTACTGCTTATATGAAAGCCTGGGGCCGTGGCTTCCGGACTGAAAAGATCATATCTGATCTGGTTGGGGAATTTTCTTTGGACTCTTATACGCTGGAAGCGATTGTGTTTAAAAAAGGGGTTTATAAAGAATTTTAGTTAAATAGAGGAGGGTAAGTTTAAAGGCTCTGGCGGATCGTCAGAGCCTTTTTTTATGAACTTTTTAAATAAAAAATATGTAACACTAGGAATAATAAACTAAAATTAATATGGATGAAGCAATAGGTTTACTTATGATGGATGGGGGAATAGTATTTATTGACCCTCAAAGCCCGAGACAAGTTGTACCATTTCAAAATGGAAGTATAATTTATCTTGACTGTGGTGTTTGTACTTTGAGTTATGCTGTAAGAAGCAAGCCTAGGACCGTTGATACCTATTTAAATAATAGGATTCATCAGTTGTCCTATCCCACTCTGTATTCGCATCCTTCGCAGTATGAAAATTAACAAAAAAGAGCCTGGGTGATTGTCCAGGCTCTTTTTTAAGGTGTTTTGAATTTTAGGTTTCTATTTTAACAACAATGATAGAAATCGAATCCCGGCAGGAGTTGACAGCCAAGGTGAAAGCGTGTTATTGAAAATTGCTCCGTGCCCTACTGCATTAGGATGTAACCCAGCACCATCACTGGAAAACATTGCTGCATCAGTTTTCGAAAAGGATGTTGACAAATCTATTGCGAACAAATATGGATCATTGATTTCTGCAACAATTTCAGTGAGTGCAATAGCTTGTAAGTCAATGTTGGTAGCCCTTGCAGGATTTCCGCTTATAGATGTTAAACATGGTGGAGCTCCAAACATTATAACGGGAACTTTGGCTTCTGGCTGACTCAGCATCCTTAAAGCGTTATACTTCATATTAGCTTTATAAGTAGCTAGTGCTACGCCTGTTGTGCTTGATGCATCATTTGTACCAAGATTAATTCCGAACATTGCATTATTCGACCATTTGTTCTCGTAATCTCCGTTCCTAAATTTAGTTTTATGGGTTTCTGTGGTCGAATTATTTTCTCCGTAAATATCACTTCTTACTTTTTTTCCAAGACTTCGTAGTTTATCTACAAATAGCCAATGATAGCAATCCATTTTGGAAACACCCACCAAATTCGAGATTGAATCCCCTTTAAATTTGCAGATCTTACCTTCGCGAAAATCATCCATGACTAAGTATGAGTCAGGCGCAGAAAAGGTCACTTCGGCAATATCAGTATCTGCCGCACTCCAACATTTCCTTACATAAGCTGTTATTGCTGCGCCCGACAACTTTAATATCCAATTATTTGGAATATAAAAAGGCTGATATGCTTCTAAATTATAGTCACCTATAATTGAAGCCCCAAGAGTTATTCGAATTGTAACCCGTTGTGTAGAACTAACACATAGATTTTTTATCAACCTGCCTTTTCCATCTGTCCCAAACGCTCCTATACTACCAATCAATAACCCATTAGCTGTGGAAGCATTAATGAGTGCTTTTGTAGTATTTATAGCGTACGAGCCTGTCAATTGCCCTAGTACATCATATTTCGATGCATCAGGAGTGGGGTCATATAAATTTTTATTAAAAACATCAATATTAACACCCGGAGCATTTCCTATTGGAACAAAATTTGCCATTAATTAAAAGTTGGTTGCCATTGTGAAGGGGTAATCCCCAAATATCTTAGTGTTCTCCCATCCCATGTGTATGGTACTTCAATTGCATCGTCTGTATCAAGCTCAACCGTGAAAGATCTCGGTTTGTATTGTTGGAGAAGTGCCGCCATTGCGGCGAATGTTGACACAATTACTGGTAACGTACTTATTGCCAATTGTGCTGATTGTTGAGCATCGTTCTTTGCTTGAATAAGTTCAGCTGTCAAAGTGCCAGTTGGCCCAATTGGTCCTGGAACGCCCTGTTCACCTGGTACACCTTGTGGCCCTTGAAAAAGAACTGGTACATCAATCTTGCCCTCATCTACTTCTATTACTATGCGCATATTTAAATTTGTGTTGAGTCTTTAATTATTTCAAATGGTCCGTAATAAAGGGTGTTGGTATTACCGTCCGTGGTAAACTGAATGTCATAAATGAACTTACCAGGCCGTACCAACATCGCACTTGCTGTCTGGTGAAAAGTGACGTCCTGACCTTCAATGTTGATCGTGTCATTATCACTGTTAAAAGTCAAAATAGCGGCTTCGGGAATGTCACCTGATGGCCGGACTTGCATTGTGATCCGGGTATCAGGTTTGATTTCATAAGCCGGGGAAATTCCAAATGTGATCAGGAAAGTGTCACCCCGGACCACATCCAAAAAATCAATTCTTTGCGGTCTGTAAATCATAGTTGGGCTTGTGAAAGAAAAGGATGGCTAATAATCCTAGGCACATTAAAAGAAATGAGGCAGTGATCAGGAAGGCCGTTTTATACCAGGGAGCTACGCCCCATTTTATCACTTTCGCTGGCACTTTTACTGGTACAAGCTTGGTAACTGTGATCGTATCACATTGCGCCTGAACGGTCGTAATGGTGTGGGTACGTTCAAAAATCACCTTGGCTCTGCCTTGCTGTACTTCCTTGTACAGGTAAGTCGTATCAGTTTTGAAACTGGTAATTACGCTGTCCCTGGGAACGAGTACAGATACCGGAATGGTAACCCGGATTGTATCGCTTACGGTGTTTCCAAACTTGCGTGCACATTTCTCGTAGGTCACGCAGGAAGTGGCTGCCAGGACTAAAATCAGGAACAGGATCTTGTTTTTCATTGTGGAATTTGGATTGTGGTGGATAATGTGCCGGTGATGTCCGGGGCGGGTTTTGGGATGGTTTTAATTGGTTTAGTCTGGTATAAGTTCAGTTCAAAAGTTTGTTCGGCCACATAAAAACTTTCGGTAAAATAGTCCATGCTGCCGCGCCTGTCACCAATGGCCGGGTGCCCTGAAAGTTGTTCGTAAAGTGTGTCTGATAGCTGTTCAAATATTTCGTATTCGTTCCAATCGGCTCCTTCGTGCGTGGCCGATGGCAGGCTAAAAATGAGTTTGACAGTTACCAAGGATATTCCAGACTGATTGCCCCTTGATAAACCTTTCCATTCAATTTTGTCAAAGTCTATAAGAGCGCCAGGCGTTATGATGCTATTGTAGCTTGCGGTATTTTCGAGCTGTCCTTTGTCTCGGTCTATCCAGGTTAAATCTGGTATGGTATCCCTGATGTGTTTTGCGAGTTGGCGGAAGGTTAAATACATGGTATGTTAGTTGAAATTCTTGGTAATAATCGGCTGTCAAGGTCTCGATTTTGAAAGACAGTACTGGCGGCGGTGGTTCTGGCGGCTCATCATGAATAAACAAAAACGGAGAGTCGTGACAGATGTAAAGAATATATCTGCTCATCGGTTCATGAGACGGTCTAAACGTTTGGTAATCTTTTCAACTATCTTTTCTTCAAGCTTTTTCGAAGGTCCCATAAACTGACGTTTAGGCATTTGGAATGAGCTTTCCTTGAAGCTGAATCCCTTCCCGGCTGTCGTGCCTGGTGCAAAACGGTTGTTTGTGCCACGGTTCCGTACAAATGTTTCTGACCTGGCACCTTTTGAAACCGTTCCTCCTTCGTTGTGAACCTGGGCATAAGGCCGGTCATTTTTGAAGGTTACACCATTATAATCTGCATTCCAGTCTACGGCGTCGCCCAAATGCCCCTGGTTGGTAAGAATTCCAGGGGTGCTGCCGTTTGCCCTGGTTTTATTTTTGATCGTAGACGGCTTTAAATCCTCCCATTTCTGCAAAGTTTCGTCGGTAAACCCTTCATCCTGAAAACTCTTTTTAAAGTGCTTTGTACCTTCAATCCCCATTATCCTGATAGCGTCATCCTTCATCAGGTTTTCAACCTGGGCGGCTACCTCCCTCATTTCGTTTGGTGACATATTGTTTGGCTTTTTTCATGACAAATTTTAGTTCTTCCGGCGTCAGTTTTGCGATATACGGATGGCTATCACTGAACAATTGACCAGTCATTCCAGGGTTATTATCAAGCCCTGGTGACGATTCAATATCTTCCGGCACGCTGCCTTCTGGATCATCATCCGTTGGCTCTACACCACATTGGCAAGCATAGCGACTTGGAGGGTAATGCTTAATCCAAAATTTATCCTGAATAGGCTTGATGATGCCCCAGAATACTTTGTGCTCCTCCGATGGTGTGGCAGCCCGTGAAGGCGTATATTTAAGATTTGGGTACAGGTCGGCATTAGCTTCAATCTTTTTCCATTGGACGGCAGCAGTTGCTTTCTTTATGCCGGTGTTGTACTCTACTTTCAGCCAATTCTGATTATAGTTTTCGTCAATGGATTTACTTAAAGTTTGAAATTCCTCCCAGTTACGTGTTTTGCCGTCTGGCCGAACTAACAATGAAGCTAGTTCTTTGGCCTGCTGTAAGGACTTCGCCGCTGAAAAAATAGCGGTTGACTGTCTTAGTTGTTCAGCTAGTTCGTAGTTGGGTTGACCATAGCTAATTTTGCCAGAACCTACATTTACAGCCTCTTCCAAAACCGCGTAAGTGATTTCCATCAGGTCAGGATCAACATCGGGCTTGCGTGTGTCGAAAATCCGTTTTAAGGCTTTTCCAAACAGTTCTTTAATGTTTAGAAAGCTTGGTAGCTCGTATTCTTTGTTACTTGCTGCCAGGTGCAGCATGCCGTGATCATGACCAGCATAGTACAGCTTATCCAGTTCAATTGCCATGTTGATTACAGGCCCGTGCGGTGACGGGCTCAGGCGAAAAAATCCAGAAACCGGGCCATAAGTTTTAATTCTTCCCGCTCTGGTTTTTGACCTGGTATCTTCTTTTCTTCTTTGCCAGGTGCAGGAGCTGGCAACGGTGCAGGTTCGTCTGAATCATCAGCAAACTCCACATTGTAAGTTTCGGCGTAATACTTCTTTTTAAGTGGTCCTACTGTTTTATGAATGTCGAGATCCATTTTAAGCATATTTGCTTTGCTTAACTCTTCTTCATCCATAAACTGAAATTCTCCCTGGGCAGCTTCGGAGAATCCCTGGGCAATAAGCATGTCACGCAAAACACCGTTTAAATAGCGTATAACATACTTACGGTCTGACATAGCAATCTTACTTGCCACTCGTTCATGAACTTCCGCCTGGCTTCTGCTGCTGCCGTTTTCGGTGGTCATGGTTTGGCCCATGATCAGCTTACTAATGGCAGACTCCAGCATTTCGTATAACACCTTATATGTGTCAGACGCTCCGGATTTATTTGCTTCTACAAACTTTAAAGCAGAACCAACAGGAATGACCATGTGAGCCATTGCACCAGCATCTTTTAAAGCCTCCTGCAATTGCTCTTTTTGACCTGGCATATTCGGGTCATATTCTCCAACCCGGAGCGGTTGCCCAAATATTTCATTGAATTGTGCCCAGTCGGAAAGGTCACCTCGTTTAATCAGTACGAGCGGTGACGCAAGTAGGATCAAACCTAAATCCTTTGTTTTGCCTGCTGCCAGGTAAAGGTTTTTGTATGGCGGTTTTGTATAATCAATTCCTTCCAGATCGTAAGGACGCTGCACAACAATCCCTTTGCCTGGTATAACATGCTGACGTGGAACAAGCTCTGTCTTTTCTCCAATAAAATCAGCTTTGATTAAACTATAACCCCAAAAACGTGCATCCAGAATATGTTCAAGAATCTCTTCAAACATTTCGGATTCAATGATCTTTTGAATGCTTTCAACTTCCTTTCCATTGTTTTGGAATGCAATGCTGCTGGTTGTAACAGCCAGGCGGCGCTGGGCCATAACAGAAGTTAGATGATCATCAAGGACGATATCTTCATATAAGTCATAAAGCAGGTTACGGGCAGGCCGCAAAATGTTTTCTGCTGATTGCAATGCCTGGCGCCATTTGTCCAGATCCTTCCGGCTCCGGTCAACACTCCGGATTTCGATTCGTAAATCGTTAATAACAGGTGAAGCGGGCTTTGTTGATTTTTTAGCCATAGGGCGTTTCTTTTCTTAATTACTGGTCTTTGTGTGTAAAATTGGTTTGCGCATTAGTTAAACACTACTTAAACGGGATAGTAGGGCTATGTAAAGAGCGGAGCCCGTGGAGCTCTGCCGCCAAAGCTGATTTGGTCACCTGCCGGGGTTCCGGCGCTTGGAGGTAAAGCAGAAGGTACGCCAGGCATTATAATGGTTCCCTTGGCTATATCCCTCAATAGCCTGATGGCGTCATCATACCTTTTCACCACTTTGTTTGGAATGGTTTCTGTTAGCTGGTAAAGATTCCAAATTGCTATGCTCCGGGTAATTTGTAAAAGCAGCTTGTGTCTTTCTGTTCCGGTCTTGTCCAGCTCTGGCCGGATGTGGTAACGTTGTGCAAGATGGCTTTCTACTTCACTTTCAGCCGTCATACAATGCTCTTCAATATTTACGTCTGAATACCTTGCGATCAGGTCCCGAACTTCGGGATACAAGGCTGGCGACATATCAGCTTTTTCTAAAAACATAGTTATAGTCTTTGTGTCCGGCGTCTTGCTCCGGACGGTGTAGGTATCTGGCTTTGAGTCTTGGTATTGCTAATAAAAATGGCACCTTCCAGTGCATCAGGTGCATCGTCGTGGCCGGTTGGAAAGGCAAGTAGCTGTTCTACAAATGTGCCTGTATCCGGATCATTTTTTAATGTTTCGTCAATGATGACCAGGCCGCGTTCAAACAGCGCTGTCATGTTTTCAATTCTGCTGTATTTGTTAGGCTTTGTCCTTTTGTCGCCGGATATAGGCAGCATGTTTCCTCTTGTTTCAGCCTCCTTTGTATATTCGGGCATGTGTGTATCTTCCTGCATGAAATTGGCTTCCATGAAGTGGAAAGGAGTTAAAGCGCCATTTGCCCGTAAACTTTCATCAATATCATAATGGGCTCTGACCATTGCACCTTTGCTGGTTTGTCGAACCCAGCATTTAAGAATATGATAGAAAATACCAATCCGACCGATTACAATAATGGCCTTGTAATCATTTTTCTTAGTGTCCTTATACGATGGATCGAGATAACTAACAATGTGCAGGTACTGGCCAAGATGTAGCCTTTTACCATACCGTAGCCACTCTCTTTTAAATAGTTTTCCTTCCTCAATATGATGGTGAAAAAATTCTCTTTGTGCTCCACGGTATCCCATTAACCGCATACGTTCATCGACATCCGCACGGGAATAGTTTTCTTTCCAGGCTGGTACGCCATCAATACTCTGGTCTTCTTTGTGCGTTTTTGGGTTTTCCAGTGCAAAAACTTTGGAATGGTGTATATGTGGCTTGGCTTCTGCCCCTTCCTCAATATCACCAACGATATTTGCAAGAATGCTATCCTTATGAATCCGGTTTCCCACCATTACAAAACGGCCTCCATGCAAATCAAAACAGCCTAGCAAGTCTTCAAGTATCCAGTCACAAGCCTCAATAACGCGGTCATGATTCCGGCATATTTCTTTATCGTCAATGTCATCGACAATAATCAGGTTAGGCCGTTTTGCTCCTTTTCTGGTTCCCCTGGGAGATTGACCACGGCCATACGCCCAAAACCCTATTCCGTCCTGTGTGGCAAAACTTTGGGCTTCCCAGTCACCGTAAGTAACCTGCTTCCCAAAGTCGTTAATGTAGCGTTCATTAGCTTCCAGCTCTGCCTGACAGTCAAGCAGCAGCATCATGGCCTTTTCTTTATTGTTGGAAGTTAATATAACACCGTTAAGCTCACCAATTGCTTTTAAAAACAAGGTTAAAAACACATCTATGACAACCGATTTTGCATGTGCACGCGGCCATTCTAAAACTGCAAAAATGGTTTTGTTTTTTACAATCGCTTTAACGTCACGCTTATGAAAATAACCAAATGGCGCGGACATATAATGCGGAAAATAGTATTGGCAAAATTTCTCAAAATTGCCTTTCAGCTCTGCAATACGAATACGCTGCTGGTAAGCAGGCTCCAAAACTGGGGCCTTCGTTCCGGACATAATCCGCTTTTTGCTTTCAAGATATAACTGCCAGGCTTTTTGCTCGTTCGGGGTCATAGATGTGTGTGCAGCATCTTAATGCTGGTGGGTATTTAAGCTTTGGTCTTGACTTTTTCTTCGGTTTCTGTCTCAATTACCGGCCAGCTCCATTCGCCTTGCTCATTTCCTTCCTTAGCCGAGTTCACGTAAAGTTCTCCATGTCCGTCAATGAAGACTTTCAGACTAACTGAATCTGATTTAATGCCCACTATAATTGCCGGGGACTGCTCTTGTGGCGTATTGTGAGGATGCTCATTGATCATGTGCTGTTCCAGGACTGTTGTATTGTAAATTACAGTGCGTCCGATTGTTGGTTTCATAAGAAAATATTAAAGTGAAAAAATTGATTACGTTAGTGATTCCCTTTTTTGCATCAGGAAAGTGTCGGTAAATTCCATCAGGGCTTTTGCAAATTCAGGGTCTTTGGTAGAGATGTAGTCAGACAGTTCCTTGCATACATTGACATAATGTGTCCAGGTAATGTCTTTTTGTTTGATGGCGGCAAATAGTTTTGAAAGGGCGTCAATCTCACCTTTGCCGATCAATGGAGTAGGTAGCGGCTTCCCATCCTTTTTTTCAAGGAATTCCTTTTCGTTGTTAAGGTATTCCATATTTGACCGGATAGCTGCTATTTGATGGTCTATCAGTTCCAGTACCTGGTTACTAATGGAGTCATTTAAGGAATGTTTTTTTGCACGTTCCTGTTTCCATCCTTCTTTATTGACCCAGCTGCTCATGGTAGTTTCAGTCACGTCCACCGTCCGGGCAATTCTGCCCTGGTCCCAACCGATTAAAAATAATTCCTTGGCGGCGGCGCGCTGTTCTACCTTGTTCATCCGTGCTTTTTTTTATCAAAATTGCATAGCTGAGATCAATTATTAAGAGGTTAAAAATTACTGTTATCGGCTTACGTACAATCATTATCGTGCACGGTACAACCATTCTTTTTTTTGTTGCGGAGCCAGAAAAAAGCCTTCAATTTTGGGTCTCAAACAAGTAACAATGTCGAAATCATTTTGCCTTCTTGACGATTCAATGACCCTTCACGGGATTCGGTTTAAACCGGAAGGTGGAGACATGAGCCGCTTTAAAGAAAATCCAATCCTGTTGTTTATGCATGCTCGTGGCAATGTCCTGGGCAGGTGGAACAATATCCGTTTAGAGGCTGGCCGCTGGCTTGCTGATGCTGAATTTGATATGGATGATCCGGAAGCGGCTAAGTTGGCCGGAAAAGTTGAAAGGGGTTTTATTAAAGCCTGCTCTATGGGTGTGTTCCCATTGGAAATGGAATTGATTGGAGGCGAGCCCTGGGCAATTAAATGGGGAGCGCTGGAAGGCAGTATTGTGGACGCTGGCAGCAATGCCAATGCCTTGCAATTATGCAGCCCAAACGGTGAAGTGATTGAAGACGCTGCTCTGCACATTCTTAATTTAACTATTCCAATAATGGACACAAAAAAGCTTCCGGGCGACGATGCAGCGGCACCTGTGATCGTACCAAAACTGATTGCCCTTGCTGCCGGACTTGCCGAAGATGCTACCGAGATCTTAGTAGCGGAAGCAATTCACAAGATTGTGAACGAGAACAAAACACTGAAACTGGCAGCGGAAACGTCGAAAGCAACACAGGTGAAGGACTTGCTTGATTTGGCGGTTTCATCCGGAAAAATCGCAGCTCCGGAACGCGGCCATTATGAAACTCTGGCGGCTGTCAATTATGAATCTGTCAAGGCGATTATAGGGAAAATGACTGCTCCTGTTGATTTGGTAGCCTTAGCAGCTGGTGGGAAAACAGCTTCATTTAATACTGATGAGGATCTTGCTAAACAGTATAGTGACCTTGACAAGTCTGGCAAACTTTACTCATTAAAGGCAAAAGAACCTGAAACGTTCAAAGCCCTTTATTTAGCCCGTTGGGGTAAGGAATTTAAAGAAGAATAAAAAATAAATCGGCCATAATGGGCGGGAGTTAATAGATACACCGCCCGGCCATTTTACCCTTCACAATACACACACACATATATTTTATAGCAAATGGGAGTTCAAAAAGAAGTCTGGGTTGACGACATCATTGGCGGCCTTTATAAGGAAAGCCCTTTCCTGGAAAAGTCGGTAAATGATGATGCTTATGTTATCAATGGTGCCGTTGTGCACATTCCGCAAGCGGGTGCAGCATCAGGAGTTGTTAAAAATCGTACTTCTTTACCAGCGGCGGTAATTAAGCGTACCGATACCGATGTAGTTTATACGCTGGATGAATTCACTACCAACCCGCGTTTGATCCCACACATTGACACTATTCAATTGTCTTATGACAAACGTCAATCTGTTATCAGTGAGGATCAGGCAACATTGAATGAATTGGTTGCTGACTGGGTACTTCGTTACTGGGCACCTACTGGCGCTGCTCAGCTTCTCCGCACACTTGGTGCTGCCCGTCCTGGTGAGGCAAATGCCACTGTAACCGGGAATAGAAAGAAGTTCAGCAAAGAATCAATTCTTGCTCTTCAAAAGAAAATGAACAAACAGAAGATATCAAAAACAGGCCGTTGCCTTCTTTTGCCTTCTGAATTTTTGTCTGATTTGGAGGAAGATATTGATTTGATGAAGCGTGACAATTCCAAGGAACTTGACCTTGAAAATGGCATTGTAAAACGTCTGTATGGTTTTGAAATCTACGAGCGTGCATCTGTTCTTACTTATAATGCTGCCGGTGTGCCCGTGGTAAAAGATCCTGGTTCAGCTGAGGCAGCAACTGATAATGCAGCCGCTTTGGCTTGGCATCCTTCGGTTGTGGCACGTGCACTAGGAACCGTAAAAATGTACGACAGCGTGGATAATCCTCTGTATTTCGGTGATATCTATTCATTCCTACTTATGGCGGGTGGAAGACAGCGCCGGGCTGATGGAGTTGGTATTTTCGCAGTTGTGGAAGATTCAGCGGCGTAAGAACTGACTAATATTTAAAAGGCATATCGCTTCCGCAACTAACGATGTAAAGCGATATGCCTCATTTTTTAACCTTCTAAAACACTGAAAATATGGCGATGCCAAGTGTTTCGATTGCTGTTGCGGACGGTGCCCTGGGTAGGACAGTCGCGACAGATGATGGCGTTGGAGCTTTACTATTAACAGGTGTTGCAGCATCCGGGTTGGCTCTGACTACACCAGTAAGAATTTACAGCATAGCCGATGCGGTTACCTTAGGCATTACCCTGGCAACACACCCACACGCTACTGCCCAAATTACTGATTTTTATAGCCAGGCCGGAACTGGTGCTGAATTGTGGATTATGCTGGTAGCAGAAACCACGACAGCCTATAACTCAATCACAGGTTCTTTGCCGGTATTACTTACTGCTGGTGGTGGCCGTATTACAATTGTTGGAACAAGCCTTGGCCGTGCTGCTGGTTATGCTCCAAGTATGACGGGTTTGGTTGATTTTGATTTGCCTGCCTTGGCTGTTGCTGCACAAACTTTGGCCACTCAATTTGCAGTTGATTTTACGCCAGTTATAATTATCCTGGATGGGAGTTATTTGCTTACTCCTTTGGCTGGTGTCGTTTCAGTAAAGGGCACCGGGGATCGTGTAGGTGTCTTTTTAGGTGCTACGGAAAGTGGGAAGCGCGTTTCTTCAATGGGTCGGTTTCTTGGCCGGTTAGCGGCTATTCCTGTTCATCAGTCAATTGCACGTGTAAAAACGGGTTTGTTTTCTGCAAATGGTGCCTTGACTTCTGGTCTTGCGCTTAGTACTTATTCAAAAGCCCAATTAGATTCACTTCATGATGCTGGCTATATGGTGCTACGCTCATTTTTAGGGCTCGTTGGTGCTTATGTTTCTGATGACGTTTCTCTGGCTTCACCAACATCTGACTTTACCAGCATTGCCAGACGACGTGTAATGGATAAGGCAATTCGAATCGCTTATCAAACCTACATTAAGGAGTTGAATGATACTGTGGAAATTGGCGCTGATGGCAAATTGCTGCCTACAAAAGTAAGCTATTTGGAGGATGTAATTGATCGCGCTTTACGAACCAGAATGGTTGCAGAAGGTAATTGCTCGAATGTGAGTGTCCGGGTTGATCCGGCTCAAAATGTGATTGCCACGGATAAGGTTGAGGTGGTTGTGAAAATTACCCCTTTGGGCACGCTGAAAAATATTTCCGTTAAACTGGGCTTTTTTAATCCCGCAAATTCTTAATCATGTCAGCAGCAATTAACTCAAGAAATTACGATTGGAAGGATATCGAAATCCGGTTTAATGGCCGTTTACTGACATCAATTCAGAACGTTGCCTGGAAAGAGGCCCAGGATAAAAAACCCTATTATGGGAAGGGTGTAAATGCTCTTGGAATATCCCGTGGAAATATTACTGTTGACGGCTCTATTTCAGTCCTCCAAGACGAATTGGAGACGATGTTAGATGAAGCTCCTGATGGGAAACTGCTCAACTTCACCAATTTAGATATGCAGGTTGCATTAGCCAAAAACGGTGTCATGGTTCGGTATTCTATCCTTGGGATTGAGTTCACAGAACAAGCTCAGGAATGGGCTCAAAACGACCAGGCTAAGGCGGTAAACCTTCCGTTCCTGGCATTGAGTGTTAAACGCATAGGATAATGGACGCATTAGCCGAAGCTATCAAAATGTACCCGAAATGCCGGTATCTGTACCGGACAACTGACCTAACTATACACACAACGCAGGAAGGAGCGAAGGCGCAAGCGCTTCACCTTCCTGCACCCTCCATCGAACGAATCACATGCAAGACGCTCCGAATTACGTATCTGAAATAGTAACAGCTGTGATTAGTGCTGGTTCGGTTTGGACTGGTCGATGGCTTTTTGATCGCAATAAAGAGCGTAAGGAAATGCAGAAATCAGAGGTTGAGCTATCTGAGCAAGTTGCTAAAATGTGGCGTGAAATGTCCCAGGAACTTGAAGTGAAAGTAAAGGACCTGCGAGGAGAAATGGAAAAAATTATTGACGAGATGTCAACTCTTAAATCTGAAAACCAAGACCTGAAAAATGAGAATGGACGTCTAAAAAAAGAGGTCGAAAAACTTACTACCAGGGTAAAAGAATTTGAAACAAAACATGGGGAATAGAGATATTAAAGATGCGCATCCGCGCTTACAAAAGCTTTGGGTATTCATTCTGATTGAATGGGTTAAGCGTTACCCGGCTGATCTAATTCCGTTCCTTACGGAGGTTTATAGGTCGCCAGATTTGCAGCGTGCTTACTATGCCCAGGGGCGCGAACCAATGGCACGGGTTAATAGCCAACGGCGTTTGGTTGGGCTTTCTCCGATTAGTGAGGATGAAAACCGCCGAACTATTACCAATAGTAAACCAGGCCAAAGCAAACATCAAAAAACGCCCAGTGAAGCCATTGATATTTGGTTTCAGAAGGATAGAAAATTAATTGATGATGCCAGGCTTTGGAAACAGCTTTATGATTTGGTTCAGGAGTTTGACCCAGCTATCAGGTGGGGCGGTCATTTCAAGTTCGTTGATAAGCCCCATTTTGAGATTTAATTAAACCGCATTTAAACACCTTTTAAATAGTATTTAAGATGTACAATAAGAAAGAAAACATTTCAGAGGTTACCGAGGAGCAGGTGGAAGCCTGGAAGAAATTGCATGGTACAGTTTTCAAAATCGAAGTGGCGACGGAACCGGAAAAGTTTGAGGCGTTAACTGTTTCCACAGACCTGGACGACTTGCCAAAATTAACGGCATACCTCAAAAAGCCAGATCGTAAGATCATGAATTTTGCACTGGTTACAATGCCTAAAAACATTATTTCGGCTGGCCTCGCAGTGCTTAAAGATTGCTGGTTAGGTGGTGATGACCTTATTATCAGTAACGAGGATTACGCTGCATCTGCATCCATGCAGGCAATTGAATTAGTTGACATTTACCAGAGCAGGCTAAAAAAAGTTTAGCGGACGAATCGCAAATCAGTGATTTGTCCGGGGATGATGACGGATTTCGGGTAATGTCTGCCTGGATTCGACATTATTTTAAGGTTGATCCGTATGAGCTAAAACCCGAAATGTTTGCCCGGCTTTGGCGTGAAGCGGAATATTTAATTAACAGTACAAAGCCTTACCAGAAAGAACAATGAGGGTATACGAATTTGCAATGAAATTGCAAGACATGTTTTCTCCTACTATGCAAAGAATCGCTTCGCAGTATGAGCAAAGAACGTCCGTGATGTCCCGTCTTTGGACACGTTTCACGGGAACGCTCCGAAGTTCAACGCAAACGATTTCGACACTTCGTCAAGGTCTCGCGGGACTGGGTTCTGGTTTTCGTGTCCGTTTGGATGCTTCTGCAATTGGTGATGCTATGCGCGGAGTTGGCAGGTTACGTGATAGCCTGGGGCGGCTATGGTCTGGTAGCGGCGGTAGTAGTGGCGGTGGTGGTACTCCTGGAAGCCGTGGCGGTGGAATGGGTGGTGGTTTTCGTAATGCTTTGCTTGGTGGAATTATTGGCGGTGGGATTAGTGGAATGGCAATGGGTGCTATGGATATGGTTAAAAGTCAGATTAGTGAAATTTCTGATAAGACCATAGGAGCAGCGCAACGGAAGCAATCCACCATGTTCACCCTAAACGAGCTGATGGGTAAGAAAGATGCAGATGGTTTAGTAAAGGATATTAACCGTTACGCTCCGGAGAAACGAACAGATCTTATTACATCTGCTCAAAAATTATCCGGTGCTGGTGTAGCTCCTGAAAAGATGATGGCTACTATTACAGCTCTTAATAACGTCGCCTCAGTTACTAATACCAAAGTTGACGAGTTAGCAATGATCCAGGCGAAGATCAAAGCTACTGGGTATGTGCAGGGAGATGAAATTAACATGTTCAAAGAACGTGGGATTAATCTTAGTCCATACCTGGCTAAAACGATGGGCGTAAAAGAATCCGATATAGCAAAACAACAAGCTAAGGGCGCTATCACTTATGATATTTTCGATAAGGCAATGCAATCCTACGCCGGAAAGGGTGGGCGATTTGAAGGTGCTTACGAAAGAAAACGGGATAGCACAACTGAGGGGAAAGAGCAAATGGTTGGCGCTCGATTTGACGCTATTTTGGAAGGTTATGGTGCAAAATTGTTGCCTTTAAAAGACGGTTTCTTATCAATGCTTAATGATGTAATGAGTGGTACAGGGCCAGTCGTTGCAATATTCCAGAAGTTGTGGAGTACCATATCACCTGTTTTTGAAGGAATTGGCGGCTTATTACAGCGCCTGGGAATTCTAAATAAAACGGGTGGAATTAGTCAGGGTATAATGGATACTCTTTCGGTTGTATGGGAATACTTTGGATACGTAATGCAGGTTGTTGGCGGTGCTGTTTGGGCTGTTTCAGCTGCAATTGGTTGGCTAATTGACAGTCCTTTGGCAATGTTAATAATAGGGATATACGGTGCTACAAAAGCCTGGGCGCTAATGAATGTGATCATGGCCATGAATCCCTTTGCCCTCATTATTATTGGTATAGCTGCTGTCGTTGCTGGGGTGATGTATGCATGGGACAAATTTGACGGTTTCCGTAATGGTGTGTTAAAGACCTGGGAGGTTATTAAGTCGGTTTTTGGAAGCATTGGTGGTGTTTTAGCCGCTATTTTTTCGGGAGATTTTAAAGCAGCGGTGACAATTGTTGGTGGAGCTATTACGCAAGGAATTGCAAACGGCCAGGCCTCAATTAATTCTGATAGGCTGGAAAGGTTAAATGAGAAACGTGCAGGTAGAAAAGCCAGAGAAGGTAAAGCCGGGGTTGTTGATCCATTTGCACCGGTCGTACCAGGTAAAGGCACTGTGGGTGATGCTGCCGGGCTAAGCTCCACCGTAGGGAACGCAAAAAGTAACAATGTTACGATCAATGTAAAGTCATTGATTGAGAAATCCGAGATTACAGTAATGGATTTCCAGGGTGATATTGGGGACTTGGAAAGTAGGTTGATTGATGCATTATTAAGGGTTGTTAACTCCGGCACTCGTGCTGTGACAGCATAATGGGAGCGCCTTTAATAATACCTGGTGTAGGAAAGCCCATTGATAAGGCAACTGTGGCCGAAAGTGGTGTAATGATGCAGATGCCTATGTGGTTAGGAGAAACCGAACGGGACCTTTGGTTATTGCCATTTGAACCACAAGTTGCTGTTCGTGGACGCAATGTTATCACCAGGCGGACTATTGCCAAACAAAAAGAGCGAGGTTTTGGAAGCGTGAAAGAACTCTGGACGAAGGATGATTATGAAATAACAATTTCAGGATTGCTTCGGGATTACACCAAGCCAGGCGTGTTGCCTTCCGAAATGATAACCAAGCTTGACGGTCTTTGTAGTCTTAAAAAGCCGCTTATTGCTCAATGTGCATTACTGGAAGCTTTGGGCGCTTCACAAGTTGTAATTGAAAGCTGGGAATTTCCACCGACTGAGGGGATAGAAAACCAGATGTTTACTATTAAAGCATATTCAGACCAAAATTTTCAACTTTTAATCGAAAAATAATGAAGCAAATTAAATCAATCCTTGCACTATGTGTGCTATTATTTATCACCATTCAAACTGAGGCTATGTATAAGTTGGATTATGAAATCACTATCGGTAGTTACACCTTGCAGGCTTTGGATAAGGTAAGTATTGAAACCAGTCAGGAGCTGCTCTCTGATGCATGTAAAATTAGTCTGCCTGGTATGATCGCAGGACGTGCTATTCAGATTGAGGATCAGATTAAGCGCGGTGATGTGGTCACCGTTCGATTAGGTTATAATAAAGCGTATGTAACTGAATTTTCTGGTTACTTAAAAGCGATTTATCCGGATAGTCCAATGGTGCTTGAATGCGAAGACAGTGTGTTTTTGTTCCGTAAGGATATTAAAAGCAAGATTCTGAAAAACGCGACTGTAAAAACCATCCTCCAATATGTTTTGGATGACATTAATCCAAAGTTAAAAACACCTTTTAAACTGGTGTCAGACCTTTCCGGGGACAGTTACAAATGGGATTCATTTACAATTCATAATGCAACCGGCTTTGAAGTCCTGGATAAGCTAAGACAAGAGTCCGGGTTGATGATTTACGCTAAGGGAAACGAGCTGCATTATCATCTTGCTTATACCCAAAAAACAGGGGATGTGATATATGATTTTGCTGTCAATATTGAAAGTACAAATGATCTTAAATATGTCAAAGCCCAGGATGCAAAAGTGAAGGTGAATGTCGTTGGCCGTACTGCCAAAGGTTCGAAAGTTGAAGGGGAGGCGGGCGAGTCAGGAGGTGATTCACGCACTATACAGCGTCCGACTATTAGTGATAAAGCAACTCTTGAAAACATTGCTAAGGCAGAATTGAAAAAGCTAACGTATGACGGGTACCGTGGGGAAATTGTTGGTTGGCTGGTGCCTTACTGTTCCACTGGTTATTCGGCGAAAGTGAGAGATGAACTCTATCCAGAACGTGCGGGTACTTATTATGTAGTTGGAACCAAAGTAGAGTTTAGCCAGAACGGCGGCATTCGAACTGTTAGCCTTGGTGCAAAGCTTTCATGAGCAGAAGACAAGAGCTTATTGATCTTTTGCGGAACCAGGACGCGCCGATTCAGGTATATCAGGCTATTGTAATAAGTATCGACGCGCGATGGAACCAGTGTACCGTCAGGCTACTTCCGTCAGATTTAGAGGTTGAAGGTGTAGCAATGGTTGCGGAAGAGGATGCAGGATCTTGGTTGTGCGTTACACCAAAAATTGATTCTCTTGTCTTAGTGGGCTGTGTTTATAACCAGGTTTCACAAATGTACCTGGTACAGTGCGGAGAGCCTGACAGTATTGAAATCCTGATTGAAAAATCAAAAGTCAATATTGATAAAGACAGAATTAGCCTGGTAAATAATAATGCCTCCGTTACACTTGATCAGGAAAAAACTGTTGTTAGCCAGGGTAATCTTTCAATTGAATTAAAGGGTGGAAAAGTCAGAATAAAGAACGATCAAACCGATTTAAAAACGTTGTTCGACGATCTTTCAACCCTGTTACAAAACTTTAAGGTTGTCACTGCCCAGGGACCAAGTACCGCTTTGTTTCCCGATACACTGGCAGCATTAACCCAATTTAAAACTAAGTATCCATTGCTTTTATCATGACAGATTTCACGCTTGATGATTCCGGCGATTTGAAGATTTTAGGGAATAATTTGGTTGCTGCTGACAGCACATTACAACACCAGGCTGACATTATTTGGAGCGAAAAAAGTTGGTGGCATTTTGCACCAGCGCTTGGTGTAGGGTTGCAGCAGTGGTTAAACGAATCAGGCACTTCACCTGGTTTGGTTCGGGTGATCCGGCAGGAGTTGGAACGTGACGGAATGAACGTGGAAACAGTAGGAATTGGAGACGATGGTATTAAAATAAACGCAACTTATCCGGAATGAGCGATTCAAGATTATATTTTAATTATATGTGGGCTGAAATCCACATGAGAACAGCAAAGGTCGTACGACGTGCCGAGTGGCCGGTTGGCAAAACTATCTATTATGATACGGATGGTGATGGTATTCCGGATGAACTGGATGTTTCTCATCCGGATTTCCTGGCAAATGCCAAGGAAAATTATGCTAAATATAAAGCAGGTGTTCGCATTGCGCAAGATGGCGAAGTACTGCCAGCTGCGTATGTTACACAGGCCGATTCACTGGCAAATGACTGGTACATCGTAGAATGAAAAAGTACACCGTTTTGCCTGGTCAAAGTCTTTTTGATATTGCCGTTTCCGAGTATGGAAACGTATCCGGCATTACCTGGTTAATAACCGATAATGGTTTAAATGGGCCTACCGACAGGATTTATGAAGGTCAGGTGTTAATGATCAGGCCGGACACTATCAATGTTCGTACTAAGGCGTATTTGGCCGATCATCCTGTTATTGCTACAATCGGGCCAGAAGACCAACCCGAAGGAATTGGCTTTTGGCGGTTGGATGATTATATAATTGGTGGGCCGGTTGATCCTGATCCTGACCCTGACCCTGATCCGGAACCGGAGCCAGACCCAGGACTTGCATTTTTAACGGCATCATCTGAAACCTTTGAGAATGGCTGTGTTTTCACGATTGTGGTGAATAAAACGGGTGTTTATTCGGTCACATTCACTAATCTGACTACTAATACTGCCAGCACTTATTCAAACTATCCATTTGAGGCAGGTCAAATTGCAGCGTTTGGTTATTTTAATGCTGCGACTACTTACGACATTCAAATACTTACTATACACACACAAATTACAACTGCATGAGAAGCTTAGAAGAAATACAGGCTGAGCAGGACATTGTTCTTGCAAAATACCCTGTTCTGGCAGCATTAGATAGCACAAGTGATGTTTCATTTTTCGCTTTAATGAGAAAAATGTGGTCACTTTTGGTGCAAATGTTGGGTGCGGAATGGGATCAATTCAAAAGTGAGATAGAAGTGAAAATTTCTTCTACAAGAGTTGGTTCGTTGTCCTGGTATGTTGACCAGGCTAAGGCGTTTCAGTATGGTGATATGATCAGTGTGATCGAGGGTCAAGTTGCCTATGATGTAATTGATCCTGCTAAGAAAATTGTTACTCAGGCCGCTATGACTGAGGATATGGCCACTGGTCGATTGACATTAAAGGCTGCAAAAATTGGTTCTGATGGACTGGTTCCATTGCTATCCGATGAGCTGCAAGCGCTTACTTCGTACATAGGAAAAGTGAAGTATGCAGGCGTTACCTGTGATGTGATCAGTATTGAAGCTGACCATCTAAAAATTGTAGCAACCGTAAAGGTAGATCGTCAGGTAATTGGTAATACTGGAACACTGCTTTCAGACTCTTCAAAGCTTCCCGTTTTAGATGCTATTTCAGCTTATATCGCAGCACTTCCTTACGACTCTATTTTGTCTAATACAGGTTTGACGGATGCAATCCAAGCGATTAAAGGCGTGAAAGATTTTACTGTTTCTTCAAGTGCGACTCGTCGCCCTGTTTCTGCTGATTGGGTGCCCTACTTGCGTGAAGTTGTTAGCCAGGCCGGACATCTGAAACTGCATGCAGATTCGGCCATTACATACATTTATTAATCCCCTGATATGCTCATAGATATTGAAAAGTATGTGAGGCAATTGCTGCCTCCTAACCGCCGATTGCCTAAGCATATCGGTTTGGTGACCACTTTGTTTAGCCCGATTGAGTCAATTATAAAGTCGTTTAATGACTATAAATATGACAGTCAGTTTGATGTAGGAACGCCGGGACAAATGGCAGTGCTGGAATACATCCTGCAAAGCTATGTCCATTATAATATTAAGGTACTGGGTGCGGACGGTGTAAGGCTGGATTTTCGCGTTTTGGTTCCGGAAGGTCTTAGCCAGGGAGACCGTGGGGAAGTGGTAAGAATAGTAGAACGTTACCGGTTACGCTCAAAGCGATATGAGATTAAAGACTCTCTTGACTGGGGAAATGGTGGTGACGATCCGATTACAGGGTTGGCATTTTCCCCATCTCCGACCATTGTAGAAACTAGTCCAGGCTTTTGGCTTGTAAGTTATGGTGTTAATCAGGCTGGTATTTGGCCGACTAATTTAACTAATGTTACGCAAGGCATCGGCTACCTTAATAATGATATTGAGTATGCTGCTGGTTCTCAGAAAAACTTTCAGGTTACGACCGCCGGGGAATACGATTTACATGTGGGAAGCCTTCATTTTAAGCTTGTTGCTACTGCAACTGAAATCGTTTCAATTGCTCCTAATTGGCTTTTAGGTATTGGTTTGACAAATGATGTAAATAGCAGGGATGCAAGTCTTTGGCTGAACGCTACCACTGACTGTAAGCTTAGGTTAACGGGAACCGATGGGGTGCCAATAAGCGGAATTACCTCAAACAATATGCCATTTTCGGATGGTGTATGGATTGATGGAACTACGGATTGGGCTGCTCCCTGGTCTGAGGTTTTTCGCTTGAATCCAATGTCTTATGGCGTGGGAGGTTTAATCGCAGGTAAGCAGTATAAAATTGAAATAGTCAGGACAAGCCAGTCCAGCCCTATTTTTTCAATGTTACTAACGATACCAACGACAAGCCATATATATCCGCCAATGGTGGTGGATTTGCCGACCAATAATCTACTTGCTTGCGAGAAAGGCCCAGAGGTTTATGGTATGGCTTCCTATACACAAACAGGGCTTAGCTGGTACATGGATGGTAAAAATGTAGATCAGGTAAAAGGTTATCTTAAACGTGTAAGTGATGGAGCAATTATCTTTCAGCCTATCATTGATTTTACCAAGATTGTTGATGGTGTAAAGGTTTCTGTTTTCTCTCCTGGTGCACGTGGAATATATACTTTTCCTACACCTGTCGCGCCAGGTATTTATTTATGGGGAACCGAAGGCTCTAGCTGTTCTTCACCTCAGATTTATTGGAGCCAACCGTTTACAATTACTGCTCCTAACGTTCCCGATCCAGGGCCAGAACCAGAGCCACAAACAGGGGCTTACATCTGGAAATACGTTCTCGAGTGTTATCCACCGCACATGACTCTTGATATTGTGGCAAGTCCTGACGGGTTGGGTTTGCTGGTTACCGATTTAATAAATTATCCTGTTCAGGGTGATTTTGAGGTCAGCTACGTAATTAATGAACAGCTCCATCGTGGTGTCGGCAGATTGGTTAATCACCTGCATCATTTCCCTGCTCCCCTTAGCATAAGGAAGGTTAAAAACAGAATAGGAATCCCAGGCCTATACATTACTGGTTCAGGTAATTCGGGAGGGGATTTGTCCGCTATTCAGACATTTTCGGACAATACATCATACGCACAAATCGACATAATTTGCATTAAACAATGAGTAACATACAACTAGAATTTGTGCCTCAATGGCCGAAAGAATATGACCCGACTATCAAAAGAAATCAATGGATGGATGTGATTCCTAATTTGGTTAATGTTGATCCTGGATTTTTGTGGGTGATGCCTCGAAATGAGAGTACAATGGCAGAGCTTATTGCAAAAGGGGTTAACAGGTTCACACGTTCAGATATGGGTGTTCCGGGTTGGACGCAAGAGCAGGTAGTTGCATTTAGAGACCAAGGTTATGGTTATGATGATGTTCCGCAAACACCAACACAGTTCGGTTTGGGAGATAGAGGTCCCGGAGCTTCCGAGTGGGTCTCTGCACCAGGTGTACCAACAACATGGCCTAACATTTGGAATCGTCGCTTTTTTAATACCCAGGCAGGCGCTACGGAGCCAATGCCAGCAAGTGAAGGTGCAATGAAGGGCAATCAGTATAACACTGATCATACACTCGTTATATTTGAAAATACTGAACAGGACCACGCAATCAGCAGCCATTGGTCGTTTGTGAAGGCATGGGCAGCGAATTGGGTACCAAGGGTAATTAACCGTTGGCCAGGAAAAAAAGTGATTGTTTGCTGGAATTATTTCAGTGGTTTCGGGAAAACAATCAGGTGGGGTAATAAAGAGGAAAAAAAAGCACTACTCCACTTACCGCTTAGCCAATGGGAGGCTAATCCAATGTTGCCCGGTGGAGATTTAGAGTTGTTTAACGGAGTATGTTTTGGCGTGTACATGGGCGCTCCCGATGATGTCAATCACGTGCCTTATGACTTTATTTATAACGCCTATATAGCAAGGAAAGCGAATAAGTTTTTGGTTTGTTTTACGCAGGGATTCCACGAATGGATGCCGAATGTAAAATCACTTTGGACCTTTTCGGATGGAAAATATTATGCTGATGGGAAAATGGCAATTTCTCCCAATATAGGCTTTGCAAATATGTTATTCGTAAAAATTTTTGGAGACTGTTTTGCACCATTTTCCATGTCAGGAAAATATGTAATAGATGAAGAACATCCTGTAAGAATTGACAGAGAGTGGCATCAGGGAGGTATTTGGATTCCGGCTGGTCAAACTGAGCCTGTTAGTTTAGATGAATTTCCTCATTGGGGCAAGCCTGAAAGGTATCCTGGTGGTGGAATATCTGATTATACTGGGTTTGCTGCTTATTATTTTGACCGCACATTTGGCTACGTTATCGGTGGAACGGAGGAGTGGTGCGACTATCGTGCAGATGGCGGTGCATGGGTGCCAGCCGTGAATAGTTGGGCTGACGATGTTTGTAATGCCTACTACGGTAGTGGTTATTTTGTTTATTCAAAGCGTAAGAATAATATTATTTCCTTCCTTGTATTTAATGGAAAGGCTTCGGATAGCGTTCGGCATAAGGTAGAGTGGAAATATCAGGGTCAAATATTTGAGGGCTGGATTGCTGGCACTATTCCTTATTGCGTAAATTATACCCTATCTTAATCATGGCACAACAAACCATTTTAAATTTAAAAGCCAGGTTTCAGACTGGCAAAAAGCCCGTTCAAGCGGATTATGAAGCCGTTCTTGATTCTTATGTTCATAAGGATGATGTAGCAGCTATTAATGCCAGCCTAATTGATGCGCGTATCAATAATTATGACGAAGCGATTAAGGCTGTCACAAATGGCGCTGTTGATACTTTCGGGGATGTGTTGAAAATCCTGAGGGGCTTTGATACGGATGATGATGTTGCTGCTCTGCTTGAACAAGCGGGGGGATCTGTTTTGTGGTCTAATGTTCAGGGTAAACCTACAAATCTAAATGTGACCTGGGCAGAGCAGACAATTAGTGTTGATCTCTATTATAATACACCTTACGGCTCTATTGAGTCTGTTCCTTCTGTTTCAATTGTCCGGGGGATTGGGTTGCTAGCAGCAAATAAGAGAGCACATATTGTAGATATTTTCATTACTAATGTCCCTGTAAAGTGGCTGGATGGACCATCCCAATATATTGTTCATCGTATCAGGGCGGTAACTATTGCGGTCGATCCAAAAATAACTTTACCGTCTTGATGAAATGTGTTCTAATTGTTAATCCTTGTGGTATGCTATCTGCAATGCCCACATTGGAAGATTTTAATAAGCTTGGTTTTGAGACTGATGGCAAAGTGTTCGGAGAAGTGGAAGTGTCGGAAGCTGACGCGGCCTTAGTGTATCAAGAAAGATCAAGAATTAGAGTGCTTTTGCCAGACTTGCCAGGGCTGATAACTGAACCTGCTTGGTTATATTTGACCGTGATCCGGGGCGAGGTGCGACTAGTGTAATGATACAAATCCTCAGTATAAAGATACAAAAAAACGGCTAAACCGCAAATAGTTTTGGGTCTTATTTTGGGAATTTAATTGGTGTTTAAATAGGGTTTAAATGTTGCTCAAAGAGGCTCCTTTTAGGGGTCTCTTTCTTGTTATTCTCCAGTTTTGGGCTGAAAGTAGTTTTTTACATTTGGAATTGCGATTTTTGATTTTTGGTTTTGTGATTCAATAATGGAGGACGTTTTGAAGCTAAATATTATCCTGAATGGATTGATTTCTTGAAAAAAGTCAGGAAAGCAGACCGGGCGCAGGTTGTATTTGTTGAAAACAAACAGTGATTTCATGCTTTGTTCAGCATAATTAA
>Ga0247739_10000079_pt1 | contig 33654 bp, 30 predicted proteins | sample UWRJL058202B2_FD_180943 | JGI IMG/M metagenome (GOLD analysis project Ga0247739, IMG submission 180943) | Plant litter microbial communities from Arlington Agricultural Research Station in Wisconsin, United States - UWRJ-L058-202B-2 | ecosystem: Environmental > Terrestrial > Plant litter >...
TCAGGACTTTGGTAAAGCAATTGAGAAAATGAGAAAATTTTAGTTTCGTTTATGTTATCAAAATATAATTTGAGATAATCAAATTATATTTTGATATTTACTTACACACATATTGGTCATCATTAACAAAAGACATTAAATAACTACATACTTCAGTACCCCGAAGCAAAAATTGCAATCAACGAATGGGCTTAAAAAACCGAATTCTCTGATTGGGATAATTTTGCAGAAATAAAATCAGTATTTAATAGTGTTGATTTTGTAGGAGACAACCGCTACGTATTTAATATTAATGGAAACAAATACAGAATGGCTGCTATGATTTTCTTTAGTGTAAGAACTGTTTACATACGCTGGTTTGGTACTCATAAAGAGTACAATTCTATCAATGTTTCAGAGGTTTAATTGCAATGTTAATATGGAAATTAAAACGGAAGAGGCTTATAAAGAGGCTTTCAAAAAGATAGATGCATTTATTGCTGATAATTTCGAAAATAGCGAAGCCAAGCAAAAAGAATTTTTAGAAATTGCAAAAGCAATTCAAGCTTACGAAAAGGAATATTATCCTTTACCTAAGCCTGAAACTGTTACTGAAATGGTTCAGCTAAAAATGTATGAATTAAAAATCACTCAAAAACAGTTATCTGCGTTACTTGGAATAACAGCAGATAAACTTTCCCAAATATTAAATGGTAAGCGTGATCCGGATGTCTCATTCCTCAAAGCAGTTTATCTTAAATTAGGTGTAGATCCAGGTTTCTTGCTTAAAAATGCATGACATGCTTGTTTAAATACTATAAACAAACGGTCTAATCTAAAAGCTGAAAAATTTAAAAAAATGAGAAAAGAATTTTCGAACGCCATGGAACAACTTGTAGTTGAGGACGATTCAATCGTTTTCATAACAGGTGATCTTGGTTATAATGCGCTGGAAAACCTGAAAGCTAAACTTGGGAAGCGGTTTATTAATGCAGGCGTTGCCGAGCAAAATATGGTTGGTGTAGCCGCTGGGTTTGCACACAAAGGATATAAGGTTTTTTGTTATAGCATTGCACCTTTCATAGTATATCGTTGTCTCGAACAATTTCGTAATGATGTTTGTTTCAATAAGTTACCTGTTTTTCTGGTAGGTAATGGGGGTGGATATGGTTATGGTATTATGGGTAGCAGCCATCACGCAATTGAAGATATTGCCTGCCTGAGCGGTATGCAAAATATGAAAGCTTGGGTTCCTGCTTTTGCTGATGAAATAGAACCAGTTCTTCGTCAGATTACGCAGGAAGCACGTCCGGCTTATCTTCGGCTGGGAGCAGGAAAAACTACTCCGGACAATGCTTACACAACCGGATCTTTTAAAGTAATACACAAGGGTGACCAGGCCGAAATAACAATTTTTGCTCTTGGTCCTATTGCAAATAATGTCATGTCGGCCTTAGCTATTACAGAAGGATTAGCACCTAAAGTAAATGTGGTAACCGCATTACAATTTCCATTAGAAATAGAACCCGATTTATTTGAACTGATTTCCAAAGCTCCGAATATACTTGTTGCAGAGGAACATATCAGCATAGGTGGTCTGGCTCAGCAATTATCAGTTCAACTATTAGAAAGTGGTATTTTTCCGCGTTCGTTTAAAAGTTTGAGAGCAGAAGGATATCCAAATGGGAAATATGGAAGTCAGTCATATCATCAAAAGCTTTCAGGTTTAGACACTGATTCTCTCATTTCGCATATCAATAAACTAATGATTCCGGCATGACCAAAAGAGCTTTAAGCTTGCTATTCATCAGCCTGATCATATTACTGCCGGTCGTTGTGTATTTTACGGTCTGGGATTATTATGCCATTAATATCCCTAAGTGGGACGACCATACTTTAAAACTTTTTATAGATCAATATGCGCATGCAGCTAACTGGAAGGGTAAGATTATGGCACTTACCAAGCAACACAACGAACATCGCATTGCATTAACCCGACTTGTTGCCTGGGCTGATTATTCCCTTTTTGGAACACTGAATTACCGACATTTGATGTTGGTTGGAAATATTCTTTTAATTGGGATTATTCCGTTGTGGTACCTCCTATTAAAAAATAGCAAAAAACCACTATTTGCATTGGTTCCTGTGCCATTTTTATGGCTTTCGTTGTCAATGTGGGAAAATATGTATTGGGGAATGTCAGCTGTTCAGAATTTTGGTGTTGTTACACTCTCAGTATGGACAATTTATTTGTGTGTCAACCCCAGGAATCTGCTTTTTGCATTATCTATTCCATTAGCCTTCATTTGCGTTTTCACGAGTCCAAATGGCCTTTTTGTTTTACCAATTGGCGCTTTGCTAATTTTTCTCACAGGAAATAGAAAACGACTGGCTTTGTACATTCTTGCAAGTGGTGCAACCATATTTTTCTTTTTCAATTCTTATATCAGGCCCGACTCTAACCCTGAATCTAAAGCATCAATTTTACAATTGGCCAAAGGTTATATGGCTTTTCTGGGCTCTTTTGCTGAATCTATTCCTGTAAAAGATAGTTTTGGGATGTGCTTTCTTTTGGGAATTGTCCTGTTTTTGGTAGCTCTTTCTATTGCTTCCACTACCCTTTTCAGAATTATCAGAAATAAATATTCCATTAAATTTGAACGTATAACTGATCTTTTTTGCTTAGGAACCATTCTTTTCGTTCTTGGTACTGCGTTAGTTGTTGTATACGGACGGGCAGGATTTGGGCTGGAAGGACTGATTACAAGCAAATATAAGATTTACTCGTTGTTGCTTTTAATTGTAGCTTATTTGTATGTAGTTATACCTATAAAAGGAAGCTTTTTATCTCCGTATATTACTGCAATTATATTTCTGGCAGTAATCTTCAACATTTTCAGTTATCATTATCACCTGGTAGATGCCTACAATCTACGCAAAATGCTGATAACAGATCAGTTTAACTGGACCTACACAGACAGAACGCTTAAAGCTCAGCAAGACACTTCTTTTGCAGGCCGGATTGTTGCTAAAACACCTGTTGTTTATGAAAACTGGCTTCCTCTTATTGCGATTGCAGACCGTCAGACTTACGCCGGAAGTTCCAGAGGTTTGATTCAGTTATATGATCAAACGTCTTTTAAAAAAGGTATAGATACTTACAAAGTTGAGAATAAAGTTTTTACAAGTCAACGTCTTCAGGATAGTGGAATTTATGTTCTTTTTAAATCGAAAGACAGATATTATATTTTTCCTGCCTTACGTACACGCAATAAGAGCCGCAAAGAGTTATTCTTAAAACAATATTACTTTGCTCCTGGCTTTGAAGGCGATATTCCTTTTACAAAAATGGCGAAGGGGACTTATGATGTTGCTCTGATCAGACAAGAAGGAGCACAAACCGGAATATTTTTTAAAAACCAGAAAGTGGTTATTCCGAAAACAAAAGAAAATAAAGTAAAAGTAAACTGGTAAATATGCACGTAACCTCTAAGGGACATATCATACAACTGGACGGGATACGCTTCATTGCTGTTGCACTTGTACTGCTCGCTCATCTCACAAATACTCCTCTTCCTATCGGCGAGCTGGGGGTAACGATGTTTTTTGTATTAAGCGGTTTTCTTATATCGAGAATTTTGATGCAAAGCCGTGATAAACTGAAAGATCAACCTGATGGATTCAAAAAATACCTTCGTAAGTTTCTGATCCGCAGAACAATACGTATTTTTCCTGTATATTATCTTTGTATATTTATTTTATATCTTCTTGGCGTTCCCTCTGTTCATGAATTTCTGGCCTGGCTTGTGCTGTACGGTACTAATATTTATATGGCCAGTCATGAAGCCTGGATGGGTTCTGTGGATCATTTATGGTCCCTGGCAGTAGAAGAACAAGTATATATTTTCTTTCCCTTTCTGATATTTTTTGTTCCCAGGAAAAACCTGCTTCCGGTACTAGGTATTATGGGCGTTTTAAGCGTCCTGCTTCGTTTATATTTTTATTTAAGTGGCAGATCCTGGATCGTATCTTATGTTTCCATGCCGGCTTGTCTTGACTCATTTGCCTTTGGTGGTCTTATGGCCTGGTTACAGCTATATAAAATGGAAACATTCACCAGGATTTTTAGTAAAAAATGGCTGGTGATTTTGGGAGTACTGGCCTGGCTGGGAGTATATTACTGGTCGCGTTATATCTGGCTGCATGATTTGCCTGCCAACAAATATAATGTGGTTAAAATAGTATTTGATCGTCTCATTGCTTCTGCTTTTTGCTTTTTTTTAATTGGCAGTGCAGTAATAGGTTATACCGGTTTGATGGCCGGATTTCTTGAAAACCGTGTTAGCGTTTATCTGGGAAAGATCAGTTATGGAATTTATCTGTATCACAATTTTGTTTTCAATCATTATCATAGTTATAGCGCGCCGAATCATCCGGTTGTAAGGTTTTTCAATAAAGTTTATCGTCATTTTCCTGAGTTGAAAGACTTTCCGCCATTTCAGATTGTGGCTGTTTGTGCGTTCACAGTTATGGTTGCGGCAATATCATGGCACTTTTTTGAAAAGCCTATCAATGCTCTGAAAGACAAGTACGCTTACTAAATAATAATTACCAATAGCCGGTATCCGGTCTTTATTTCTTAATTTCGCGCAAACATACCAAAAAACTGCATGTCGTTCCTTTTAAGCATTGTAATGCCCGCATACAACGAACAGGATTGTATAGAAAAAGTAGTATTTAACTGGACTAGCTTCTTAAAAAATAAATTTCCAAATGATCAAACTACATTGATTGTTATCAATGATGGTTCTAAAGATAATACTAAAATTCTTTTGGATAAACTTGAAACTGAAGTTTCTAACCTGACAGTTATTAATCAAAAAAATGGCGGCCATGGAAATGCCGTAGTGAACGGTTACCGTAAAGCCCTTGAACTCAATTCACAATATATCTTTCAAACTGACAGTGATGATCAGTTTGTATCTGATGATTTTGATAAATTATGGAATAAAAGAGATCAGTCTCAGTTTATTTTAGGTTATCGGGAAGTAAGACATGATGCTGGCGTTCGTTTATTTATTACTAAGTTTTTACGCGGTACTATTTCGCTTATTTACGGAACCTACATCATGGACAGCAATATTCCTTTCCGCTTGATTAAAGGTACTTTTCTACAAAAACTAATGAATCAGTTACCTGATCCGGAGCCATTTGCACCAAATATATTTTTATCTGTAATGGCAAAAAAATCAGGACAGGAAACATTCGACATACCAATTACACATAAAGACCGTGAAACCGGTACTGTTTCCATTGTAAAATGGAATTTATGGAAAGTTTGTATACGAAGCTTCAACGAACTTTTACGCTTTCGTATGGAACTTAACGAAAAAGTGAAAGCAATCCGCGCATAAATAAAAAGCTTGTGTCGAGAAAAAAACTGATTATCCTGCTTGTGTTTATCATCGCATTAGCAGGATATTTTTTATTTAAATGGTCCCGGGGCTCTTCTGCGGCCTGGCAATTTATCCCTTCTAATGCGATCGTGGTTATTACCAGTGAGCATTTGCAGGATTCCCTTTATGTAGCAACAGAAGCTGAACTGGACCTGAAAAGATTACCGTTACTGGACATAGCAAGTGATAATCTGTCGCTTCTAAATCTTTTGACTCCTGATTCAAAAAAACTTCATAATTTTTTAAAAGGTAAGACCATTTCCTACTCGTATCATCCCAGAACGGGTACCGAATGGGGAATATTGATGTATATTCCTATTTCAAATGAGCAGGAATCCAGATGGCTGTCTAGTCCGCAACATGAAAACATTCGTGTTTTACATCATAAATTTCAAAACAACTACATTTATGATATTAATGATACTTATTCACGACCTCTTTTCTCTTATTTAATTAAAGATAATTATCTTATTGTCAGCTATTTCGGTGATTTGGTTGAAGACGTTGTCCGTTCATCTTCATTAAATATCCAATCCCTCAAATTACAATCCCAGTTTGCTAAAATTCAGGATTCAGATTATGGAACGAGTATTTATTTTAAAGGTGAAGCGTGGAAATCAGTCTTATCAGCAAATAATAACACAGGCACTTTTAAAGAATTTGCTAAAAATTTCCCTGAATTTCAGGATTTTCATATTGAAAAATCTTTGGACAAACGTAGCCTGAGTATTAAATCCGATGGCAGCGATTCACCGGGTTATTATCTCACAGAATTATTACAAGATAATACAGGAACGAGGTTTAAGGGACATAAACATATCTCACAACAGACTTCCTATTTTTACCGGTTCGCCGGAAGTGATAAAGAGGCCTTTAAAAAGCGATTTGTAAAATGGCATAAAAAGAACAAAACAGAAGCATGGTCTAAGCTGGATTATTATATTGGAAAGGAAAGTGATCTACTGTTAGATAATTTGGGTTCAGAGCTGATCCTTTGTCAATTAGAGGAGAATAATAGTATAAGTGACGGAAAAATATTGTTGGCTGAATTTTCTAATTATGATAAGTTAAGACCGGTTCTTCAAAAACTAGCTAAATTATCAAATAAGGAATCCAATGTTTCGGTAGACAAATATCAGGGATATGATATTTATTCGGTTCCAATTCCTGAATTGCCGGTTGGTCTTTATGGTCCCATGTTTTCGGGTTTTCCGGTCAGTTACATTACTTATGTGGCTCCGTATCTTGTGATCAGCAATAATTCTCAGGTTTTGCAAAATTATATTGTTGATTATGAGAATCATATTACCTGGCAGCAATCTCCGGAATATGATAGCATTCTTACAAAGGAAAAATCAGATGCACAGCTTTCTCTCATTGTAAATTTAAGAAAAGCACAATCCCGAAGCGGTAGTAAAAATGGTAAAAGTTACACCGATCTCACTTCAAAAGTTGAATCAGTTATCTTTCAATGTAGATATAATGGAGACGATGCATTTCCGGAAATAACAATCTATCCAAAGAAAAGACTAACTGCAAGAAAGGTACTTAATCGTACATTTTTAAATATTGATATCGAATGGCCAATTTTATACGATACGAAACTGGCAGCACTTCAAAATCCGGTGGATGGCAGTTCTGAAATTTTGCTGACTAACGAAAAAAATGATCTTCTCAGAACGAATGATCTCAAAACCGGGAAAACAGAATCTATCACAAAGCTTGACGGACCAATAGCAACATCGGCTTACAAAGTTGACTTTTTGAATATAGGTCGTGAACAACGCATATTTGCAACGAAAAACGCATTATATGCACTGGATCAGGACGATTCTTCCAGAATAACACGTTTTACAGAGAAGATTCCTTCGATTCGTAATATTTCAGAACTTTATCTGATTGACGGAGGATATGATGGTAGTAATCGGTTTATTGTTCAAAATGATGCGCAGGAATTGTTTATTTGGGAAAGTGTTAACAAACGCATCAGAAAGCTAAATTCATCCGTCAATTTTGAAAACATTCAAAGCCCGGTCGTGGCACTCAATCAGATTGGTAACAGAGGATTTATTGTTACCCAAAAAAATGGTAAAATATATCTGTTAAAGGAAAATGGAACAGTGCGGCAAGGTTTCCCTGTCGATATTCTGACACGGGCAGAAAGTCCGTTTACCTGGTCGCAAAATCTTGCTAACGGACAGCCGGAACTGGTGGGCGTCAGCGTTTCCGGTGAGCTGATTAAAGTGAGTATGGATGGAAAAATCACGTCCAGAAAACAACTTTTACGTCCTGAACCAGGATCCGGATTTAAAACATTATTTGACAGGAATTCTCTGGACTGGATTCTGGTGAGATCTGCATTTTCAAGAACAGCCATTTTAACAAAAGAAGGAGAAGAGCTGTTTGAAATAAAAGATATTCTTCCCGAATCTGACATCCAATATCACTTTTTTGGCGTTGATAACCGTTTTATCACAATCCGGTCAGGTAATTACACAACGGTTTTTGATATGACAGGCAAGAGGCTTGGGGACAAACCTATTCCTTCCGAAATGCCTGTACAACTTACTTATCAGCCGGGATATTACAAATTGCTCATTTTTAGCAAATCAGAAAAAAAGATACAGGTTTGGTCGATTAAGCTGCGATAATATGCAATTTCTTAAATATTTTTTTCTAGTTATTTTCCTGGGAATCTGGGTCATTGCATTAAGCCCGGAGCTTAGTTCTAAAATGACAGCACGTGATCCGTACAGATACGGAGACTTGTATAGACTTTCAAATTTATCCAATTTTAAAGACCCAAGAAAAGAGTGTGGTGAATATAAAAAACCGGTGTTCCCTTCTGATTCCAAGAAAGTTCATCTATATATAATCGGTGATAGTTTTACTGAAAAGCAACGTGTAAGTAAAAAAGATTTCGCTGTCAATGCATATACTTACGTTCATTGGAGTGAAGTTTTACATGTAAAACCTGATACAGCTGAAATCAATATATTGCTGCTGGAATCAGTAGAACGGCATTTTCGCGAAAAGTTCGCAAAAAATCCAATTCAAAATTTAATACCGGATTCTGCTACTTTCGTTACCAATAGCAACAATCCTACATTTATGAATAAACTGGATGATGCGTTCAGGTCAAAATCTTTGGAAGGCCGTTTGGATGAAGTGCTGTTTCAAAACGATTTTGTATTGGCTTTAAAACAACTAAAAGCAGATTTCAATTATAAGGTTTTTAACCGTGTAAATAAAGAAGTTACGAGTATAAACGGAGGAAAAGATATTGTGTATTACATGGATACAGATACTGATACCTCTAAAACAACTTCGTCTTTTTCGGAAATTGAAAAAGCAGAAATAGATTCTATGGTTTATCATTTGAATCAAACGCAGAAAATAGCCTTAAAAATAGGATTTGATCATGTAATTCTTTCCATCATCCCAAACAAAGTTTCAGTCCTAATGCCTTCTTATGGAACTTATAATCAATTAATAGCTCGTGTTTATTCTACTCCCAATCTTCGTCTTCCTTATATTGACGTCTATAATGATTTTAGAAGAATGGGCAGCAAATCTTATTTGAAAGGTGATTCTCATTGGACTTGTGAAGCACAATATTTGTGGGTGAATAAGACTAATGCTATGATTTACAAGCTTTCTGCAACGCCTCTTTTATAATACTATTATCTTTTAAATATATTATTTTTCAATGTTAATTTCCTTCCGGATTTTAGCTACGAAATCGGTTGTAACATCTGAGGCAGATGCAATCTGTTCATCCGTCAAAGTAGAAATTCTAATTAGATTGTTTACTATTTCCATACGCATTTTTTCGCTGCCAATTTTTACACCTTTTTTAATTCCATTTTCTAAGCCCTCATCTCTTCCCTTTTTCTCAAAAATTTCTAACGTATTCATTACAGCTTCTTTTAAAGTATATGAAAATGATTTCTAACAGTACGACTATTTTATCTTCTTCCAATCCGCTGTTAACAAACAAATATACTATCAGGTTGCTCTGCAGGTCACATTACAAATAAAAGCTTATCTTCAATTCACCTACAAATTCTCCATTTTCTTAGTCAGTTTTCCAACTGTAAGTCCCTGAACTATAATGGAAAACAGAACGACAAAGTAAGTAATTGCAAGAAGCAGATCTTTATTTAGGTGATCGTCAATAGACAAAGCCAATGCAATAGAAACTCCTCCACGCAAGCCTCCCCACACCAGTATGGTTATGGATTTTCGACCAAATTTGTTTTGAAAAGGAATCAGTTTTATAGGAAGATAAATGGAAATAAATCTGGCGAACAGAACGACAACTATCGTTATAGCACCAATGACTCCGTATTGTTTCAGATCACGGATTAACAGTAACTCAAATCCGATAATTAAAAACAAAATTGCATTTAGAATTTCATCAATCAGCTCCCAGAATTTATCAATATAATCCCTTTCCATTTCAGAAACACCACCTAAGTTTTTTCCATAATTACCTACTACCAAACCCGCTGCAACCATAGCCAACGGTCCGGACATGTGCATCGCCTGTGCGGCTAAATGTCCACCCATTACAATGGCAAGTGTTATCAATACATGAACATTATAACCATCTACCCGGTAAATCATTTGTGAACCTACAAAACCAAGCAGCAGTCCCAGTACAATTCCTCCCAAAGCTTCTTTGACCAGCAACATAGATATTCCTGTAAAAGAAGTATTTACCTCCTCGCCTCTTGCAATAGCGAGTACTACGATAAATACAACAACGGCCATACCATCATTAAAAAGCGATTCGCCGGCGATTTTAGTTTCCAGAGATTTTGGAACACCTGCCTGCTTTAAAATTCCCAAAACGGCGATCGGATCGGTAGGTGATATCAATGCTCCAAAAACAAGACATTGGATAAAAGGAATGCCCATGCCTACCAGAGGCAAAATTTCATAAGTCAAAAAGGCAACTACAAAAGTGGATATTACAACACTGACCGTCGAGAATATAATCACCGGCATACGTTGTTCCTTAAGATCTTCCAGGTGAATATGAATGGCTCCTGCGAATAGCAGGAAATTCAACATAGCTCCCATCAGGATTTCAGTTAGATCGACGCTTTCAAAAAGCCTGGTAAACCGGTCAAATGTGTGTGGGAAAATATTATCTGTTGCCAGCAGGCCGAGAGAAACCAACAACGCAATAACCATGATTCCGATGGAAGCAGGTAATTTAAAAAAACGGGCATTTATATATGAAAAAACCGCAGAAAGTACAATTAAGGCAGAAAATGAATAGTATAACTCCATGAAAATATTTTTTGTGCTAGCCCAAAATAGAAAAAACACAGCAGTAATGAAAGGCAAACGGGTCTAAAAAACAAACTCTAATGGTATTCTAATATTTAATAATAGGATTATGAAGCCCATATTCACAAAGATTTTAGAGTGAATAATTTCTATATTTACCTATATCTATTCGACAATATCATGATGAAGCTAAACAGATCCGGATGTCATTATTTATATTATCAACTTTTCTGGATAATATTTCTTTTTCTTTCAAATACCAATTGTAATGCGCAAAGTAAACTTTTGCCAGGTTTTGATAAAGAGGAATATGCTGAACTTCTTAAAACGTATCAAAGACATTATGATCAGGTAAAAACTGATATTCCCCTACCTGTTAAGTTTAAATCTGTTTACCGTTCACCTGTTGTTGGTCTTGAAAATAGATGGGATCTTTGGATAGATAACCGGTCAGTTGCACTTATTAATCTTCGGGGCACTACAAAGGAATCTGTAAGCTGGCTGGAAAATTTTTACATGGCAATGGTTCCGGCGACCGGTGAGTTAAAACTGACAAATGATTTTACATTTAAATATCATTTGGCGGATAACCCCAAGGCGGCTGTACATACAGGCTGGCTTATTGGAATGGCATTTCTGGCTAAGGATATTCTTCCAAAAATCGACTCTTGTTATAAGTCTGGAATCCGTGATTTCCTGATTATGGGACATAGCCAGGGAGGAGCACTTACATATTTGCTTACTTCCCATTTATATGATCTTCAAAAACAAAAAATATTACCCGCCGACATCCGGTTCAAAACATATTGTAGTGCAGGTCCTAAACCAGGAAATGTATTTTATGCCTACGAATATGAAAATCTTGTAGCCGGCGGATGGGGTTATAATGTGATAAATGCTGCTGACTGGGTACCAGAAACGCCATTTTCTATTCAGACTCTTAATGATTTTAATGTTACAAATCCTTTTATTAATGCTGACGCTATTATTAAGAAACAAAAATTTATAACACGTCTGGCATTGCGCCACGCTTACAAAGGATTGAAAAAGCCAAGTGAAAAGGCGCAGCGAAACTACCAGAAATACCTGGGGAATTATGCTTCAAAAATCGTAATGAAAAGTTTGCCTGAATTTCAGCCGCCTGTTTATGTCAATACAAGCAACTATGCAAGAACAGGTCCGACCATTGTATTATTGCCTGATGCAGATTATTACAAATTATTCCCTGATTCAAAAGAAAATGTCTTTGTTCATCATTTTTTGCAACCCTATTTATACTTACTTGGAAAATATAAACATTAACTTCCTCATTATTTTGCTCAATTTAAACGCTAATAAACATTTAAATACATGAATTTTGTTTCATCATTCCAGCTGTTTTATTGATAATTTTTTCAATGGCACAGTTTTACTGCGTTTATATGAAAGTGTTTCGTAATCATTTTCGATTTCACATTAATACCAACAAACGTCCTATTCAAACAAACACAATATGAGTTCTTTTAAAGTTGAAATTCTTACGTTTAATACCATCAATGAATTACCGGATTCTTGGTTAAAAAGCGATTATCTGGCTTTGTTGAGTACTATGGATTATGCCAATCCTGATGAAATTAAAGATGCAGAATTGAAAGAAATGTGCATGATGTCTCTGACTGATTTTGAACCGGCTGAATCTGCAAAAATTATATTGGATTATGTGATCGGTGACAGACTGACGGACGGACAAATTGAAAATCTTGCGCATGAAATAATGACTGAAAAGCTTTGGGAAGAATATCCTGTTTTATCTCTTCATGCTGATTTTTTCAGAGCTACCCAGCTTTTGTATCAATCCTACAATGGAAAATTTCCTCGTGCAGAAGCAGTACAATTTCAGGTTAAAATTACCGGGACTCAGGCAGAAGATCTGTCAATTTTTGATGAGAATCCGGAAGCACCAATCGTCAGACTTTTGGCAGCCGGTATGTCGGATCATAGTTTGATACACCGATTATATGCGGATCAAATAGAAGGAACAAATTTTGAAGATGCAAAAAATATACTTTGGCAATTAAAGACCATTGAGAAGAGTGATTCTTCAATTACCTATGATATTGTAAGTTCAAGCTATTGGCTGGATGAAATAAAGTATGCAGATACCTACGAAGCAAGTACGCATGCTGACGTTTTGGTAGACGAGGAAGATTAATACAGTTGAAAATTTATTTGTTGCAAATTGGACAAGCAGGAACCGGTTTCCTATACTTGTCCAATTTTATTTATAATCATTTTCACTTTTCCGGCTCTCAATAAGAATTGTCACAGATAATTAGAAAAAACTCCTTACTTTCAAATCAATAATTATTTTCACTCTATAAAATTGATTTGGTAATATGCCTTTAATTCGACTACTTATTTGCCTTCTTATATCCTTGCCCCTTGCAGCTCAATATCAGACAAAATTTGAAAAAAGCGGCGGTAAACAAACTCCAACCTACGAAGAAGGAATTGCATATTATAAATTATTGGCAAAAGGATTTCCACAAATTCAGATTGTAGAAAAAGGATTGACAGACAGCGGTAAACCTTTGCATCTTGTGCTTTATTCAAAAAATAAAACCTTCGATATTAAGAAACTAAAAGCCCAGGGAAAGGCGATCTTTTTAATTAATAATGCAATTCATCCCGGCGAATCAGATGGCGTTGACGCTTCCATGATGTTATTGCGGGATATTGCACAGAATCCGTCTAAATTTCCTGAATTAGATAGTATTATCCTGGCAATTATTCCATTTTACAATATTGGAGGTACCTTAAACCGTAACAGTACAACCAGAACCAATCAGGATGGACCGGAAGAATATGGTTTCCGTGGTAATGCACGAAATTATGATTTAAACCGTGATTTTATCAAAAGCGATACACGGAATGCAAGAAGTTTCGCAGCTATTTTTCATGAACTGGATCCCGATCTTTTTGCAGATACACATGTAAGCAATGGATCGGATTATCAATATGTGATGACATTGGATTACGCACAGAAAGATAAATTGGGCGGCTCATTGGGAGAATTTAATGACAAAATATTTCTTCCTTATATGTACAAACATTTGAAAGAAGCAGGTTTTGAAGCAACTCCTTATGTAAATGCTTATGGACAAACTCCCGATAAAGGTTTTGTTCAATTTCCCGACTGGCCACGCTATTCAACTGGTTATGCAGCACTTTTTCATACGATTGGTGTCATGACAGAAACGCATATGTTGAAACCTTACGACCAGCGCGTTAAATCAACGTATGCTTATCTGCATGGAAATCTTAAAGTGCTTGCTCAATACAGAAATCAGCTTTTAAAGCTAAGAAATGAAACCAAAGAAGCTGTTAAAACACAGGAAAAGTTTGCGGTTACGTGGCAGGTTAACAAAGAAAAGCACTCTGATATTACTTTTAAAGGATTCGAACCGGAAACTTTAAAAAGTAAAATAAGTGGTGCTAACAGGCTGTATTATAACCGGGAAAAACCATTTACCAAAACGATTCCTTTTTATGATACTTACCAGCCACTTGACGTAGTAGATAAACCGGTCGCTTATATCATTCCACAAGGCTGGCACAATGTAATTGATCTCTTAAAACTGAATCAGGTTAAAATTACGCAGCTTGAAAAAGATCAGGAGCTTGAAGTTGAAGTCTATCGTATTAAAGATTATGAATCTCCAAAGGCTCCTTTCGAAGGGCATTACTGGCATACAGGAGTAAATTTGACAAAGGAAATAAAAAAGGTGCGTTTCAAAAAAGGCGATTGGTATATTGCTGTAAATCAATCAGTAAACCGTTATATTATTGAAACACTTGAACCAAAAGCTGTTGATTCATTTTTTAAATGGAATTTCTTTGATACAATTCTTCAGGCCAAAGAACATTTTTCAGGGTATGTATTTGAAGATCTGGCAGCCGGACTTCTGGAAAAATCGCCTGAATTAAAAAAGAAACTGGATGACAAAAGAAATGCGGATCCTGAATTTGCTAAAAGTGGAGAAGCTCAGTTAAATTTTATATACGACAATTCTCCATACAGAGAAAAGGAATATTTACGCTATCCTGTTTTTAGGTTAATGAAATAGTAAATTTGATCAGAAAACACATAATGAACGTTTAAAACTTCATTACTGTTATCAATTGAATGTCCTGCACCATAATTGGCTTCCTGACATTAATACAATTTTTTGGCTCTTTCCATTTTGAATTAATTTGGTGGAGCGTCTTAACAAAACCAAATGACATTTCAAGAATTAGAACTCATCGAGCCTATTTCCAAGGCTCTGACCGAAGAAGGTTACACAATTCCAACTCCAATTCAGTCAAAAGCAATTCCCCTTATTTTACAACAAAGAGATTTATTGGGTTGCGCACAAACAGGGACTGGTAAAACAGCCGCTTTTGCCATACCAATTTTGCAGCTTCTTACTAACAGACCAATTAATAAATTGGAAAGAAGCCGTATAAGAACGCTTATCCTGACTCCAACCCGCGAACTTGCCATACAAATTGGCGAAAGTTTTGCAGCTTACGGTCGTCATACTGGTATTAAACATACCGTAATTTTCGGTGGAGTTGGTCAAAAACCACAAACTGATGCGATACAAAGGGGTGTTGATGTATTAATTGCCACACCTGGCCGCCTATTGGATCTTATTAATCAGAATTTTATAAAATTAAATCAGCTGGAAATCTTCGTTCTTGACGAGGCTGACCGTATGCTGGATATGGGATTTGTGCATGATGTAAAAAAGGTAATTAAGTTATTGCCTGCTAAACGTCAGTCTTTGTTTTTCTCGGCTACAATGCCATCTGCTATCATGACGCTGGCAGATACAATTCTTACTAATCCTGCAAAAGTAGAAGTGACGCCGGTTTCGTCCACAGCGGATACGATCAAACAGTCACTTTTTTATGTGGACAAATCGGATAAAAACAATTTACTGCTGCATATTTTAAGCGATACTTCTATTGCAACGGCATTGGTATTTACCCGTACTAAACATGGAGCGGATAAAGTTGTAAAAGTGTTGCGCAAAGCAGGAGTTTCCTCAGAAGCTATTCACGGAAACAAATCACAAAATGCCCGCCAGAACGCTTTAAAAAACTTTAAAAGCCAAACTACCAGGGTATTAGTAGCAACTGATATCGCAGCCCGTGGAATTGATGTGGATGACCTTACGCATGTAATCAATTACGAAATTCCTAATATTCCTGAAACTTACGTGCACAGAATCGGTAGAACAGGACGTGCAGGCGCAAAAGGAATTGCTTTATCATTTTGTGATTCAGATGAAAAAGGATTTTTGAAGGACATCCATAAACTGATTGCAAAAAATATCCCTATTGAAAAAAATCATCCTTACGATACAGGAAGATATTAATTGCTAACTCAGATTTTGTAATCAGGGTGGCCCGCGATGGGTTTCATAGTTTAGCGTTTTCAACACGTATTTAATAAAAACCACAGAATTAAAAGAACTATTACGTTCTATTAATTTCTGTGGTTTTTAAATTTGCAGAATCAAATTTCCATATTCAAAAAGCATATTTCATTTATGACTAAAAATTCTTACACCGATATTTCTTTACAGGAGATGCAGGAAATTCGTAACAATTCAAATGTTGTACTTGTGGATGTAAGGGAATCCTGGGAGTTTGAAGAATTTAACGAAGGAGGAATTAATATTCCATTAGCCGAAATCCGCCAGCACAGAGATGCTTTAAATTCCTATCAGACAATCATTGTAATTTGCACAAACGGTGTCCGGAGTAAAGTAGCTGCCATGGATTATTGCAGAATTCCTGAATGGAATGACAAGAAGATTCTACATGTAAAAGGTGGAATTATTGAAGCTGAATTATAACGAGTGCCTTGAGTACGCCTACGCGGCCCGGATCAATTTTGTAACAACGGAATTTATTCCGTCGCTATTCTCTAAACCTCAACTTCTCCTTCAAAAACCCTTACCGCAGGTCCAATCAAAAATATATCATCAAATTTTCCAGGAGAAGTTTCATTATAAGCAACTTCCAGTGTTCCTCCAAGCGTTTCAACTCTAATCGGACTGTTCCATCCTTCATGCATGTAGGCAGATAATGCACAGGCAGTTACGCCGGTACCACATGAATAGGTTTCGTCTTCCACCCCACGTTCGTAAGTACGCACGCTTAGATGATTATCTTCTAATATCTCAATAAAATTAACATTGGTTCCTCCAACCGGGCCAAATACAGAACCATAACGGATATCTTTTCCAATTCCAACTACGTCAACTTCCTTGATATCATCCACATAAGTAACATAATGTGGTGAGCCTGTATTCATAAAATCATATTCGGAATGTTGCTCTACCTTGTTAACAGGAGACATTTTCAAACGAATAATATCTGACGAAGCATTTCCTTCATGCGGACCATCAACTGCAATAAAAGATGTATCGGTTGAAAATAATCCAAGATCGTGTGCAAACCTTACAGCGCAACGGCCGCCATTTCCACACATGCTTCCTTCTCCCCCGTCTGCATTGAAATACACCATCCGAAAATCATATCCTTCGGCATTTTGCAATAAAATTAACCCATCCGAACCTATCCCAAATCGGCGGTGACAAAGCGATGCAATTAATTCCTGCGAAACCGGAAATGAACCGGACCGATCATCAATCATGATAAAGTCGTTACCCGTTCCCTGATATTTATAAAATGGAATGTTCATAATAAAAAGCTTTTAGCTGACAGCTTTTAGCAATTAGCTTGCGCTCGTATTGTAAAGAAAAAGAATAACTAGAGTTGAACAAACCTGATGTCTGGTTTTTAAAAAGATAAGTTCTATTATTTAAATTAAAAAAACCGAATATTAGTTCAAGCAAAAGGAGCTAAGAGCCATAAGCTAACAGCCAAATAAAAAACCCTGCAAGGAATATTCACTTGCAGGGTTTCAAATTTTTTAAAAGCGATACTATGCTTTCGCAACTTTAAGCTCTTTAATACGAGCAGCTTTGCCCTGACGTCCGCGTAAAAAGAATAAACGTGCACGACGAACTTTACCGCGACGAAGTAATTCAATTTTAGCAATACTTGGGGAAAGAATTGGGAAAACACGTTCTACCGCGATTCCGTTTGATATTTTACGAACTGTGAAAGTTTCACCGCTTGCACTAAGGTTACGGCGTTGCATTACAGTACCCTGAAATTGCTGAATACGCTCTTTGTTACCTTCTCTGATCTTAACGTGTACGTTGATCGTGTCGCCTGCTTTAAATACAGGATACTCGGATTTACGATTTTCAATCGTAGCTTCTACGAGTTTAATAAGTTCGCTCATGACGAATGATTTTAATTATTTAAATAAATTGGGCATGTTTCCAGCGGATGGGGTGACGCCCCTTCATTCAAAACTGCTTTTGAGAAAACGAGTGCAAAACTAAGATTTATTTTTGATAAGTAAAAGAAATAAGCTCTTTATATGAGTTATTTAGCCTACAAAAACAGTATATTTTCAAAAATATTAAATAAACGTAATTTCTATTCTATTTTGAACATTAAACTGGCACAAATCTTGATTATTGAAAAGCAATAAAAGTCATTTTCGCAGTTCAAACTGGTATTAATTATACCGGCAACTAATTAATTTTCTAAATGAAAATATTTAACGCAGAACAAATCAGAGCATTAGATGCCTTTACAATTCAAAACGAACCAATTTCTTCATTGGATTTAATGGAACGGGCGTCGCAAGCTTTTGTCCGTTGGTTTTGCGATCAGTTTGTCAATACCCGGCCTGTCAGTATATTTTGCGGACTTGGAAATAATGGTGGAGATGGTTTAGCTATCGCACGAATATTATTTCAAAAATCATATACTGTAAAGGTTTATATTATTGAACAAAGTGAGAATTCGTCTGAAGATTTCAAAGAGAATCGTAAGCGTTTGCAAAATCATTTGTCCCCTATTTTAATTCATTCAATAAATGATTTTCCCGAAATTCCATCCAGTACCATTTTAATTGATGCACTGTTGGGCTCAGGATTGTCAAGACCTGCAACTGGTATTTTAGCTGATGTGATTAATACTTTAAACGCGACTCCGAATAAGGTCATTTCGATCGACATAGCCAGTGGGTTATACATGGACAAACAAAATGAAAAAAACGATGTCATTATCAAACCACATTGCACCATTTCTTTCCAATTTCCCAAATTAGCATTTATGATGCCGCAAAATGCTGTATTTACCGGCAATTGGCAAGTTGTAGATATTGGCCTGCATCATGATTTCATTAAAAATACACCTACACCTTTTTATTATACAGACAAACCTGAGGCTGAAAGCAAAATAATTCCACGACAAAAATTCTCGAATAAAGGTACTTTTGGACATGCACTTCTTTTGGCAGGAAGTTATGGAAAAATGGGCGCAGCCGTTTTGTCAGCACGATCCTGTTTAAGATCCGGAGTTGGATTACTGTCTTTACACATTCCCGGATGCGGTTACGAAATTGCCCAGATTTCAGTTCCTGAAGCTATGGCAACAGTTGACGCTGATTATAAACACCTTTCAGAGTTACCTGATATAGATTCTTACTCAGCAATTGGAATCGGTCCTGGAGTTGGTCAGGAACCAGTTACATTGGAAATGCTGAAAGTATTATTAGAAAAAATAAAAGTTCCGCTAATTATTGATGCGGATGCATTAAATATTTTATCTCAAAATCCTGAGTTACTAAATAAATTACCCAAACAAACAATCCTGACGCCTCATCCAAAAGAGTTTCAACGGTTGGCTGGAAAAACCGATAATGAATATGACCGGTTAAAACTGGCGAAAGAATTTGCTCAAAAATATAACGTAATTATTTGTTTGAAAGGTGCTCATACAGCAGTTATCCTTAGCAATGGTGATGTACATTTTAATTCTACAGGTAATGCAGGAATGGCAACCGGAGGAACCGGTGATGTTTTAACCGGAATTATCACAGCCCTTCTTGCACAAGGTTATAAGCCGGAAGATGCTGCAATTTTAGGTGTTTATGAACATGGCCTCGCAGGAGACAGAGCTGCGGACAAAAAAGGGCAATCCGCATTAATTGCTTCTGATCTTATTGATTGTTTAAAATGGTAAAGTAAAAAAAATTAAAGTAACTATGCTAACTGCCCGGCATAAAGATTTATCAAAATTTTACTTTAAACTCTTTTACTCTAAACTTTATACTCCCTTTCAACTCATCAACTGATAAACCGCAAAAGCCGAAACATAAGCCAATACAGTTAAATAAGCCAGTTGAATTAGCGGCCATTTCCAACCATGTGTTTCACGGTAAACAACGGCAATCGTGCTCATGCACATCATAGCAAAAACGTAAAATACTAATAATGAATAGCAAACAGCGGGTGTATACATAGCACCGCCTGTATCCGGATTTTTCTCCTGAATTAGTCGTTGTTTTATCGTTAATACATCTTCTGTATCTCCACTTATGCTGTAAATGGTAGCCATCGTTCCCACAAAAACTTCTCTTGCAGCAAATGATGCAAGTAGTGCAATACCAATTTTCCAGTCGTAACCAAGAGGACGAATGGCAGGTTCTATAAAATGACCTATACTTCCTGCATAAGAATTCTCTAATCTAACCGAAGCAATCGCAGCATCAAATTGCGCCTGCGGCTGCTGACCTTTCTCTTTAATAACCTGAGCTTCTGCATTCGCCATTTTATCACCAGGACCATAAGATGCCAGCACCCATAAAATAATAGAGATCGCCATAATTACCTTTCCTGCTTCCAGCACAAATGACTTAACGCTTTCATACATCGTAAAACCAACATGTCCCCAGCGTGGTAATTTATAAGTTGGCATTTCAAGCATAAAATAACTTGGTTCTTTTCTTGGGATAAAAAGAGATAACAACCAGGCAGAAAATAATGCTCCGAAAAGTCCCATTAAATACAATCCCATCAAAACCAATCCCTGCATATTGAGAATGCCAAAAACTTTGGTTGAAGGAACGACAAGTGCAATTAATATAGCAAAAATCGGCAGCCTGGCTGAGCAGCTCATCAATGGGGTTACCAATATCGTGATCAAACGTTCATAGCGGCTGCTGATACTGCGGGTAGTCATGATAGCAGGAACGGCACATGCAACTCCGGAAATAAGCGGCACAACACTGCGGCCATTTAGTCCGAATTTTCGCATCATTTTATCCATAATTACCATGACGCGTGCCATATAACCGGATTCTTCAAGAATGGCAACCAGAGCAAAAAGAATGGCAATTTGTGGTATAAAAATGATAATACCGCCTATTCCTGCCAATATTCCGTCTGTAATCAGGTCATTGAGAACGCCTTGTGGCAATACACCTTTTACCCATTCAATTGTAGCAGCGGTTCCGGCGTCAATTAAATCCATTGGGTAAGTAGCCCATGCAAAAATGGCCTGAAAGATAATCATCAGAACCGTTGCAAAAATAACATATCCCCAAACAGGATGCAGCAGCAGGCTATCCAGTTTCCTCGTCCAGTACGGCTGCTCGGATATACCATTCGATTTTACCGCTTTTGAAACAATTGGTTTAATTTTTTCGTACCGCGCAATTGTTTCGGTTGATAAAAAAAGATTTTCATCAAAACCATATTTTTCAATCAGCGTATCAAGTTTGGTTCTGGCTGGTTGTTCTAAAAAAGAAAAATTATCATGCTGACAAACATATTGCAGAGCAACATAATCATTATCAAGATGATGCAATGCTTTTACTTCTTCTATTAATTCGATTTCTTTTTGGGTAGGATCATAGAAATAAGTTAAAGCAGGTATTTCTTTTCTTTCTAAAACCTGAGAAACAGCTTCCAGTAAATTTTTGACTCCTTCTCCGGTACGCGCATTAATGCGCACAACAGGGACTTTAAGCTGCATTGCAAGCTGAACTGCATTTACTGTCAGATTCATACTTGCAGCTACATCGAGCATATTTAAAGCAAGAACGGCTGGAATTCCCAAGTCACTGATTTCGGTAAAAAGCAGCAGATTTCTTTGCAGATTGGAAGCGTCCGCCACAACAATAATTACTTCGGGAAAATCAGGATGTTTGGGATTGGCAAGTATGTCCATCACCACTGTTTCATCAGCTGATTTGGGATAAATACTATAAGTACCTGGCAAATCAACTAAGGTTACATTTCCATCTGTTTGTCCGGATGCACTTCTAAGATGAAAAGTACCTGATTTTTTTTCTACGGTTACACCAGGGAAGTTCCCAGTTTTTTGACGTAAACCTGTTAACGCATTAAATAAGGTAGATTTGCCGGCATTTGGATTACCGACGAGCGCAATTTTAATATTTTCTTGTTTCAATTGAAAAACAATAGATTTAAAGCAGGTGCAAATTTATTCGATTACAATAGCAGAAGCCTCGTTCAATCGCAGAGACAGACAATAACAACCTCCAACATTGATACAAATAGGATCACCAAAAGGAGCGACAGCATCCAGCCTGACTTCACATCCCGGCAAACATCCCATTTCGAGTAATTTCAATGACATTACTTTATCTGAGAATGATTTGATAACTCCCCTCTCCCCTTTTTTCAGATGAGATACTGTACGAACAGACATACCCCTTATTTAGATTAAATATACTTAAACTGCAAATTAAGCATTATCAGTCCGTAATTCAAACTATTACTTAGTTTTTGCTTTAATACGTGGCTTAGATCATTCAAAATCATGATTAATTTATTATCACCCTGAGCCTTTATGTAGTACTTTTGCAGCACGATTAGAAAAACAGAACGAACAAAAAATTAATTATCAGAATTAATCACTGCGCCGTAAGCTGAAAGCCGACCGCCGACTGCCCTTAATTTGAACGAGATAAAAACCCTCATCTGGAAAGAATTTACGCTCGAATGGCGTCAGAAATACGCATTAAGCGGTATGCTTCTATACGTTGTAAGCACTGTTTTTATTTGCTATCTGAGCTTTAATCTGCGTCGTAATCAACTTACACCGATTGTATGGAATACACTTTTCTGGATTATTTTACTTTTTGCGGCTGTAAATGCCATTGCAAAAAGTTTTTCTCAGGAACGATATGGACGCCTGATCTATTATTATAGTCTGTGCAGCCCTCAGGCAATTATTTTATCCAAAATAATTTACAACTCGTTTATCATGCTGATGCTTTCCGGCATTGGTTTCATTTTTTACGCTTTTGTAATGGGTAATCCGGTACAGGATATTAGTTTGTATCTGATCTGTATATTGCTGGCGTCAATTGGTTTTGCTTCGGTTCTTACTTTGGTGGCCGGAATAGCTTCAAAAGCAGATAATAGTGCTACGTTAATGGCTGTTTTAAGTTTTCCAATTATTCTTCCTATGCTTCTCATGACTATCAAGCTCGCAAAAAATGCGTTGGATGGCTTGGACTGGAGTGTAAGCTCGGATGAAATCAGTACATTATTATCCATTGATCTGATAGTAATTACGCTTAGTTATTTGCTTTTTCCTTATTTATGGCGAAGCTGAAATGAAGAACTTAATAAAAAGTTAAAAGTAAACAGTGGCTAAAATTGCCTCTATAAAACATCAACATTAACAATGAGAAAACTTTGGTGGAAAATCGTCTGTATCGTTTTACTTTTCTACGTTATAGTGAACGGATTTATGGGAACTGTACCGCATCTTCCAATCCTGAATGAAAGTATACGCAATACTTATTTTCACGTTGCATTATGGCTCGCCATGACTTTGCTGCTATTTACTTCCATGATATTTTCAGTTCGGTATCTGAACAGCGGAGATATTAAACATGATGATATAGCGAGTGAACTTGCCAAGTCTGGCTTATTCTATGGGATTCTGGGATGTTTGACAGGGTCGCTCTGGGCTAATTTTACATGGGGAGACCCATGGCCTAATGACCCAAAACTCAACGGTGCAGCAGTTGGTATCCTGATTTATCTTGCTTATATTTTATTACGAAGTTCTTTCGAAGACGAACAGCGCAGAGCACGGATTGCTTCGGTTTACAACATTTTTGCTTTCGCCGTTTTCGTTCCGCTCATTTATATTCTGCCACGTCTAACAGATTCCCTGCATCCGGGAAGTGGAGGAAACAGCACTTTTGGATCGTATGACATGAACAATGATTTGAGGATGGTTTTTTATCCGGCCATTATCGGATGGATTTTAATGGGCTTGTGGCTGGCTGAATTAAGAGTCAGAATCAAAAGGATCAATCGTTTAAAAGAGGAGAACTTTCTTGAGGTTCAAAAATCTTCACGATCCTGATCACATTTTCATAAAATAGTAAACATTTCAAAACAAAATTTCGTTAAGAATTCAGGCAATTATGAATACAATGAAAAAAGTTTTCTCCCTTCTGCTTTCACTTTTAGTTATATCCGGAAATTCGATAGCTCAAACTGCGGTAGATTCTTCTGTCCCAATGGCTGACAAGCTTCGTGAAGATGGAAAGATCTGGGTTGTGGTGGCGGTTGTAGCCGTTGTTTTTGCAGGTATTGTGATTAATATGCTGCGCATAGATTCCAAAGTAAGCAAAATTGAAAAAGAATTAAATATTAAGTAACAATTATGAAGAAGATCCAGATATTCGGGCTTGTAATAGTTGCGGTTGCAATAGGAATAATTATATCAACTGCCGGTGATGCAAGTACTTACGTAAATTTTTCCAAAGCCAAAGAAATGGCTGTAAGCGGTGATAACGAAAGTATTCATGTAGTTGGTACTTTGAAAAAAAATACTGCCGGACAGATACTTGAAATGGATTATCAGCCGGAAATTGATCCCAATTATTTTTCCTTCACTTTGATCGACAATAATAACGTTGCGCAAAAAGTGGTATATAAAAGTACTAAACCACAGGATTTTGATAAATCAGAGCAGGTTGTGGTTGTAGGAAAAATGCAAAATGGCACATTTGCAGCAGAAAAAATCCTGATGAAGTGCCCATCTAAGTACGAAAACGGAAAACTGGAAACAACCGAGGCGACAGCGTCAAAATCATGATTCATACTACCATTGGAAGTGCAGGTCACCTGCTGGTAATTATTGCATTTGTATCGGCCTTAGTAGCCACTTTTGCCTATTTTAAAGCCGGAATGGCAAATACTCCTGTAGAAGATCTTTCTAGCTGGAAGTATTTTGCACGTGCTACTTATGTTGTGCACGTAATAGCGGTACTGGGCGTTGTCTTTTCTTTGTACTGGATCATTGGTAATCATTATTTTGAATATCATTATGCCTGGAAAAATTCTTCGCTTTCTCTTCCCACCGGTTATACAATTTCCAGTTTCTGGCAGGATCAGGAAGGAAGTTTTTTACTATGGATATTCTGGAATGTAGTTTTAGGATCTGTATTAATCTTTACCAACAGGTCATGGGAAGCTCCGGTAATGACTGTTTTCGCATTGGTGCAGGCATTTCTTACTTCTATGATCTTAGGAGTTGTAATTCCGGGTCTTGATTTGAAAATCGGGTCTACTCCTTTCTTATTATTAAAAGAAGTAATGCCTGATATTCCGGTATTCAAAATGGATCCGAATTTCATTGCAAAAGATGGAAATGGTTTAAACCCACTTTTACAGAATTACTGGATGGTTATTCACCCTCCTACCCTTTTCCTTGGTTTTGCTTCTACATTAATTCCATTCTCATTCGCCATTGCAGGTTTATGGACTAAAAAAATTAATGAATGGATTCGTCCTGCGTTACCCTGGGCACTTTTCTCTGCTTTGGTTTTAGGTGTCGGTGTTTTGATGGGTGCTTACTGGGCTTACGAAACGCTTAATTTTGGAAGTTACTGGAACTGGGATCCTGTGGAAAATTCTTCTATCGTTCCCTGGCTGGTTTTAGTAGCTGCAATACACACGATGATCATTGCACGTAAAAATGCAACTGCCTTAAAAACTTCATTTATTTTAACTATTACAACTTTTATCCTGGTTCTTTATTCCACGTTCATGACGCGGAGCGGAGTTCTTGGAAATGCTTCTGTCCACTCATTTACAGATTTAGGTTTGTCGGGTCAGCTGTTGGTTTATTTACTGACTTTCATGGTCGTAGCAATTGGTTTATTGGTTTATCGCTGGAAAAGTCTTCCCTCTGATGTAGAAGAAGTTTCTACTTATTCGCAGGAATTCTGGATTTTTATTGGTGCAACATTACTTTGTCTTTCCGGTTTTCAGATCCTTGCCACTACATCTATTCCGGTTTACAACAAAATAGCTGAGGCATTTGGAACTGTACTGAATATGGCTTTACCGGCTGATCAGGTTGGACATTACAATAAATTTCAGCTTTGGTTTTTCTCTCTGATTATCGTCATTACCGGTATTGGACAGTATTTTTGGTGGAAACGTGTTGGTAAAGATAAACTTCAGGCATTATATAATCCATTGCTTATTGCTTTGCTAATTAGTGCGGCAGTTATAACAATTCAAGGAGTTAAAGACATTCAGTACATAGTTCTTTTAACTGCTTCTATATTTGCGATTGTAGCCAACGGTACAATTTTGTTCAATATTGTTCGTGGAAATTATAACCTTTCAGGAGGTGCAGTTACACATATTGGTGTTGCGTTGATGTTAATCGGAATTCTGTTTTCTTCTGCTTATACCAAAGTCGTTTCGATTAATAATTCGGGACTGATGATATCACGCAGCGAAGAATTCACTAATAACGACAATAAAGAAAATAAGGAAAATATTACTCTGTGGCTAAATAAGCCTGAAAAAATGGGTGATTATATGCTTACCTGGCGTGATGTCCGTGTTGAGCCGCGCCACATTCCGGAGTATATTTCTAAAAGCTGGGTGGATGTAATAGAAAATGATTATCACGCTGTTGCGCTTAGGGATATCGTCGTAAATGACAAGAAATATTATTCCAAAGGTGATACACTGGAAATTTTTCCGGAAAACTTTTACTACGAAATCGAGTACAGAGAACCCTCAGGACGTGTTTTTAATCTATTCCCGCGTGTTCAGATTAATCCGAGAATGGGTGGAATTGTTTCTTCGCCAGACATAAGCCGTAAGCTTGATAAAGATTTATATACCTATGTTGCTATGGTTACTAACCCGACTGCTGAGCCGGTTTGGAGCCAGACTGAGAATTTTACTGTTAGTATGCGTGATACATTTTTTGTAAACGATTACGTTGCCGTTCTGGATAATGTAGTGCGTACCGAAAAAGTGGAAGGCATGACTTTGGGAGAGGGCGATGCTGCTGTAAAAGCAGTTATCAGGGTACTGGATAGAGATCAGGAAGCGATTATTTCTCCGTCTTTTGTGATAAGGGATCGTCTGGTTGCACGCAAACCGGAAGTCAATAATGACTTGGGTTTAAGAATCCAGTTTCAGGAAATCAATCCGCAAACAGGCCAGTTTACATTTGCGGTTAACACAACACAACGTGATTATATCGTGATGAAAGCGACAGAGAAACCACTCATAAATATTCTTTGGCTTGGTACATTTGTGTTGGTAATTGGCTTCTTAATGGCTACAATCCGCAGATTTAAAGAATTTATAAAAATGAGAGATAAAGAAAACGTTACATTGAATAAGGACAAAAAGATTAAAGAGCAGGTGGCGTAAAATTTTAGAAATACATACAAAAAAGGGTTCCGGCGAAATTCGCCGGAACCCTTTTTTGTATATTTAATTTAGACATTGTCCTTATCAAATTACAATTCATTCATAGTAATTGTTTTTGGCTACCTTTGCTAATACTAATCCTGAAAATTTAATCATGGACGAAGAAATTTTAATAGGCAAGTTGCGCTCTATAAAACCAATTTTAAGTCAACAGTACTTTGTAAATAAGCTGGGGTACTTTGGCTCGTATGCTTCCGGAAAAGCAGACGAAAATAGTGATATAGATATCTTAGTAGAATTCAGTCAACCAGTTGGTTGGGATTTCTTTCGCGTTCAGGATATATTGGAAGAAACTTTAAAAATAAAAGTAGATTTAGTTACTGAGAAAGCAATTCGTCCACAATTGAGGGAAAGTATTTTTCAAAACCTAAAGTTAGTTTGAAGCCGTCAGAACGCGATTTTATTTTTTACCTGGAAGATATTCAATTGGCCATCAATAAGATTCAGGAATGTATTCAAAATTTTTCTAACTATTCTGATTTAGAAAATGATTGGATATATTATGATGCTGTGCTAAGGAATCTGGAAGTAATTGGTGAAGCCGCAAATCAAATTCCTGAATTTGTTAAAGAAAAATTTACAGAGGTACCCTGGAAAGATATGTATCGAACCAGAAATATATTAATTCATCATTATTTTGGTGTTGATTCTGAAATCATTTGGAATATTGTAACTATTAATCTTCCAGACTGTTTACCTTTTCTTGAATTGATAATTAGTTTTTACAAGGACCAAAATTATAGCGCTGATTTGCAATAGAAATAACCACGAATAATATCATCTTCTCATAGTTTTTTTTCCTTCGCCCTATACTTCAATTTATAATACCCAATTTCCCGTTCGAAAACCTTAAATCCGGTTTCGGGACATTCTTTCTTTAATTCTGCCAATTGCTTTTCCGCAAGCTTCTCATCCAACTGCCATAAGATTCCGGTTTTAAAAGAAACATTATCTTCGTCAAGCGTTTTCTGTAATTTTTTTATAGCAAGAACTGGTTTTTCCAATCCCGGCATTTGCTGTAAAACATTTAACTGTTTTATGCTAAACCGAAAAACATAAAGCTCTCCGCTTTCTTTTTTCATCGTGTCAGCAACGGCAAAAGTCTGGGTAAGTAATGCACAATCCTGACCATTTGCAATCAATGACATTAGAAAAAAGAAAGCGGAGAAACAGTATTTCATTCTTAAAATTTAAATCCTAAACGTGTAAAAAAGAAGGCTCCATTACTACCCATTTGAACCGGATCCCATGCTCCTCCTGATTCTGTCAGCGCAGGTGTTGACATATCAGGATATACATTCAGAATATTACTTCCACCGATTGACAAAGAAATATTTTTGGTAAACTTATAATTAACGGTAACGTCTGTCTGTACTTTTGGCTTGTAAACATCCAGTTCATAATCCCAGTTAGCCAGTTTAATTTCACCAAAACGAATGAAGCGAACCATAAAACTTACTTTATTTACCGAATAATCAAACGTCAGATTTATCTTTGACGGCGGTGCAGATGCCAGTACAAAGCGGCGTTCACGTTCGTCAAAATATGTATCTTCTTTCCCTGCAAGTTTAGGGCTTGTGTTAATTGCACCTAATTCCATCCAGTTAAAATTAGCAGCAAGCGTGGTGCTTAAACGGCCATTACCCAGAGATGTACCATGAGCGACAATAATGTCCAATCCTTTTGTAGTTGTTGAAGAAAGTGCATTTGTAAAAAACTGCGCTTTTCCAACCCGTAATGTTTTCAGCAATGCACCAATTTCTTTGTCGTCATCGCTAAACTGCCCGGTCAAAACAACCCGGTCTTTTACTTTTACATAATAACCATCTATGGTAACAGAAAAATTGGAAGCAGGTTTCATCGTAATTCCCAGGCTTGCATTTTGCGAGGTTTCCTGTTTTAATTGCGGAATTCCCAAAGTCTGTGTTACAATACTATTATTGTTAGCTAAAAGTACTTCAACCGGCTGTCCGTTCACAAAATTCGTAAAAGTGGAATTGAAATACTTTTGGGCCAAAGATGGAGCCCTGAATCCTGTACTAACAGATCCGCGAATGGCTAAGGCATCAGAAATTTTATATCTCGCTCCTAATTTCCCATTTAAAGTACTCCCAAAATCACTGTAATTTTCAAAGCGTCCTGCAATATCAATTAAAAGGCTTTTCGTAACATCTGCTTCTACATCCAGATACGCTCCTACATTTGAACGTCCTTTGCTCGTTGCATCTGCCGGGCTATATCCCGGAAACCCTTGTGAACCACCTGCAAACGCGGGATCATAATTATAATATGATGCTCGTTCTCCTGCAAAAATCTTGTAGCGTTCCATCCGGTATTCTCCACCAAAAGCAATATTAAGACCTTGCAAAATACTCTTGTAATTACGGGTAAAATTCAAATTGGTTACATTTTGACCTAATTGAAAACCACCTGCATCAAAAGAAGTTTGTGATGATGCACCCAAAGACCGGTTTAAAGAATTATTAACAAAAAAGTGGAATTTATTAAAACCATAAGTATTACTTAAATCAATATCCCATTGTTTCCAAATCCCTCTGATACCAGCGGTTACAGCTCTGTCGTCAATTTTACTGGCAATAATTGGATCAAATCCATTTGGATAAACGGATGGAATATTTCTATCATCATCTGCAAAACGGGTCCAGGCATAAGCGTCGCCCTTGCGGTTATTTAATCCACCAAAACTATAAACCTGCACATTTTTGCCCAACGGAATTTTTGCATTATAATAAATCGCAGCATTCTTCATTTGCGGATCACCATATTGGCGGCGGTATAATGTTTCACCGGCATTGGTATTAGCGCGGTTGGTATGATCACGGAAATTATAATCAGCCGTTACATTTACAAATCCTTTTTTAGCAATCGCTACTCCGTAATTCAGATTGACATTGTAATTCTGTCCGTCAAAATTTTTGTTATCAAAACGATATTTAGCCTGATACACACCCGCATTTACATTGGCAGTCAACTGATTAACATTTTCTTTCAACACAATATTAATCACACCTGCAATCGCATCCGAACCATATTGCGCAGCAGCGCCGTCTCTCAAAATTTCTATTCTTTCAATAGCAGCGGCAGGAATTGCATTCAAATCTGTTCCGGTATTACCACGTCCTCTTGACCCGAATAAATTCACAAGTGAAGATTGATGACGTCTTTTTCCATTGATCAAAACCAATGTCTGGTCTGGTCCCAATCCACGTAATGAAGCCGGATCAACATGGTCGGCGCCATCCGATCCTGTCTGGCGATTTGAATTGAATGATGGAGCAGCAAATTGTAAAAGCTGGTTTACATCAAGCTGTCCTTGTTTCGTCGTAATATCCTGAATGTTAATGATGTCAACCGGAGCAGGTGTATCCGTAGAAGAACGATTCATGTTTCTGGAACCAACCACTGTAACCTGGCTTAGCAATGTGGCATCTTCAAGTACAAAATCCTGGGTTCCTTTTGCATTAATTTCCCTTTCAATTTTATTGTAGCCTACGAAAGTTACAATAAGCGTGGCATCGGTATATCCTACATACAAAGTATATATCCCATTACCATCTGCTGTTGTTCCATTATTTGTACCTTTTTCAATAATAGAAGCACCAATCAGCGGATCTCCTTTTTCGTCAGTCACTTTTCCGGCAACTTTAAATTTTTGTGCAAAAGCTGAACTTGACAGCAGTGTGAAAATTAGTAAAAAATAAAATTTGGTCATTTGTGGATGAATTTTAAGTAAAACAATCCGTAAAATAAGTCAATTAAAAAATAATCCCGTTTATATTACTAAAATAATATTTACAAGATTTTGACGTATACAGAATTATATTAAGACGAAAATATAATTATTAGTATTATTAACTGATATATTTAAAATAAACACGTTTTGTCACTGAATTTGATTTATTCCGTGCAATTAATATATGTTTATAATTAACCGAATAGCTATCTTTGCCTTAGAAAAATGCTATCTTAATTGTGCTATTATTATATGTTATCTACACTTATTAAATCATCGCTTGGCCGTCTTCGAATCATTGCTATCCTGGAAGGAATTTCTTTTCTGGTTCTTTTAGGAATTGCTATGCCTTTGAAATATTTGGCTGGCATACCTGAAGTTGTCCGCATAGTTGGCATGGCTCATGGGGTTCTTTTTGTATTATATGTTGTTTTACTAATTCAGGTCACCATTGAAAAGAGCTGGTCCTTTAAAAAATTTATATTAGCGTTTATTGCATCTTTCATCCCTTTCGGCACTTTTTATGCTGATGCTAAATGGTTTAGAGATTAATTATAAAGAAAATGCGACTTTTACAGATTAAAAATATCTGATTCCATATTCCTATACCAATCAAAAAGTGTTGAAAAAACTTCTTCCTGCCTGTTTTCTTTTCTGGTTTTTAACAATTAATTGCTTTGCCCAAAAGCCAAATGAAAAATATCAATACCACATTTTCCCTGCACCTTCTGAAATAAAAGTAGACGGTAATGCAGACGATATTGCCTGGCAATCTGCTCAGACCGCTGGTGACTTTTTCATGATTACACCCATGGATACCAGCTTTTCCCGCTGTAAAACAGAGGTAAAAATGTCGTATGATAAAAACAATCTATATATTCTGGTTATCAATTATAAACCTATAAAAGGCTCAATTATCGTTGAATCGCTGAAAAGAGATTTTGCTTTTGGTAAAAATGACAATTTCCTCCTCTTCATGGATACTTTTGATGACCGCACCAATGGTTTTTCTTTTGGTGCCAATGCAGCCGGAGCGCCCTGGGATGGCCAGATGGGAGACGGAGGAGCTGTTGATTTGAGTTGGGATAATAAGTGGCTGTCGGAAGTTAGAAATGATGATGATAAATGGGTTTGGGAAGCCGCAATTCCGTTTAAAAGTATTCGGTACAAACCAGGAATTTCGCAATGGGGGATTAATTTCAGCAGACAGGATCTGACCGTTTCTGAAAAATCTGCATGGGCTCCGGTTCCACGCCAGTTTCCATCTGCGTCTCTTGCCTATACCGGTGTGCTCGTGTGGGATACACCTCCGCCCAATCCCGGCCCCAATATTTCGTTGATTCCTTTTGTTGCCACACGGTTAACAAAAGATTACAAAGGTGACACACCAAACAAATATAAAACCACCGTTGGCGGCGATGTAAAAATTGGTCTGACACCATCTCTAAATTTGGACCTTACCGTAAATCCTGATTTTTCACAGGTGGATGTGGATGTTCAGCAAACCAATCTAAACCGCTTTGAACTCTTTTTTCCGGAAAGAAGACAGTTTTTCCTTGAAAACGCTGATTTATTTGCCAACTTCGGGTACGCTACCATTCGCCCTTTTTTCTCCCGGCGTATCGGTTTAGGAGTTCCGATCCAGTTCGGCGCACGTATGAGTGGAAAACTTAACAAGAAATGGCGCATTGGTGCGTTGGATGTACAAACTGCTTCACAGGACAGTACGCCCAAAAATAATTATTCGGTTTTTGCGCTCCAAAGACAGGTTTTTGCGCGATCTAATGTGCGGTTTATTTTTATAAACCGGGATGCAATTAACTATTCACCGGAGAAAAATGCTGCCAGCAATCGCTACAACAGAAATATAGGTGCTGAATATAATCTGGCGAGTGTAAATAATTTGTGGACAGGTAAAGTCATGTTCTTAAAATCTTTCACACCCGGAAAATCCAGTGATGATTTTGTTCATGCAGCAGATTTAAAATTTGCTAAGGCCAATTTTTTCTGGCAATGGCAGCATGAATATGTTGGTAAAAATTACAATGCGGAAGTGGGTTATGTGCCCAATGCAACCCGGCAGGGATATTACAAGATCAGTCCAAACATAGGTTATTTATTCTTTATTAAATCTCCAAAGATCATTAGTCATGGACCAAGGCTTGTCAGTAATGTTTATTGGGACAAAGAATTTTCGTTGAGCGATAAGGAATTTATATTTTCCTATAACCTGAATTTCATTAACCGGGCTACGATATCGGTTTGGGGTTCCAGCAATTATGTACGTTTACTTCGTCCGTTTGACCCTACAAACCAGGGAAGACCAACGCTTGCAACCGGCAGTGAGCATAATTGGAAATCTACCGGATTTGACATTGTTTCAGGTCCGCAAAACCGACTTACATACAATGCATCGGCAGTTTTTGGAGGTTATTATGAAAATGGCCACCGTAATAATTTA
>Ga0247739_10000080_pt1 | contig 33518 bp, 35 predicted proteins | sample UWRJL058202B2_FD_180943 | JGI IMG/M metagenome (GOLD analysis project Ga0247739, IMG submission 180943) | Plant litter microbial communities from Arlington Agricultural Research Station in Wisconsin, United States - UWRJ-L058-202B-2 | ecosystem: Environmental > Terrestrial > Plant litter >...
CGGCCTGCCGGTCATCGACCAGCTGAACGGCGGCGCCACCAGCGGTCGCGGCGGCACGCCCCAGCAGGAGATCCAGGTCCAGGGCGGCGCCTTCCGCAACGGCTTCGGCGCCTTCATCAACGCCAACTGGCGCGAAGGCACCCGCGTCAACGGCGCCACCAGCGCCTCGGACCTCGACTTCTCGCACCAGACCACGGTCGGGCTGAACATGTTCGTCGACATGAACCAGCGCCCCAACTGGGTGAAGAAGGCCCCATGGCTGCTGAAGGGCGCCCGGATCAGCCTGGGCTTCGACAACATCTTCGACACCCGGACGGAGGTCACCACCTCGACCAACCCGACGCCGGTCAACTACCAGCCCGACTACCTCGACCCCACGGGCCGGGTCATCCGGCTGAACTACCGCAAGGTGCTGTTCTAGAAGACGAAGAGGCCGGCGGATCGCTCCGCCGGCCTCTTTCTCATTCGGGGGGCGGCGGCTTGCGGCCCCAGCGGCGTTTGGGCTCCTCGCCGTTCGCCTTGGCCGTGATCTCCCTGAGCTTGCGCCCCTGCATGGCCGAGAGAGCCTGGCCGGGCGCGCCCTTCTCCGGATCGCCGAAGGCGCGGCCATAGGTCTTGATGCGGTCGGAGACGCCCTCGATGAACTCCCCCTCCCAGTCGGACAGGGGAATGCCGGCCTTGTCGGCGGCGCGCCTGGCGCGCTTGAGGGCGTTCAGCGCCTTGCGGCGCGCGGCCTCACGCTCGGCCTCGAAGGGGCTGGGCGGCTTGTCTGTCTTTGTCTTGAAGCCCGAGCCGGGCTTGAACCCGGTCGAGCGCTTGAGTGACCCGGAAGGGGTCTTCGGACCGCCCGTTATGGGCGTCCGCTTCAGGCTCAGATCTCGCCGAGGGCGGAGAGGTAAAGGTCCAGGATGGCGTCCTCTTCCTGGCGCTTGGCCTTGTCCTGCTTGCGGATGCGGATGACCTTGCGCAGGATCTTGACGTCGTAGCCCTCGCCCTTGGCCTCGGCGAAGACCTCCTTCTGGTCGGCCATGATCGCGGCCTTGTCCTCTTCCAGACGCTCGATCCGCTCGATGATCGAACGCAGACGGCCCTGGGCCGCCGAGTTCAGGACGTCGGAGCTGTCGAAGGAGGCGGCGGCGTCGGTCATTCTTGGGTCCTTCGGACGGGCGCTAACGCTCGGCTCGCCATCCTTGCGGAACTGGGCCTCGCTGCTTGAGCGCCACGGTGTGTGGGGTTTGGCGGGCGACTAACCACGTTGCGGCGAAAGGCTCAACCGCAGGCACGAAAAAGGCTGCGGACAAAATCCGCAGCCTGTCGATAGTCAGGCGATTTCAACGCATTAGCGCCCGAGACGTGATCCCGGGCTGCTGGAGCGCTGACTTAGCCCTGCTTCGCCTTGAAGCGCGGGTCGGTCTTGTTGATCACGAAGACGACGCCCTTGCGGCGAACGACCTTGCAGTCGCGGTGGCGGGTCTTGAGCGACTTGAGCGAGCTACGGACCTTCATGGTCGGACGTCCTGAGGCAAAATCAAAATAAAAGAGCCGCAGGTCGAGCCTACGGCGGAGCGGTGCGTATAGAGATTCGGCGCTCGCCCGTCAACAGGTGCGGCCCCGACAATCAGGCCGAAGCGGGAGATAGGGGCTGGCTCGCAGAGAGCAACTGTCGAAAGGCGGGTTTTGCGCTCAAGCCGTGAGCGACCGCGTCGCGAACATAGCGCGTCGCGTCAGCGACCCAAACAGGAATGGAGGCCTGGCCTCCGAGTTGAACGGAGGGTCTATGGGCTTTCGGGCCCATCGCGTAGCCCCTCCGCCACCAGGCCGCATCAGGGAGAGGACAGAATGTCGCACCCGGTTTGAGATTTCGGAAACGAACGCGGTGAACGGCCTGTTCACCCTGTTGAGGCAGAGTGACGCTGAACTGCAACGCTCGCCGGTCTCGCGCGCTTGTGATTGCCTGAACGTTGTCCGGAGCCCTAGCCTGTCCCCCATGCGCCTTTCCGCCCGCCTCCTGCTGATCCTGTCCGTTGCGGCCTGCGCCCCCATGCTGCCGCCGCCGGAAGCCGTGCTGCCGTCGGCGAAGCCGGAGCCCCAGCCGCAACCGCAGATCCAGCCGCCCCGGCCTGCGCCTCAGCCGACCCAGCCGGTCTATGACCAGCCAGGCTTCGAGGGCTGGAAACAGGGCTTCCTGAACCGCATGGGCGGCGCCCGCCGCGCGGCCTATGAGCAGGCGCTGGCCGGTCTGACGCCCGATCAGGAGGTCATCCGTCTGGATGGCAACCAGCCCGAGTTCAGCCGCCCCGCCGGCGCCTATGTCGCCAACGCCGTCTCGGCGTCCCGCGTCGCCGAGGCCCGCCGCAAGGTGGACGTCGTGCCGTGGAGCGTGACCCAGCGCTTCGGCGTGCCGGCCGAGATCCTGGTGTCGATCTGGGCCCAGGAATCGAGCTTCGGCCAGGTCCAGGGCAACAAGGACGTGATCCGGTCGCTGGCCACCCTCGCCTATGAGGGCCGCCGCCGCGACTGGGCCGAGGGCCAGTTGCGCGACGCCCTGAACATCGTCATCGACGGCCGCCGCAGCCGCGCCGGCCTGACCGGGAGCTGGGCCGGGGCCATGGGTCAGACCCAGTTCATGCCCGACAACTATCTGCGCCTCGGCGTCGACCAGAACGACGACGGCAAGGTCGACATCTGGGGCACGGACGTCGACGCCCTCGCCTCCGCCGCCAATCTGCTGGCCCAGGCCGGATGGAAGCGCGGTCAGGCCTGGGGCTATGAGGTCGTGATCCCGCAGGGCTTCGACTATTCGCTCGCGGACGGCCCGTCGCGGCCGTGGAGCTTCTGGCGCCAGCAGGGGGTGACCCTTGCGCGCGGCGGGGCGATGTCCGACGCCGAGGCCGCCGAGAACGCGGTCCTGCTGCTGCCGCAAGGCGCGCGCGGCCCGGCCTTTATCGGCCTGCCCAACCACTTCGTGATCCGGCGCTACAACAACTCGGTCTCCTACGCCCTGGCCATCGGCCTGACGGCGGACGGCGTCGCGGGCAAGCCGGGTCTTGTGGCCAGCTGGCCGACCGACGCCCCGATGTCGCGCGACCAGCGGATCGGCGCCCAGGCCGCCCTGACGCGGATGGGCTATGACACCGGCGGCGTCGACGGCGTGGTCGGGGCCAACACCCGCGCCGCCCTGAAGCGCTGGCAGGCTGCCAACGGCCGCATCGCCGACGGCTATCTGACCGCCGAGCTGGCGACCGAGCTGATGAGCCGCTGACGGGGTTTTGCACTCGAAAAAAAGTGGATGCAAAAAGTGCAATCGGTGAGATCGGGACTGAGGAATGGCTGGCAGGCCGCTGAAACAGCAGCGAATTTTTTGGCGACCCGCGTTGCACCCGGCTTGCACTCGGGTGCAAGCGGCGGTTTGTGATGTCAAAGACCTGACGGGGATTATAGCCGCGCCGAATGGGATGCTGGGCCGATTTGCCCGCGCCCGAGCCAAGCCTCTGATTTCGCTTCCGCCCTCGTTGAAAGGCGTGCGAGGTCGCCACACCGCCGGCGTCGGGCGTCGCCCCTAGGGGTTCGAACCGATTATCCGAAAGCCCCGCGCGGCGGACAACACCGACCTCAGTCAGGAGGTCGCGATGCCCGCTGGAAAACCCAATATCCTGTTCATCATGGCCGACGACATCGGCTGGTTTAACCCCAGCTGCTATCACGGCGGGGTCATGGGCTATGAGACGCCCAACATCGACCGGATCGCGCGCGAAGGCGCCAGGTTCACCGACTTCTATGGCCAGCAGAGCTGCACCGCCGGCCGCGCCTCCTTCATCACCGGCCAGTCGCCGATCCGCACCGGCCTGACGAAAGTCGGCATGCCGGGCGCGACCCTGGGCCTGAGCGCCGAGGATCCTTCGATCGCCGAGTTCCTGAAGGCCTATGGCTACGCCACGGGACAGTTCGGCAAGAACCACCTGGGCGATCGCAACGAGCACCTGCCCACGGTGCACGGCTTCGACGAATTCTTCGGCAACCTCTACCACCTCAATGCCGAGGAGGAGCCGGAGTACCCGAACTATCCCAAGGACCCCAAATTCCGGCAGCGGTTCGGCCCGCGCGGGGTGATGCGCTGTCAGGCCAGCGACACCGACGACGCCACAGTCGACGAACAGTTCGGCCGCGTCGGCAAACAGGTCATCGAGAACACCGGCCCCCTGACAAAGAAGCGGATGGAGACGGTGGACGAGGAGTTCATCGGCGCTGCGCTGGATTTCATGGACCGCAAGACCAAGGCCGACGAGCCGTGGTTCTGCTACTTCAACCCGACCCGCATGCATGTCTTCACCCACCTGAAGCCGTCCTCGGTCGGCGTCACGGGCCTGGGCCTGTATCCCGACGGCATGGTCGAGCTGGACGGCTATGTGGGGCAGCTGCTCGACAAGCTCGACGCGCTGGGCGTGGCGGACGACACCATAGTGGTTTTCACCACCGACAACGGCGCCGAGGTTCTGTCGTGGCCGGATGGCGGCGCCACCCCGTTCCGGGGCGAGAAGGACACCAACTGGGAGGGCGGCTGGCGCATCCCCTGCGTCATGCGCTGGCCCGAGGTGATCGCGGCCGGCCGGGTGGTCACCGAGACTGCCGCCCTGCTCGACTTCATCCCGACCTTCGCCGCGGCCAATGGCGAGACCGATCTCGTCGAGAAGGTGAAGGCGGGCCACCAGATCGGCGACAAGACCTACAAGGTCCACCTCGACGGGGTGAACCTGCTGCCCTTCCTCAAGGGCGAGACGAAGGAGCCGCCGCGCCCGGGCTTCCTCTACTGGAGCGACGACGGCGAACTGATGGCCATCCGCTTCGGTCGCTTCAAGATGGTGTTCAGCGAGCAGCGGGCCAAGGGACTGGAGGTGTGGCGCGAGCCACTGGTGTCCCTGCGCATTCCTCGGCTGTTCGACCTGCGCGCCGATCCGTTCGAGCGCGGAGAGGAGAGCTTCAAATACAATGACTGGTTCATCGAGAACGTACCGTTCCAGTACGGGGCCCAGGTGGTCGTCCATGAGTGGCTGGAAAGCTTCAAGGATTTCCCGCCCCGCGCCAAATCCGCCAGCTTCAGCATCGACCAGATCGTCGAGGCCCTGATGCCGAAGAGCTGAGGGCGTCCGCCTTGGCGTCAGGAGGAAAGCGAGAGCTGACCGGCCCGGCTGGTTGACTGGTGTGAATCGCCGGGCCGGTCATGGGATGTCTGTCAGGGAACACCCCGACGCTGTTGTGCCACCACTCCGGGAAAATGGCGCCCGGATTCGCGGCGATCTTACAAGGTTTTACAATTGGCCGCCCACGGCGACGCTAGAGGGAAACATGCTCGTTTCCCGCCCAAAGACATCGCCGAACGCCGCCGCGCCCTCGACTGGCTCACCGCCGAGGGCATCCATCATCGGCGGCTGTTTCAGGCCGTCGAGATCAGCGACCGGGAACAGGCGCTGCGGTTCCGGCAGTTCGTGGAAACGCGCGACCGGCTGAGGGCCTGAGGCTGGATTACTCCGGGCGGGCTGGCCATGATGGACCTTCGATCAGAAGGCTGACGCGATGTGGTGGACCATTCGGGGGTGGTGGGAGTTTCACCGGACGGCGGTGATGGGGTTGCTGATCGCCGTCCTGATCGCTGCGGCGATCGGCGTCGCGCTGATCGTGTGGCGAGGTCCGTACGGCCCCACCGAGGCCGTTACAGGCCGGATCACCGGGTTCGGAAATTCGGTCGGCCGAAGATCCTACCCGATCGCCTTCGTTCAGGTGGACGGCCGACGCGCGGAAATCCGCCTTGTTGAGACTCCGCGCTGTCGAATCGGCAGTCAGATCGCTCTGGCGCGGAACCACAACCTCATCGGATCGACATACAAGGCGGCCCTGGTTCCGGAGCCCTGTCGCCCTTAGCCACAGCCCTCGACGTAACCCAGCGCGGGCATGACGCCGACATGGATCAGGCTGACCTTGCCGTCGGACCCGATCTCGAAGCGGACGGCGGGGTCGCCGCTCGCGGCATTGGGGGCGGTCAGGTATTTGGCGGGGGCGTCCTGGTATTTGTGGGGCTCCTCGCGGAAGCCGCCGAACCAGCCCTTTACGTCCTTCTCGGTCGAACCGACGCCGACGCCCTCGACCAGTTTCACGTCAGAGCGCTGGCCGACGGTGATGCGCTGGACCTTGCCCTGTTCGACGATGGCGTAGACGCCCGGATAGTCGGGCGAGGACACGGTGCGGCAGGCGTCGCCCGTCTGGGCGCCGCGCTCGGCCCAGGTCCCGCCCGCCGGGACCGGTTGGCCGATCTTGAGGTCGCCGAGGCCTTCGAGGCCGATGACCTTCGTGGGCGCGGTCGGGGTCGGTGTGGGCGCGGGCGTCGGAGCTGGCGCAGGCGCTGTCGCGGCAGGCGGAGCCGGTTCGGAGGCCTTCTCAGGCGGCTGACCACAGGCGGCCAGCAGGGCGATCAGGGAAACGGCGGCGAAGGCGGGCGCGATGCGCGAGCTCGGAGCTTTCATGGCGCCTGAACGGTCCGCACCGCCGCCGTGTTCCCTCCCCGGCCTCAAGTCGCCGGCTTCAGATACCGGTCGAACCACCCGACTATGCGGCGCGACAGGTCCTCGGTGTGCTCGCGCTGGCGGATGCCGTGGCCCTCGTCCTGATAGATGACCAGCGAGGTCGGCGTGCCGTTGGCGACCAGGCCGTGCCAGAACTCCATCGACTGGGGCGCCGGGGTCTCCAGATCGCGCTCACCGACATAGATGAAGGTCGGGGTGTGGGCGTCCTTGATGGAGCGGATCGGCGACAGGCGGTCATAGACCGTGGGGTCGTCGTAGAAGGTCGAGCCGAAGAAGGGGACCATCCACTGGTCGATGCCATTCTGGCCGTAGTAGCTGCCCCAGTTGGCGATGCCGGCGCCGGCGACGGCGGCGTGGAAGCGCTGGGAGTGGGTCACGGTCCACATGGTCATGAAGCCGCCGTAGGAGTGGCCGTAGACGCCGAGGCGGGCGTCATCGACCGGCGACTGGGCCTCGATGGCGTCGACGCCGGCGAGGATGTCCTTGAGGTCGCCGCCGCCGAAATCCTGATAGTTGAGCCGCTCGAAGGCGTCGCCCTGGCCGTAGGAGCCGCGCGGGTTGGGCAGGAACATGAAGTAGCCCGCCTTGACCAGATCGGCGACCGTGCCGCCGAAGACGAACTTGGGCAGGGCCGCGGAGGACGGGCCGCCGTGGACCTGAACCACCATCGGATATCTGGCGCCGGGGGTCAGGGTCAGCGGTTGCAGCACCCAGCCCTGAACCGTCTGGCCCTCGGACTGGTAGCTGATGCTGTGGGCGGCGACGGTGGCGGCCAGGCCGTCGTTGTCGTGGGTGATCGCGCGCATATGGCCGGGCGTCCCGACCTCGATGCGCGGGGCGCGGTCGAAGGTTTCGGTGACATAGGCGATCGTGCGGGCGCGGGCGTCGAAGGCGGCCTTGCCGTCGCCGGCCGAGATGGAGACCGGGGCGGTGGAAACGTCGGAGACGGCTTTCGCGACCGGATCGACCATGGCCGTCCCCGTCTCGCCGCCGACGATCAGGGTCGAGGCCAGCTTCGCCCCGCGCCAGGCGACCGAGGTGAAGGTGCCGCGATAGCCGGGGGTGACGTCAACGGGCGTCCCACCCTCGAATGGCACGGTGTAGACGTCGCCGCCGACCGAGCCGAAGTCGCTCATCACGCCGCCGATGAAGGCCACGGTCTTTCCGTCCGGCGACACGCGCGGGATGTTCATCTGGTAGCGGGGCGCGGCGATGATCCGTGGAGCGCCGGTGATCGGGAAGGACCGCAGGGAGGCGACCCACCAGTTGTTGTCGCCATTGCCCTCAGCGGCGGTGGCGACGAAGCCCTGACCGTCCGGGGTCCAGTCGTATTCGTAGACGAAGGTCCCGTCGGGCGAGACCATATGCGGTGAGCCACCGGACAGCGGGACCGTGGCGATGCGCTGGCTGTCGAGCGACAGGCTGCCGATCTCGCCGACCTGACGGGCGCCGGCCTGAGTGGCGCCGGTCTCCTTTGACGGGTTCAGGGTGACCAGAAGGGCGATGGACTGGCCGTCAGGGGACCAGCGCGGGGTCGAGACCAGACCCTGGACCGTGGTCACGGCGCGGGGCATGCCGGCTTGTGAGACATAGAGGGTGACGCCGTCAGAGCCGTTGGCGAGGAAGGCCAGCTTCGATCCGTCCGGCGACCAGGTCGGGGCGCTGTAGCGGCAGGCGGCGCAGGGGTCGATGGTTCCGGAGACCTTGCCGTCCAGACCGCGCAGGGTGATCACGCCGTGGGTCCCGGCCGCGCCCTGGGCCTGGCTGGAATCGACCGAGACGACGGTCCGGCCAGCGGGATCGAGAGTGACGCCGGAGTAGCTGAACAGGGTGGGCGGCACCGCCCCTGCTTGAGAAGCCAGCAGGGCGGCGGCGGCGAGAGGTGCGAACATGGGGGAACTCCGGCTCGGGATCGGGCGCGGTGTTACAAACTACGGTCCGACCGCTGTGGCAAGCTGTCGCAGGTCGGTCGGCCTCAGGTTCCGCTGATCAGGCCCATGAAGTCGGCGAACCATTTCCAGTGCGGGACCATGAACATGGTCCACTCCATCGCCAGCAGGCCCGCCAACGTCACGGCATAGGGCGTCAGATAGCGGGCCTTGAAGCCGCCGTGCTTGAGGGCGTCGCGAACGATCAGGGCCACGATGATGATCTCGACTGTCCAGTAGGAGGGATGCAGCGAGCCTCGCAGCCCGCCGATGGCCTCGATATTCATGCCGTAGGCGCGGCCCAGCGCCGGGATCAGGGCGACGAACACCGTCGAGCCGAGATAGCGGGAATGAAGGGACATGACCCGGCGGTTGAGGATGCCTGCGACATAGAGGGCGGCGAAGAGGGTCAGGGACCAGAGGTCGATCCAGTCGAGGATCAGCAGCAGGTCGGGCGGGAAGTGCGACCTGGGCCCCTGCGAGGTCAGGACCACCACCAGGGCGCTGATAACCAGACCGGGCGCGAGGATCAGGGAGGTCCAGCCGATCCAGCGGTGGGTCCGGTTCTGGCGATGGCCGATGAGCCAGCTCTGCACGATCAGCAGCACCATCCAGCCGACGGCGAACAGGCCGTGGACGATGCGGATGGCGTCGGGCGGCCCGAAGGCGCCCACGGTCGTCGGCCAGAAGCCGAACACGGTGACGGCCAGGGCCAGGGCGAAGGCCCACCACAGATGCTTCACGTCTATCCCCCGACGAGTGAAGGGACTGGCGTAACACGGGTTTGAAATTTCGTCTCCTCCCCGTGCGAAGCATGGGGAGGTGGCTCCGAGCGCTTGCGAGGAGACGGAGGGGGGGACCGGGCGTGTCCGGTGACTGCTTCAGCCAGCCCCCACCTGAAAAGTCCCCTCGCCCCCTCCGTCACGGCCCGAAGCCGGGCCGCGCCACCTCCCCATTCGCCCAGCGGCGAACGGGGAGGAGAACTACTCCTTCAGCCGCCAGGTGGCGCCCGTCGGGCCGTCCATGACGACGACGTTGAGTTCGGTCAGGCGGTCGCGGATGCGGTCGGCGGCGGGCCAGTCCTTGGCGGCGCGGGCGGTGACGCGTTCGGCCAGCAGGGCCTCGACCTCGGTCTTGAGGGCGTCGTCGGCGCCGCCTTCGAACCACTGGTCAGGGCTGGACAGCAGCACGCCCATGATCTTGCCCGAGGCCAGCAGTTCGGCCTTGGCGATGGCGACGGCGTGATGATCGCCGGCGGTCATGGCGCGCTCGATCTCGCTCGACAGGGCGAACAGTTTCGACATGGCGCCGGGGGTGTTGAGGTCGTCGGAGATGGCCTCGAGGAACTCGGGCGATGGCATGTCGCCCTTGGCTTCGATGTCGGCGGCGCGACGCAGGGCCCCATACAGCCGGTCGAGGTTCTTCTTCGACTGGTCGAGCAGCGACTGGTTCCAGTCCAGCGGCTGGCGATAGTGGGCCGACAGCAGGGCCCAGCGGACCACTTCGCCCGGGACGTGCTGCACCAGATCGTGCAGCAACAGGACGTTGCCGATCGACTTGGACATCTTCTCGGCGTCGACAGTCAGGAAGCCGTTGTGCATCCAGTAGCGGCTGTATTCGGCGGGCGCGCCTTCCGCATGGGCGTGACCGTGGGCGCAGACGCCCTGGGCGATCTCGTTCTCATGGTGCGGGAAGACCAGGTCGATGCCGCCGCCGTGGATGTCGATGGGCAGGCCCAGCGTCTCCTCGATCATGGCCGAGCATTCGATGTGCCAGCCCGGACGGCCCTCGCCCCAGGGCGACGGCCAGCTGGGCTCGTTTTCCTTGGAGGGCTTCCACAGGACGAAGTCGTGGGCGTTCTTCTTGTAGGGGGCGACCTCGACGCGGGCGCCGGCGATCATGTCGTCCAGATTGCGGCCCGAAAGCGCGCCATAGGCCGGATAGGCCGAGACGTCGAACAGGACATGGCCCTCGGCCGCATAGGCGCAGCCGGCGTCGACGATCTGGCCGATCTGGGCGACGATGGCGTCCATATGGTCGGTGACGTGCGGCGTCAGGTCGGGCGGGGTGACGTTCAGCGCGGCCATGTCGGCCAGATAGGCGGCCTCGTAGCGGGCGGTGACCTCGCCGATGGCGACGCCTTCCTTGAAGGCCTTCTGATTGATCTTGTCGTCAACGTCGGTGACGTTGCGGGCGTAGACCACGCTGTCGGCGCCGTATTCCCGGCGCAGGAGCCGCGTAAGGACGTCGAACACCACCGGCGGCCGGGCGTTGCCGATGTGGGCGAAGTCATAGACCGTCGGGCCGCAGACATAGAGGGTGACGCGCTCGGGGTTCCGCGGCGTGAACACCCGCTTTTCACGGTGCAGGGTGTCGTAGAGGGAAAGCGTCATCTTGTGGGGCGGCCTTGATCGTTTTCTTGCGGTACGGACTGAACGTCCCATATAGCCGCGAAGCTGTTAAACAGTGTCCGAAGGCGAATGAAGCCGTCTTCGACGCCTCCCCGTTCGTTTCGAGACCTATTTCATGAGTTCGACGCCCGCCAAACCCGTTCTCGTTCCCGGGAATGACATGCCTCTGAAGCCCAGCCGCGAGCAGGCGCTGGAGGCCGTGCGGACCCTGATCGCCTGGGCCGGCGACGATCCCTCGCGCCCCGGCCTGGTCGATACGCCCAAGCGGGTGGTGGACGCCTATTCCGAATGGTTCGAGGGCTATGACGCCGATCCGGGCAAGGAGCTGTCGCGCACCTTCGAGGACGTGACAGGCTATGACGACATGGTCGTGCTGCGCCAGATCGAGGTCGAGAGCCACTGCGAGCACCATATGGCGCCCTTCATCGGCAAGGCCTACGTCGCCTATATGCCCGGCGAGAAGGTGGTCGGCATTTCCAAGCTGGCGCGCGTGGTCGAGATCTTCGCCAAGCGTCTGCAGAACCAGGAAACCCTGACCAACGATATCGTCGAGGCCATCGAATCGCACCTGTCGCCCAAGGGCGTGGCGGTCCTGGTCGACGCCGAGCACCAGTGTATGACCACGCGTGGCGTGCACCACCGCCACGTTTCAACCGTGACCACCCGCTTCACCGGCGCGTTCAAGTCCGATCCGGCATTGGTTGAGCGCTTCCTGAAACTCGCCCGGGGCTGAACCTTTCGCCCGGCGCGCGAAAAGCGACGCGAGGGAACCGTCAGAGCGTCGAGACCGCTTTACAAGCGACGCCGGGGACGCCAAGACACCGGTCTGACCTTTCAACCGCAGCTCGCCGCGCGGCGAGCCTCGACGGAGATGAGTAAGTATGGCTGGTAAAGTTTCGGGCCCCGTCGGCTCCTCTGGCGGCAAGACGATCCAACAGAACTCGGACATCAACGTCACGCCGTTCGTGGACATCATGCTCGTGCTGCTGATCATCTTCATGGTCTCGGCCCCGCTGGCGACCGTGTCGATCAAGCTGGACCTGCCGCCGGCGACCCCGCCGACCAACGCCGAGAAGCAAAAAGAGCCGACCTATATCTCCATCCAGGAGTCGGGCTCGATCTTCATCGCCGACAAGCAAACCACCATCGAAACCCTGGCCAACGACGTCTGCGCCGCCGTGGGCAACCCCACCGGCCAGGGCTGCCAGCAAGAACGCGTCTTCATCCGCGCCCAGCCGGAAGTGAAGTACAACCAGTTCATGGAAGTCATGAACGACCTGCAGAAGAACGGCTTCTTCAAGGTCGGCCTTCTGAACGAAGATATCGAATAGGGTTCGTCCCCATTCCGGAAGACCAAGGCCGCGCCCTCCGGGACGCGGCCTTTTCCTTGCCTGCCCACCGGGGCCGCGTCGTCGGCGCCCGGCCTTTTCTTTGCCCGAATGTCGGCTCCACATCCTCATGCGGAACGCGGTTCCGCTAAACAGGGAGGAGATCGTCATGGCCATGCGTTTTCAGGCTCCGAAAGCCGCCGAACAGAACGCCGACATCAACGTCACGCCGTTCGTGGACATCATGCTGGTGCTGCTGATCATCTTCATGGTCTCGGCTCCGCTGGCGACCGTATCCCTCAAGCTCGACCTGCCGCCGCCGATCTCGAGCCCCCTGCCCTACAAGGACCCGGTCTATGTCAGCGTCCAGGCCTCGGGCGCCGTCTTCGTGGGCGACAAGGCCTCGTCGATGCGGACCCTGGCGGCCGACGTCTGCTCGGCCCTGGGCGGGGGCGCCTGCCAGGACCAGCGCGTCTTCGTGCGCAGCGAGGCCGAAACCCCCTATCGCAGCTTCATGGCCGTGATGAACGACCTGCACGCCCACGGCTTCGAGAAGGTCGGGCTGCTCAACGAAGACATCGAATAGCGACTGGATTTCGCCCCTCCCCTGACCCACCGTCGCAACCGGAGATCGGGAGGGGCGAATGATTCCAGCTTTGACGGCGGCTTTTATGCTGGCCCACACGCCGGTCGAGCCCCCCACCCCTGCGCCGACCTGCTCGCCGCCACCCGGCGCGGAACAGCTGTGGGCAGCGCCCGAGACACGGTTTGTCATCCTGGGCGAGATTCACGGAACGACCGAGACTCCTGCCGCCTTCGCGGGGATGGTGTGCGCCGCCTCGGCCGGACGGCCTGTCGTGGTCGGGCTGGAGTTCGAGGACACAGCCCAGCCCGCGTTTGACGCTTGGATGGCGTCGAAGGGAACGCCCGCCGACCGGGACGCGCTGTTGGCCAGCACGGCCTTTACACGCCGCTTCGAGGACGGGCGGTCCAGCGCCGCCATGCTGAACCTGATGGAGGATCTACGCCGGCTCCGGGCTGAAGGGCGGGAGATTTCGGTGGTCGCCTTCCGTCCGGGCCTCGTTCCGCCGCCGGGCTTCGATCAGAACTACGGCGAGCTGGCGATGGCCCAGAACCTGTCCCGGATGGCCCAGGATCGGCCGGGAGCGCTCGCCCTAGTTCTGGTGGGACGTTTCCACGCCAGCCTTCAACCCGCCGGCGCCGTTCGCCCGGCGGCCTCGCATCTGCCGCGCGCGGGCCTCGTCTCGATAAGTCTCGCGGTGCAGGGCGGGTCCTTGTGGTCCTGCGGCGGAGACGGCCCGACCCCTGCCTGCGGACCCGGCGAAGTCCCCGGCGCCGACGATGGTCAGCGCGGCGTTATGCTGAGCCCCACGGCGGACGGACGGTTCGACGGATCGCTGGCGCTGGGACCGACCACCGCCTCGCCGCCTGCGCGGGAGGTCCACCCGTGACCCACGCCGAACTCCGCGCCCTGCTGTTCGCCCTGCCGGGGGTTGAGGACGGGACATCTTACGGGGAGCCTTCGTTCAAGGTAGCGGGCAAGTTCCTGACGTGGATCCGGCCGCAGCTCGATGACAGCATCGTGGTCCATCTGGACAGTCTGGACGAGCGCGAGCTGCTGATCGAGATGGACCCGGCGACCTTCCACTTCACCGACCATTATCGAGATCACCCTCTCGTGCTGGCGCGGATCGCCACCGTCGATCCCGCCTGGCTGAGGGTGATGCTGGCGCGGCGGTGGCGGAAACAGGCGCCGAGGAGCCTGTCGAAGGCGCATCCAGTCATTCCGGGTGAAGCCGGGCCGGGAGAGGCTTGACCTGACGCCGGGTCAAGCTGCCATTGTCCGTCCTGAAACAGGACTGACCTCGTGAGCGATTCCCCCTCCCCTCCCTTGACCGTGCGCGACTTCGTTCAGAAGGCGGCGGACGGCTATCCGCTGTCGATGCGGCTGATCTCGCATCCGGAGCCCAGGCACGCCGTGCTGATGTCGTCGGGGACCGGCTTTCCCAAGCGGTTCTATGAGCGGTTCGCGCGCCATCTGGCGGCGAAGGGCGCGGTGGTCCTGACCTATGATTTCCGGGGCATCGCCGGGTCGCGGCCCGAGGATCTGGGGGCCATGGTCATGGACTATCCCGACTGGGGCCGTTGGGACATGCCCGCGGCGGTGGCGGCGCTGGAAGCCGCCGCGCCGAGGCTGCCGATCCTGCATGTGGGGCACAGCGTCGGCGGCCATTTCGTCGGCTTCATGCCCGAGCCCAACCGCATCGCGCGGCACGCCTTCGTCAGCGTGGGGACCGGCTACTGGGGCCTGCACCACCGCAGCTACAACCCGTTGGAGCTGTTCTTCTGGCACGGCTTCGGCCCGCTCAGCCTGAGGCGGCACGGCTATGTGAAGGGCGGCGGCCTGTGGGCCGGTACCGACCTGCCGCGCGGGGTGTTCGAGACCTGGAAGCGCTGGTGCCTCAAACCCGAATATTTCGAGGACGAGCTCGGCGACCGGCTGCGGCCGAACGCCTTCGCCGCCGTGACCGCGCCGATCACCTCGTGGATCTTCACCGACGATCCGATCGCGACGCCGGTGACGGCCGAGCGGCTGCTGCGGGTCTATCCCAAAGCGCCCCACAAGATCGTGGTGCGAAGCCCTGCGGATCAGGGCGTCAGGCGGATCGGGCACGAGGGCGCGTTCCGGGCCGGGATGGAGCCCCTGTGGGACGAGATTTTCGACGATCTGGTTGCGCCCGCCGCCTGACGGCATAGACAGGCGGTCACCTCTGCAGAACAGGCGCGCGCCATGACCGAACAATCCCGCATCGACATCGACGGCCTGTCCATTCCCCTGCTGGGCTTCGGCACCTGGATGCTGGAGCCCGAGGATGCGCGGCGGATGGTCGCCGAGGCCCTGCGCATCGGCTATCGCCACATCGACACGGCCTGGATCTACAAGAACGAGGCGGCGGTCGGCGACGGCATCCGCGACGCCATCGAGGCCGGCCATGTGACCCGCGACGAGGTCTGGCTGACGACCAAGATCTGGGTGGCCCACTTCCATCACGAAGCCCTGCTGGCCCAGGCGAGGGAATCGGCGACGAGCCTGGGCTTCACCCCCGACCTGCTGCTGCTGCACTGGCCCAAGAAGACGCCGTCCTTCGCCGAGACTCTGGGCGCGCTGAACGAAGCGAAGGATCAGGGCCTGACCCGTTCGATCGGCCTGTCCAACTTCCCCTCGGCCGAGTTCCGTCAGGCCCAGGGGCTGTCGAAGGCCAAGCTGATCACCAACCAGGTCGAGTACCATCCCTATCTGAACGTCAGCCCCCTGTTGAAGGCCGCCGACGAACTGGGCTCCTCGATCACCGCCTGGTCGCCGCTGGCCCAGGGCAAGATCGCAGACGATCCGGTGATCAACGCCATCGGCCGCGCCCACGGCAAGTCGGCCGGTCAGGTGACGCTGCGCTGGCTGATCCAGCAGGATGTCATCGCCATTCCGCGCACGACCAAGGTCTCCAGAGCCGAGGAGAGCTTCGACATCTTCGACTTCCAGCTGTCGGACGACGAGATGGCGCAGATTCACGCCCTGGCCCGGCCCGACGGCCGCCTCGGCGACTGGCTGGACCCCGACTTCAAATGGGATCAGACTGGCTGAAGGCGTCTCCCCAGAAGGCGCATCGAGGAAGTCGCCGAGGAGGTCCGTGATGGGCGTCGTGCTGGAGTTTCCCGAGGCGGACCCCCGCTTTCAATCGGCGGGGCGACGACTGAAGCGATGGCGCGAGCAGCGTGGCTTCGGGATCGAGGCCCTCGCCGAGGCCATTCACGCCAGCCCTGACGTCATCCGCCGGGTCGAGGCTGGACGCAGCCGTCTGGACAGCGAGCAACTGGCCGCCGCGACCCAGGCCCTGCATCTGCCGCTATGGGCCCTGGTGTCGGATACGCCGGCCTACTGATGGCGAATGCCGCACGGATCTGGCGTTTGGTCTTCGCGGCCATCGGCTGTACGGCCATCGCCTACCAGTGGTGGGCGGCGGTGTTCGGAGGGATGAGCACCTCCCCGCTGGGCAGCACGGTCGTCTATTTCAGCTTCTTCACCACCCAGACCAACGTGCTGGCCAATCTGATCTTCCTCGCCCCCGCCCTGCCCCCGGATTCGCGGGTCGGGCGCTGGGCGGCGAGCGAGGGCGTTCGGGCGGCGGTGGCGATGTATATCGCCGTGGTCGGGCTGGTGTTCCACTTCATCCTCAGCGCGACCTGGAAGCCGGAAGGGCTGGCGGCGCTGGGCAATTGGGTGGTGCACTACATCATGCCAGCGGCGGTGGTGCTGGACTGGCTGCTGTTCACGCCCAAGGGCCGGCTGCGCTGGATCGATCCGGTGAAGTGGCTGGCGTTTCCGCTGGTCTATGGCCTGTGGACCGTGATCCACGGCGCCCTGATCGACTGGTATCCCTATTTCTTCATCGACATCGGCAAGCTGGGCTGGACGCGGGCCTTGATCAATTACGGGCTGCTGCTGGTCTTCTTCCTGATCGTCGGTCTGGCGATCGTCGGGCTGGACAGGACGCTGCGCCGCAAGAGCCGGTCCGAGGCTCCGATCTAGCCCGCGAACACCAGGGCGCGGATCAGGTCGATGAGCGCCCACCAGACCAGCGACGACAGGCCGAATGCTGCGAGCACTGCGCCGCGCACCCAGACCGTCCTGACCGCTGCCTTCATGATGATCCGCGCCTTCTCCATGGAGGAAGGCGTAACCCGGGTCTGCGGAAAGCCCGAGTAAAAGACTGTAAAGTCGGGCCGGCCCCCGGTTGGACAATGGGACAGGGTGACTCCGGCGCCTCAGCCGCCTAAGCCTCGGCCAGAGATCGACTCCCCCAAGACGCGTCCTCCAACGAGCACCCCATGGCCTATAAATCCCTGCGCGACTTCATGGCCATGCTGGAGGCCGAGGGGGAGCTGGTGCGGGTGTCGGAGCCTGTGTCCACCCATCTGGAGATGACCGAGATCCAGACCCGGCTGCTGCGGAACGGCGGGCCGGCGGTGCTGTTCGAAAAGCCCGTGATGCCGGACGGCTCGATCAGCCCGATCCCGGCGCTCGCCAATCTGTTCGGCACGGTGAAGCGCGTGGCCATGGGCGTGACCATGGAGAAGAAGACCCGCACCACGGCCATGGAGCTGCGCGAGGTCGGCGAACTGCTGGCCTTCCTGCGCAATCCGACGCCGCCGCGCGGTCTGGGCGACGCCATGGAAATGCTGCCGCTGATGCAGACGGTCATGTCGATGCGGCCCAAGGTCGTGAAGACGGCGCCCGTGCAGCAGGTGGTTCTGAAGGGCGACCAGATCGACCTGACCGCCCTGCCCGTCCAGGGCTGCTGGCCCGGCGAGCCGGCGCCGCTGATCACCTGGGGTCTGGTGGTCACCAAGGGGCCGTCGGACAGCGCCGAGGACGACTTCAACCTGGGCATCTACCGGATGCAGGTGCTCGGCAAGGACAAGGCCATCATGCGCTGGCTGGCCCATCGCGGCGGGGCCCAGCACTATCAGCGGCACAAGAAGGCCGGAAAGCGCGAGCCCCTGCCCTGCGCCGTCGTGCTCGGCGCCGATCCGGGGACCATCCTGGCCGCCGTGACCCCTGTGCCGGACACCCTGTCGGAATACCAGTTCGCCGGCCTGCTGCGCGGTCAGAAGGCCGAGCTGGTCGCCTGCAAGACCGTGCCCCTGATGGTGCCGGCCAATGCCGAGATCGTGCTGGAGGGCCACGTCCTGCTGGATGAGCACGAGGACGAGGGTCCCTACGGCGACCACACGGGCTACTACAACTCGGTCGAGAAATTCCCGGTGTTCAAGGTCAGCGCCATCACCATGCGCAAGGACCCCATCTATCTGACCACCTTCACCGGCCGGCCGCCGGACGAGCCGAGCGTGCTGGGCGAGGCGCTGAACGAGGTGTTCATTCCGCTGCTGCGCGCCCAGTTCCCCGAGATCACCGACTTCTGGCTGCCGCCCGAGGGCTGTTCCTACCGGATCGCGGTGGTGTCGATGAAGAAGGCCTATCCGGGTCACGCCAAGCGGGTGATGCTGGGCGTCTGGAGCTATCTGCGCCAGTTCATGTACACCAAGTGGGTCATCGTCGTGGACGACGACATCGACGCCCGCGACTGGAAGGACGTCATGTGGGCCATCTCGACCAAGATGGATCCGGCCCGCGACATCACCGTCATCGAATCGACCCCGATCGACTACCTCGACTTCGCCAGCCCGGAGAGCGGTCTGGGCTCCAAGATCGGCCTGGACGCCACCGACAAATGGCCGCCCGAGACCCGGCGCGAATGGGGCGAGGAAATCCGCATGGACGAAGAGGTCGTGGAACGGGTCAATGACCTGTGGGACCGACTGGGCCTGCCCGGCGACGGAACGCCGATCTGGAAATAGCGGGCGACCGCACCTCGGGAGGCAGGGCTGCGCACAGCGACCCGCGGTGCGGCTTTTCGGCCTGTGACGCTTACTGGATTGAGGCGGCGAAAGATTTTGGCGCGCCGCCGCCACAGATCTCTATCGCAGCGCACAAATCATGTTGCGATGCACTGTTTTGACGTGACGAAATATTAATGTCGTAATATCGTCCCAATTCATTTGCGGAGCCTCTCATGAAAATCGCCCTGATCATCGCCCTCTCCCTGGCCTCCGCCGCCCCTGCCGTGATCATCCCCACATCCTCCGACGCACAGGTCCTCGCCGGCCAGCGCCGCTACGCCCGCCCGGCGCTCAGCGAGCGTGACGTGGAACGGCTGAACAGCGCCCAGGACCGGGTCCTGGCGCTGGAGGAACAGATCGCGGCGATCGAGGCGGCGGGCGAAGCCGGCGGCGGCCTGACCCCGGCCCAGACCGCGCAGATCGAAGAGCGTCGCGCCGACATGGCCCGCGCCCAGGAGACCGTCGACAAGCTGGAAGCCAAGCGCGCCCGCCGCCAGGAAGGCTAAACCCGAAAACGACCGTCACCCCGGCCGCAGGCGCCGGGGTGACGGCGCCGCGCGCACCTTCTAGAGAGGTGCGTCAGACGGCGGGGGCCCATGAGCGCGTTCGAGTTCTTCTTCAGCTTTTACGGCCTGTTGCTGGGCCTGTCGGTCGCCGAGCTGGTCGGGGGCTTCGCCCGTGTGCTGCATCGGCGCAAGGCCGTGCGGATCGGCTGGCTGACGCCGCTGCTGGCGGTGTTCGTCGCCATCGACATCGTCACCTTCTGGAACCAGGCCTGGGCCATCTTCCGGTTCGCCCCGTTCAACATGGCCCTGCTGGTCGTGGGGCTGGCCGTCGCAGCGGTCTTCTATGTCGCGGCCAGCGTGACCTTCCCGCGCGAGTCCGACGAAGCCCGCGATCTCGATGACCATTTCTGGGCCCACCGGCGCACCGTCTTCCTGTGCGTGCTGCTGGCCAATCTGATCATCGTGGCGGTCTTCTTCGGCATCACGGCCGTGACCGGAGAGATCGGCGGGCTGAAGCTCGGCGTCATCTTCTGGATCGGCCTGAGCCTGTTCACCATCGGGACTTCGGTCGCGGCCTTCGCCCCGTCGCGCCGCGTCGTCATGGCGGCCCTGATCATCCTGGTCGCCTATCACGGCTTCAGCGTCGCCCGATCCGCCCACGCCCTGATCGAGGCCGGCGGCTGGTCGCTAAGGGCGCCGTCGGCGGCCGGCGGCGAATGACCCCCTCTGTCCGGGAGGCCCTGCCTTGAGCGCGTTCGAGTTCTTCTTCAGCTTTTACGGCATGGTGCTGGGTCTGTCGGTGGCGGTGATCGCCACCGGGCTGGCGACCTCGATCCAGCATCGCAAGTCGATCCGCATCGGCTGGCTGACCCTGCTGCTGGCCCTGTTCGTGGGGCTGGACATCGCGACCTTCTGGGACGCGGCCTGGCACATGTTCCGTGACGCGCCCTTCAGCTACGGCATGCTGGTCATCGGCCTGGCCATCGCCCTGGTCTATTTCATCGCCGCGTCGCTGGTGTTTCCGCACCAGATCGAGAACGGCATGGATCTGGACGACCATTTCTGGAGCAACAAGAAGGTGGTTCTGCTGCTGACGGTGGCCGCCAACCTCGTGATGGTGGTGTTCAGCATGGCGCAGATCCTGCCTCGCCCCGACGCCATGGTCATCATCGTCACCTATGCCGGGTCCTTCCTCCTATATGTGGCGCTGATCGTGCCGGCGGCCCTGACGAAGAACCGCAAGCTCTTCGCGGCGCTGGTCGGGCTGCATGTGATCATCTACCTGGCCATCGCGTGCGCACCGGCCGGGCTCGGCGCCCTGCCGGCGGCGAATGCTCCGGCCACCGTCGCCGCCGCGGGCTGACCGCCGGGGTTGCCATTGGAGGCGGATCAGGGACCAATCCGGGCCATGCGTTTCGCCCTTCTGCCCGCCGCGCCCCTGATCGCCGTCCTTGCGACCGGCGCGGCCCTGTTCCCGAGTCTCGCCATGTCCCAATCGGTTCCCAACGTCGCCCCGTGGGATCAGCCCTTCCTGCCTCCCGCGCCCACCTGGGACGGGGCGTCGAAGGCCCTGCTGCGGCCGGCGTCCGATCCCTGGGCCAGCGGCTTCGAGGCCGACCCGGCACATGATTTCAGCCCCAACTACGCCGACACCCGCGCCTGGTTCGACCGGCTGGATGCGGCCAGTGACCTGATCCGCATCGAGCAGTTCGGCGTCTCGCCGGAAGGCCGGCCGATCTACGCCGTCATCGCCTCGAAGGACGGCGCGAGCTTCGATCCGTCCAAGCCGGTGCTGCTGGCCCAGGCCGGCATCCATCCGGGCGAGATCGACGGCAAGGACGCCGGGATGATGCTGCTGCGCGACATCGCCTTCAACGGCAAGGACGGGCTGCTGGACAAGGTCAATCTGATCCTGATCCCGATCCTGTCGGTCGACGGTCATGAGCGGGCCTCCGCCTACAGCCGTCCGAACCAGCGCGGGCCGCGCATCCAGGGCTGGCGTCACACGGCGACCAACCAGAACCTGAACCGCGACTTCATGAAGCTGGACCAGGCCGAGATGCGGGCGGTCATGGGGCTGATCGAGAAGTACGACCCGACCCTGTATGTCGACATCCACGTCACCGACGGCATCGACTACCAGTACGACGTCACCTACGGCTTCAACGGCGAGAACGGCGGCTATACGCGGTCGCCCGCCATCTCGGCCTGGCTGGACGGGACGTTGAAGCCGGCGATGAACGGGGCGCTGGAGGCCCAGGGCCATATCCCGGGCGAGCTGGTCTTCGCCATCGACGACCGCAATCCGAAGGCCGGAATGAACGACGGCGGTCTGGCCGAACGGTATTCCAACGGCTGGGGCTCAGCGGCGCACGTCCCGACCATCCTGATCGAGAACCACAGCCTGAAGCCGCATGAGCAGCGGGTGCTGGGCACCTATGTCTTCCTCGAGGAAGCCCTGACCCTGCTGGCGACCAAGGGCGCGGACCTGAAGGCCGCCATCGCCGCAGACAGGACCCTGCGTCCCGCCGAAATCCCCGCCAATTTCGCCCCCGACGACAAGCCCACCTACACCCGCGCCTTCAAGGGCATCCTGTACGAGACCTACGACAGCGTCGCCTCGGGCCATCAGGAACTGCGCTGGCTGGGCCAGCCTGATCCGGTGCTGTGGCAGGTGCCCTATTTCGCCTCACACCCGACCCTGACGCTGAACCGACCGGCCGCCTACTGGGTGCCGTCGTACCGGGCCGATGTGATCGAGCGGCTGAAGATGCACGGGGTGACCATGGAAACCCTGACGGCGCCGCGCACCGTGTCGGTCGACCTGCTGCGGCTGGAAGACCCGGTGGTCGCGCCGCGCACCAATGAGGGCCACGTCCAGATTTCGGTGAAGACGGTCGAGGCCGAGCGTCATGACTGGGTCTATCCGGCCGGGTCGGTCCGGGTGCCGACGGACCAGCCGATGGGCGATATCGTCGTGCTTCTGCTGGAGCCGCAGTCGTCGGAGAGCTTCTTCGCCTGGGGCATGTTCCCCGAGATCCTGAACCGCGTCGAATATATCGAGGGCTACGCCATCGCCCCGATGGCCGAGAAGATGCTGGCCGCCGACCCGGCCCTGAAGGCCGAGTTCGAGGCCAAGCTGGCCGCCGAGCCCGCCTTCGCCGCCGATCCGGACGCGCGGCTGGGCTGGTTCTACGAGCGCACGCCCTTCTATGATCAGCGCTACCGGCTGTATCCGGTCGGGCGGGAGGACTGAGAGTGATGGACGCCATTCATGCGGCGGGCCTGTGGGCCGGTCTCTGCATCCTGTTGCTGCTGGTCCTGTCGGGCCTGACCTCGGCCAACCGGCGCAAGCACAAGGTGTCGATCGGTGACGGCGGCAGACCCGAGGTCGCCGCCGCCAGCCGCGCCTTTGGCAACGCCGCCGAATACATGCCCATCGCCCTGATCGCCCTGGCCCTGATGGCTTTAAGCGGGTTTCAGGTCTGGACGATCCATGCCGTCGGCGGGTCGTTCTTCCTCGGCCGGGTGCTGCACGCCTGGGGGATGTTCGTGACCCGCGAAGGCCAGCCGCCGGCAGTGCAGCGGATGGCGGGGATGCTGCTGACCTATCTCCCGCTGCTGGGTGCGGCGGGGGCGCTGATCTGGTGCTTCATCCGCGGGCTGTAGGCGATGACATCGCGATCCTTCCTGGCCTTCCTCCGATCCCTGCGGTGGAGAGACTGGGCCCTGTTGGGCGCCACCGTCGCGCTGATCTTCGTGACGTGCGGCTGGCATCTGGGAGCGGTCGTAGTGGCGGTCGGCGCCATTGCGCTGATCCCTGCCGTCAGGATCGGAATGCGGGCGCAGGACGAGAAGCGCCGCAGAGAGACCGAATAGCTCTGGTTTCCTGAGGCTGGGGTGGCGACCCGGTCCGGAGGGGGAAATAGGCCGGGCCGCCGTCAGACGACCGCGGTCGTAGAACGGACCCGCCTGACACAGTAAAGCTAGCATCGGCCCCGACGGGACACTGTAAAACGTCGTCAAATCCCGACAGCGGCGCGCCGACCGGCGATCGGCGCCGCCCTGCCCGGCAAGCTTTGCTGAGGTGTGTTTCAGCGGTGAAGCCAAGCCTTTGAATTCGCGAGGCCGGTCGTAGCACGGCGTTTGCTTGGTCAATGGCGCATCCACCCCGGGAAAAGCGCCATGTCCGTTTCCGCCGCCTCCAGCCTGCCGTCCAGCCCGATCCTGGGACTGCTCCAGACGCGCGCCACGCTCGGTAAGCCCGACGTCGGCGCGAGCGACGGTTTGTCGGCCAGCGCTCCCGCCTCGAACCCCCGCGAGGAGTTCGAGAAGTTCGCGGCCATGAGCCCGGCCGAGCGGATGCGGGCGTCGATCCTGCAGCAGATGGGCGTCAGCGAGGATCAACTGGCCGCTATGTCGCCGGACGAGCGCAAGGCCGTGGAGGACAAGATCGCCGCCAAGGTCAAGGAGATGGTCGAGGAGACGGCGAAGAAGACCGGCGCCACCGGTCTCCTCGCCGACATTCGAGCCTAGGGCCGGAGGGCTTGGGGCGTCACGGCCCCGGCCGCCGGACGCTCGTCCTCTTCCAGTTCATTGAGCGCGCCGAGGTCGCCACGGGCGCGGGCCTGACGGCCATAGACCAGCTCGAACAGGGGCGAGGCCATCAGGGTGGTGACGATGGCCATCAGGACCAGCATGGAGAACAGGGCCGGCCCGATGATGCCGCGCTGCAGGCCGATGTTGATGATGATCAGCTCCATCAGACCCCGGGCGTTCATCAGGGCGCCGATGCCCATGGCGGTGGCGTTGTCCTGACCGGTGACGCGGGCGGCGGCCCAGCAGGCCCCGCCCTTGGCCGCGACCGAGGCGATCAGGATCACTGCCGCCATGGCCACCAGACCCAGATTGTTGACCATGGTCAGCTGGGTGTTCAGCCCCGAATAGGCGAAGAACATCGGCACCAGCACCACCAGGGCGAAGGGCTCGAGCTGGCGCTTGAGCTCGCGGCTCAGCAGGCCGCGCGGCATGACGACGCCCAGGATGAAGCCGCCGAAGACCGCATGGATGCCGATGGCGTCGGTGAAGAAGGCGCAGAGCAGGAACAGGATCAGGACGATGCCGAGGATGGTCGGGCTGGCCCGCTGTTCGCGTTCGGCCATGCGGGCGAGCGGCGCCAGCAGGCGCGGTCCGACGGCGAGCATGAACAGGACGAAGGCCACGCCGCCGCCGATGGCCTTGATCGCCACGGGCGCGCCGTCGCCGAAGGTCGCCAGGACCACGGCCAGCACGCACCAGGCGCCGGCGTCATCGATGGCCCCGGCAGACAGGGCCATGGTTCCCAGAGGCGTATTGCTGAGCCCCCGCTCATGGATGATCCGGGCCAGCATGGGGAAGGCGGTGATCGAGATGGCCGCGCCCATGAACAGCCAGGCCTGGAGGTGATTGATGCCCTCGCCGAACAGGTTGTGGCTCATCAGCCAGGGGGCGATCAGGGCGGCGATCAGGAAGGGCGCGGCCATACCCGACAGGGACACCGCCGCCGCGCTGGCCGCATTGGTCTTGAAGTGGTCGCCGCGGAAGCTGAGGCCGACGAGGAACATGTAAAGGCCGATGCCGAACTGGGCGCCGACGAACAGGACCTCCTTCGAGTCCTTGGGGAAAATGAAGGCCTGAATGTCAGGCGCCAGCAGGCCGAACAGGGACGGGCCGAGGATCACCCCGGCGATCATTTCGCCCACCACCTGGGGCTGGCCGAAGTAGCGTTTGACCAGCCAGCCGACGGCGCGGCAGGCGGCGATGATCACGGCCATCTGCAGGAAGAAGGCCACGCTGAGCTGCGCAGGTGTCATCTCGAAATCCCTCCCAAGGGTCGGCCACGCCTTCAGGCGCGGTCCATTTGACGGCACGCTAGGCGAACTTCGTTCGGATTTGCAATCGGGAATTGGGAGCGTTCACAATTATTGGGGCCCTGACCCGAGCGGTCAGAACCAGCCGGCCTCGCGCAGGACCGGAGCGTGGCTGCGGCTGACGGGCGCGGTCAGGCCGCCGACAAGGCGGATTTCCCCTGCCCCCTTGCGCCAGCGCACGGCCTCGATGGCATCGGCCGCGACCCACCAGGACCGGTGCACGCGCCAGCCGTGGGCCAGGGCGAGGTCGTCGAGGGCGTCGGCGAAGCGCAGGGTGATCAGTTCCTCGCCCGCGTCGGTATGGACCTTCAGATAGTGGTCATGGGCCTCGACCGCGATCAGCCGGGCGGTGCGGCGTTTGGCCGACAGGCGGCGACGGAAGGCGGCCTCGGCCTCCGGCAACGGCGCGGCGACGACGGTGCGGGTCTCGATGCGCACAGGCATTCGACGCCAGACCAGGGCGCGAACGGCCATCACCGCCAGCAGGATCGGGAAGACCTGCCACAGCAGCTTCAGATATGGCGGCCAGCCGAACGGCTGGGTGAACATGAGGTGCTGCGTCGCCAGGACGAGCAGGGTCACCAGCGGGGTGATCAACACCGAGACGGCCGCGACGCGCCGCCAGACGCCGGGCAGGCGCCGGCTCAGCAGTTCGTCCCCGGCGATACCGATCAGCCCGCCGCCGACCATGCAGATCATCCAGTAGACATAGGCCTTCACGACAGGAATGTGCTCGGAGCCGAACGGGCCGAGGAAGCCCATCAGCAGCCCGATGGCGACCAGGATGGCGAGGTCGATGGTCCACCGTCTTCCGCTCATCGTTGATGCCGCCCCGTTCGCGCACCTGCGGCGCCGTTCACGAAGCAAGGCCTAGCGAGCCGCCGCCCGACCGGCAATGGCGGTCGTCGAAACGCCTCTGCCGGACAGGAATGCCAGTGCCACATTCACGACTCTCCCCCCTCATCGCCGCCGTCCTGACGGCCGCATCCCTTCTCGCCTCGCCCGCCTTCGCCCAGATCCCCGGCGCCGACGTCGACGACCGGCCCGATCCCGCCATGGTCTGCCATGTCGGCGTCTATCGGCTGGATGACGGCAGCTGGGTGGACATGGCGCCGAACGTGAACACCGGCCTGCGCTGGCGGCGGCTGGACGGGGCCAGTTCGCGAATGGTCCTCGGCGAGGACGGGCGCTGGGTCAGCACCCTGGGCTGGACCGGCCGCGTCGAAGGCCCGCAGCCTCAGTTGGGACCCTGCGAAGACGGCCGGATCACCTTCGAAGGTCATCCCGGCCAGCGAGTGGTTCTGGACTCGCGGGAGACCACCTTCGTCGGTCACGGCGGCGTTCGGCTGAAGGGACGGCTGATCCTGCCGCCCGGCGATGCAGTGGTCCCGATCATGATCGAGGTGCACGGGTCGGAAGGGTCCAATGCGCTCGACTTCAACGTCTTCCAGCGGATCGCCCCGGCCTCCGGCGTCGGTGTCTTCGTCTATGCCAAGCGCGGGTCCGGCGGATCGGAGGGCCGCTACACCCAGGACTTCCGCGTCCTGGCCGAAGACGCCGCGGCGGCGGTGGTCGAGGCGCGTCGGATGGCGGGCGCACGGGCGGGCCGGGTCGGGCTGCACGGCGCCAGTCAGGGCGGCTGGGTGGCGCCGCTGGCCGCCAGCCTGACGCCCCCCGATGCTGCTCCCCTCGACTTCGTCACCGTCGGCTTCGGACTGGCCTATGGCGTTCTGGCCGAGGACAGCGATCAGGTCATGCTGGACCTCAAGGCCAAGGGTTGGGGTCCCGAAGTTCTGGAAGAGGCGCGCAAGATCACCGATGTCACCGGCGCCTTCGTCGCCTCCCGGGGCGCGGTCGGCTTCGAGGGGCTGGAGGCCGCGCGCGCCCGCTATCGCGCCGAGCCCTGGTTCGCCGACATCAAGGGCGAGTTCACCGGCCTGCTGCTCAACACGCCCAATGACCAGATCGCCGCCATGGCCCCGAAGATGGATGCCGGGACCTCGTGGGACTACGACCCCCTGCCCGTGCTGAGCACCCTGGCCACGCCCATGCTGTGGATCCAGGCCGAAAAGGACACCGGCGCGCCGCCCGACGCCACGCGTCGGCGACTAATCGATCTGGCGGCGCAAGGGCGGCCCATCACCCTGCTGGAATATCCTGACACCGATCACGGCATCGTCCGGTTCGAAACCGGCCCGGACGGCCGCCGCACCTCGCTCGGCTATGCGCCCGGCTATTATCAGGCGGTGCTGGACTGGGCGAAGACCGGGCGGCTGGAGGGGGACTACGGCGACGGTCGCCTGCTGGCGAAGGCGGAGACGGGTCGATGACGCTCGTCCAACCCCGCATGTCCTGGCCCGCCCGCATCGGCTGGTCGGTCGTGGCACTGATGTGCCTCGGCATCGCCGCCTACTCGGCGAGATATCTGATCCATCCGCCCCAGACGCCGCAGGAGGCGCTGGGCAATCCGCTGGGCGTGCCCTTCCTGTTCATCCATGTGGCGGGGGCGGTGACGGCCCTGGTTCTGGGGTCCGTGCAGTTCATTCCGACGTGGCGAAGAGGACGGACGCCGCCGCACCGCTGGGTCGGACGGGTCTATGTGCTGGGGGTTCTGGTCGGGGGCGTGGCGGGGTTGATCCTGTCGAGCCGTTCCAGCGCCGGACCGATCGCCACGGCGGGCTTCGGCAGTCTGGCCGTACTCTGGCTGGGTGTGACTTTGCTGGGCTGGCGCGCGGCGGTTCAGGGCCGCTTCGTCGACCACCGCCGCTGGATGATCCGCTCCTGGGCCCTGACCCTGGCTGCGGTGACACTGAGGATCTACCTGCCGCTGGTGCAGATTTCCGGCCTCGACTTCCTGCCTTGGTACCGCGCGATTTCCTTCCTGTGCTGGGTCCCGAACCTGCTCGTGGCGGAGCTCTGGCTCAGATGCCGCATGCCATCGCTCACCCAACACAAAGAAGAGACATTATAACATCATCGCAATACAGAGTAACAAGCGCACCGTATCAGGAAGGTTACTTTTCAACATTGAAGCAATGTGTTTCTGTAACCTTGATTGTCATATTAGTTTAACAAAATATATTCAAAATTCTCAATCGCCGAACCTATGCAGCGAATATTGGCCGAAACAGGGAACACGCCCGGCGGCCGCTTCATGGGGATTTGAAGAATGCTGCAGAGAAAACGGCTCTATTGGGCGACCACGGCCCTGTTCGGCGGTCTGATGATCGCGCCGACCGCGTTCGCACAGTCCACGGGCACCGAGGCCGTCGAGGTCGAACAGGTCGTCGTCACCGGACACCGCGGCCCGCGCACCATCGACGGCGTCATCGTGGCGGAGACGGTCGGCAAGAGCCGCTCGACGGTCACCCAGGAGTATATCTCGACCCAGGCCGCCGGCCAGTCGATCAACGAGGTCCTGAACCTCGTCCCGGGCATGAACTTCACCAACAACGACCCCTATGGATCGTCGGGCGGCAACATCCGCCTGCACGGCTTCGACGGCGCGCGCATCGCCCAGACCTTCGACGGCATGCCGCTGAACGACTCGGGCAACTACTCGCTCTATACGAACCAGCAGCTGGACTCCGAGCTGATCGAAAAGGCCTCGGTGAACACGGGCTCGACCGACGCCGACAGCCCGACCGCCTCGGCGACCGGCGGAACGATCAACATCTCGTCCCTGACCCCGACGGAAGATTTCGGCGGCTGGGTCCAGGGTTCGATCGGCGACTTCGACTACAACCGGGTCATGGCGCTGGTGAACACCGGCGCCGTCGGCCCCTGGGGCACGCGCGCGTGGTTCGCGTACTCCGACCAGTCCTATAACAAGTTCAAGGGCTTCGGCGACCTGCACAAGACGCAGTACAACGCCAAGATCTACCAGCCCCTGCGCGACAACGGCGACTTCGTCTCGATCGCCTTCCACTGGAACCGCAACCGGAACAACAACTACAACGGCCCCTACCTCTATTCCGACGGGAACGGCGGCATCACCTCGGACGTCGACACCAGCCCGTTCGGTTGGGGCGTCGACTATGCCCGCACCTACACCGCCCCTACCTTCCGCAACGGTACGGCCGACGTCGATTCCAACGGCACGACCTACTGGGGTCTGCGGATCAATCCGTCGGACACGGGCAACATCCGCGCCCAGTCGCGCTTCACCCTGGCCAGGGGGCTGATCTTCACCTTCGACCCGTCGTTCCAGTACGTCCTGGCCAACGGCGGCTCGCAGCAGACCACCCTGACCGAGACCAACGCCCTGCTGCGCGGCTCGAAGACCACCGGCGGCGTGGACCTGAACGGCGACGGCGACACGCTCGACACCGTGCGCGTGATGGCGCCGTCCAACACCCACACCCAGCGCTACGGCATCAACTCGTCGCTGATCTGGCAGCTGTCCGACAACCAGTCGATCCGCGCGGCCTATACGCTGGACTGGGCGCGCCACCGCCAGACGGGCCAGTACGGCTATATCGACTATTCGACCCCGAGCGCGCCGGAGTTCGTCGACATCTGGGGCGGGCTGAAGGACGAGGACAACCGCGTCACCAACCTCGACGGCTATGATCTGCGCTCGCGCGACCGCCTGTCCTACGCCATCCTGAACCAGTTCGCGCTGGAGTACCGGGGCAAGTTCTTCGAGGACAAGCTGCGCGTCAGCGCCGGCCTGCGCGCGCCCTACTTCAAGCGCGAGATGAACCAGAACTGCTATTCGCGCACCGGCTCCAGCACGGTGCTTTGCACCAGCCAGACCGCGACCGTGTCACCCAACTCGACCAGCGCCTACACCCTGTACCGCTTCGGCACGAGCACGGTCGACTACATCGCGCCGTACAGCCGGACCAAGGAATACAATGACATCCTGCCCAATCTGAATGCGAGCTGGAATTTCGACGGGGCCAGCAGCGTCTACGCCTCCTACGCCGAAAGCCTGACCCTGCCGCGGACGGACAACCTCTATACCGTCAGCTACAACAGCTCGGGCGAGCTGGTCAGCCCGATCGCAACCCCCGAGAAGAGCAAGACCTTCGATCTGGGCTATCGCTATCAGACCGGAACCCTGATCGCCTCGGCCAGCGTCTGGTACACCAAGTTCCAGAACCGCATCCTGACCACCTACGATCAGGAAACGGCCATCAGCGCCGACCGCAACGTCGGCGACGTGGACCTGAAGGGCGTCGACTTCCAGCTCGGCTTCTCGCCGATCGAGCCCCTGTCGATCTACGCCACGGCCTCGTACAACGAAAGCGAGATCAAGAGCGACTACATCGACAGCGGCGCCACGGTCGCGGTCGGCGGCAAGAGCCTGGTCGAGGTGCCCGACTGGACCTATGGCCTGCGCGTCCAGTACGAGGCCGGCCCGCTTCAGGCGGGCGTTCAGGCCAAATACGTCGGCGAGCGCTGGCTGACGGACCTGAACGACGTCGCCGTGCCGTCCTATACGGTCGTCAACGCCGACGCCCGCTTCGACCTCGGCTATTTCGGCATGAAGGGCACGTCCCTGCAGCTGAACATCCTCAACCTGTTCGACGAGCAGTACTACGGCTCGCTGGGCACGGGAACGAGCGCCAGCTCCAGCCTCTACGCCTCCACCGGCGCCCCGCGCACGATGCAGGCCTCAATCCGCTACGCCTTCTGACGAAACGGACGCGCCGGGCCGGTGGGCGACCACCGGTCCGGCGCGAAGCCGGTCGCCACACCACTCCTTAAGCTCGCTCCTGCATATCCGTTCGCACCACAAGCGGGTGTGTTCATGAGGCGCAGACTTGTCATCCCCTGTATCGCCGCGATCGCGGCGACGGTGCTGGCCAGCTCTGCCGAGGCCTGCACCGTGGGCTCTCGTACCGATCCGGCGGTGGCATTGCGAGCCGACGTGGTGGTCAGCGGTCGCGTGAAAAATTATCAGAGAGGGGAAGACCGCTACAAACCCTTTTCCGTCTCGGTCAAGCGGGTCATGTCGGGCAATCCAGACCGAAGGATCACGGTGGCGTGGGAGCGGTCGACCAACATCAACGTGCCGGAGGCGCTGGACGGCGACTACGTCTTCGTTCTCATGAAGAACGACGAGCCACCCTCCTGGAACGGCCCTGCGGACTACATCATTCTCCAGGGCGTCTGTAGCGGCGCCTTTGTTTTCCCGAAGGGCAGCGAATTTGCGAACGAGATCCGTGAATTGTTCGGCCTTTCGTCGGAGCTGCCGCAAGGCTCAGGCGACATTCACTGGTTTCAGGTCTTGCCCTACGGGGTCGCGTTCCTGGGCAGCATCGGCGTCGGGGTTTTGCTTTGGCCCAGACAAAAGCGGCCGCGCCGCAAGGGTCAGCGCGTGTCCTAGCACTCCCTGATTGCGCCTCTTCCGGTCTGTTGGGGCGATGCGGTGAAGGCCACGACCTCCGTGCGGCAACGGCTTGAAATCCGATAGCGCAGCTCAGCGCCCTGAGAGCCGCACCACATCCGGCAGGCTGTAGGCGCCGTTCAACACAGGCTCGGTCGGCACATAGGTCCGGACCAGAAGCGCGAACTGGCCGTCGGGCGCGGGCAGCCAGTTGGCGCGGGCCGTCGCGTCTGCGGGCTCGCGGTTGGACAGGGTCAGGGTCAGGGAGCCGTCCCCGGCGAAGACCAGCTCATTGGCGTCGAGATTGACCGTGCCGAGGTTGGTCCGGCCGTTCGGACTGTCGGGGCGCATGTAGTAGTCGGCGTCGTACATGGTCAGCGACCAGAAGCCGCCGCGCGACCGGTCCACCGGCGGAAGACCGTCCTTGGGGAAGGTGATGGCGTAGGCATAGCGGCCCTGCAGCAGGGCCCCCTCGGAGTCCGTGCCCCGGACGAAGTAGATCGCCTCGTGATAGTCGTTGACGTAGATGTAGATCACGGCGGCGAGGGCCCGGCCGAACCAGTCGGTGCCCCACAGCCCGCCATTCTCCTGACGCTGCCAGCCACCGCCCGCGGCGACGCCGATCTGGTGGTATTTCGCGGTCTCGAACAGCTCCGCCTCGGCCAGGATCGCGGCGCGATCGATCCGGCCTTTCCACTCGGAACTGCTGTCGCGCAGGGCCAGCAAGGTGCGCGCCTGATCGGCCATCGGCGCATCGTCCGGCGAAACCTGCGGATTGGCGTCGAGCGCCTTGCGCAGATCGTCCCAGAAGGTCGCCGCATGGACCGGCCGCAGGCGTAGAAGATCGGGATCGGCTTTCAATATCTCCGCCGTCAGACCGGCGGGATAGACCTTGTTGGCGGCGCTGGCTTCGCAGTCGAAGGTCTTCAGTTCCGGCGTGTTCTGGCTGAGGGGATAGACGCCGATCTGGTTCAGCACCCGGCGGGCTTCGGTCTTCGAGGCCTCCGAATGAGCCGTGAAGCTGCGTCCGAACAGGCCCGTGACATTGGTCGGCGAGCGCAGGACGTCGATGAAGCCGTCCGGCGTCTCGCCCTTCCAGTTGGGCCCGACGAGCAGAAACTTGCCGCCGGGCGTGCCCGACGCCGAGCCCAATTGGTGGACCACGGTCGTGAAGATGTCGGCGATCTGGACCGTCCAGTAGTGGCCCGCCGGCGCATCGGTCGGGGTCTGGAGCACCACCGCCTCGGTGGTCAGGTCCGCGAAGCTGACGCCATAGATGGTGTCGTTGTTGGGCGTGACGACCTTGCGCTGGGCCGGCGACATATAGTCGTCCAGATAGCCCATGACGTTCTTCGGCGCGCCGGGGAACAGACCCAGGGTCGCGCCCGGGCCGTCCTTCATCACCTCCCAGGCGCTGGTCCGCCCAAAACCGTCGACCGCCGGATAGCCCCAGTAGAAGACGAGCTTGGCCAGGGCGTCGATATAGCTCTCGTTGGCGAGTTGGGCGGCGGTCCCGGCGGAGTTGGCGAGATGCGGATGGGCGGCTTCGAACTGGCGCGCGACATAGGGGATGGACGGCATGGACGGGACCTCGGGACTGGGGAGGCGAAACCTATGCAGGACCCGGCCGGCCGGAAATCGGGACAAACCCCGGCGTCCATTCCCCGCCCGACATTGCGGCGCAGGCCCCGGTCGGCCATATCGGGGCATGTCCGATGCTGCTTCGCCTGAACTTCTGCATGATCTGATCGCCGCCGCGTTGAAGGCGGGGGCCGATGCGGCGGAGGCCGTGACCTCCGAACGCCGCTCGATGTCGGTGGGGGTGCGCAACGGGGCGCTGGAAGAGGTCGAACGCGAGGAATCGCGCGATCTGGGCCTGCGCGTCTTCGTCGGCCAGAGGCAGGCCTCGGTCTCTGCCTCCGACCTGTCCGAGGCCACCCGCAACCGGCTGGTCGAGCGGGTCGTGGCGATGGCGAAGCTGGCGCCGGAAGACCCCTACGCCATGCTGGCCCCGCAGGACCGGCTGAACATGGGGCCGCACCGCGAC
>Ga0247739_10000081_pt1 | contig 33178 bp, 28 predicted proteins | sample UWRJL058202B2_FD_180943 | JGI IMG/M metagenome (GOLD analysis project Ga0247739, IMG submission 180943) | Plant litter microbial communities from Arlington Agricultural Research Station in Wisconsin, United States - UWRJ-L058-202B-2 | ecosystem: Environmental > Terrestrial > Plant litter >...
TCTACATCAGTGTAACCGCTTTAGGTGCCTGCAGAGAAAACAAAAAAGCCTAACCATTTGTACGTCTATTCCAAAACATCTTTACTATTCATTACTCGCTCAACGGCGGCGATTCTTCGCCGAACCGCTTCGGCGAAGATTTTAGGCCGCCTACCTCAATTTCGCTTCGTCCCATAAAGCTGTCATATCTTCTATTGTAGATTCAGAAAGCGGTTTTTTCAGGTGAGTTTCTATGTAATTAAAACGGCTCTCAAACTTTTTACTTGCATTGCGCAGCGCAAGTTCCGGGTCGATCTTTAGGTACCGGCTGACATTGACCACTGCAAAAAATAAATCCCCCAGTTCCTCCTCAATAGCTTTTTGATCCCCCGCAAGCAGTGCTTCTTCAACTTCTTCCAGTTCTTCTCGCACTTTAGCGATGGGCCCTTGCACATCAACCCAATCGAACCCGACGCTGGCAGCGCGCTTTTGTAATTTTGCTGCACGGCTTAGCGCCGGCAGATTAAGCGGAACATCTGCCAGTAAAGTTTGCGCACCTTTTGCGTCGCGCTCCTGCTGCTTAATAGCTTCCCAGCGCACCTTAACATCTGTTGGCAAGATGTGGCGGTTATCTATTTTGCTTTGCAAACTTCCATCGGGAAAAACATGTGGATGGCGGCGCACGAGTTTTTCAACCAGATCTGAAACGACGCCAGAAAAATCAAAACGATTTTCTTCCTTACCAAGCTGGCTGTAAAAAATCACCTGAAATAATAAATCACCCAATTCTTCTTTGAGATGCACAAAATCTTGCTTCTCTATCGCGTCGACAACTTCGTAAGCTTCTTCCAATGTTGACGGCGCTATAGTCGAATAATCCTGCTTGATATCCCAAGGGCAACCAGTTTGTGGATCGCGCAGACGTGCCATTAAATATAAAAGATCATCGATGGAATATTTGTAGGTTGTCATTGGATTTTCCAAAATATTATTTCTGTTTAGCTGATCGAGAAATTCTCGTTCTCCTTGATCGCGAAATTTCCGCTCACCCTTAGAATAGAATCCCGCTCAGGGCGAACGGTCAAGTGTGAGCGGAATGTTTTATTCAGACAACAACTTATCAATCCGATCCAAATGCAAAATCAACCGATTACTGTTTAATGTGAGGACTTGAAAATACTCTTCCGCCATGGGTTTCACGCCGCTTACATTGGGCAGTGGCAAATGCTGCTCGATCATGAAATACAAACGTGGGATAAAAATAAATTGCAACCATTGCGGAAAGTTTAAAGTGTCAATCGCAAAGGGTTGCGTACTTGCCAAAGCCTCTGCAGATGGCGATTTAAATTCCCACAAGCGCAATTCGCGTAGCTCTTTTTCGATATCAATTAGAGTTTCAGCAACGGCTATATGTTTTGATGTCATATGCAGCCTTCGGTATTCACGTAAGTCGGAAAAGCGCAGCGCCTTCCGACCTACAGTATTTTTCTTAAAGCACCTGCGCTCATTTTCTTGTTCCCAAGCTCCAGCTTGGGAACGCAGATCTGTAAAACTTAGTAAAACAAATATTTAGAACTTGTGCGCTACCAGGCTGGAACTTGGGAGCGAGATTGCAACCACCTGCGCTTATTTATGCACAACCTGCGTAAAGGGCGGTAACGAATTCAAAATCGCTTTACCGTAGCGTTTGGTGAGAATACGACGATCTAATAAACTTATTTTCCCCGTATCAGTCTCAGTGCGTAACAATCGACCGCAGGCTTGTACCAATTTTAATGACGCATCAGGCACAGTAATATCCATAAACGGGTTTCCACCGCGTGACTCAACCCATTCTGATAACGCCGATTCAATAGGATCATCTGGTACGGCAAAAGGAAGTTTTGCAATTATGACGTGACGACAATAATCGCCAGGTAAATCCACGCCTTCTGCAAAACTCGCAAGGCCAAATATAATGCTGCCTTCACCATCATCAATTTTGCGTTTGTGTTGCGTGAGCATTTCCTGCTTGGAGCTATCACCTTGAATTAAAATTAAATCACGAACAGATTCTGGCATCTCATCGTAGACTTCTTGCATTTGCCTACGCGATGAAAACAGAACCAAACTTCCCTCTTTTTTATCGAGTAGTTTTGGTAAGTGATCGATTAGCGAAATGGTGTGAACATCTGCATTACTTGCATCCACAGCAAATGCAGGAATTTCCAACGTCGCTTGCGCAAAATTAAATGGGCTTGGGACTATTTGATAATTTGCATTATTCGGCGTGCCGGCGCGCATTTGAAAACGTTGAAAATTTCCAAGCGCCGTGAGCGTCGCAGATGTAACAACAGCACCGCAACATTTATCCCACAAACTATATTCCAAGGTTTTTGAGGCGAGTATGGGACTGGAGCACACTTCAATATCAATATTGCCGGAATTATCAACCGGTGTTAACCAACGCGCTTTGGGCACAGAAGTGTTGGCATCGGGCACGGCATAACTTGCCCATAGTTCACGATTCGCTTCTGCACGGGATTGCCATGTTCCGATAACAGGATAATTATTTTCCAAATCAATTTTAGGAACAGGGCAATGCGGGTCTTCCATGGCTTCATTTAATTCGTCGCACATCTTGCTGAGCAAATCAGTCAAACGATCAAAACTGCGCTGCAGCTCTACGGACGGCAATAACAAGGGTTGCGGTATAACGCCTTCTTTAAAGCGATAATTGGACTGTCGATCATCCAATAAAATTGTTTGTACTAAACTTTCGAACAGCGGATAAAGTTGATCGAGCCGCTGTTTACAGTCGATAAATGCGGCAGGCAATTGCTCTGCATATCTATCTACATTTCCTGCGCCGCTGATCTGACCCAGAATTGCACCCAAGCTTTTATTACATTGATCCAACCATTTGCTGGTGGAGGTCATGCGACTGTGATGCGCAAAATGGCTAAGCGCCTTTTGCGGTAGATGATGGCCTTCATCAAAAATATAAAGTGTATCTTTAGGATCTGGCAGAATTGCGCCGCCACCTAAAGCTAAATCCGCAAGCACTAAATCGTGATTAGTGACAATACAATCAACGCTGTGCAATGAGTCCCGCGCTTTAAAAAAACTGCATGACGAAACATTTGAACAACGGCGTCCAGTGCATTGACGATGATCAGTGGTGATAATTTGCCACTCGTCTTGTTCAAGTGCTTGCGGCCAGGTATCGCGTTCACCGCTCCATTTATTTGACGCGAGCGCATCCATCATAGACTGATAAAGTTTTATGCCCTGCGCAGTCACGCTCGGCATTTCATCTTCATAAAGCGCGCGCGTCGGATTCAAACCGCTTTCATATTCGGCAAGTAAATTATCCAACTTACTTAAACACAAATAACGGCCCCGGCCTTTGGCGAGGGAAAACGTAAATGATAAATCGCTGTATCGCAATAGCTCTGGTAAATCTTTACTGACAATTTGTTCCTGCAGCGCGACTGTCGCCGTAGAAACAACTAACTTCTTGCCCATGTATTTAGCAATCGCTAACGCAGGCAATAAATAGGCAATAGTTTTTCCTGTACCGGTACCTGCTTCGACGACGCAAATATGATTTCCAGCTTTATCTGAAACGACGCGTACATTTTCTTCATCAAGCTCAATATTACCGAAGGTTTTAGCAATTTCGGCGATCATCATTTTTTGGCCAAAACGAGACTTTAAATTTTTGTTTTCCAAAAATTTACTATAGGCACTTTGAATCTGCTTTTTAACCAAATCGGTTAACATTAATTTTGCTCTGGCTTCAACATCGCCAATTTACTGACCACAGGATTTGCATAAATCGCTAACGCAATTTCACGTTGCTCAGCGGGAACTGCGTCCATTCTGGCTACGAATGCCGCTTTTTCTTCAACAAGCACAGACGAATCGTAGGGGATATTTTTTTCGGTGTAATTAATCGCTGGCACAATACCATGCAAGATTTCGTAGGCAATACAATTGCTCGCATGCAACACATAATTTGTAACAATTTGACGATCAATCTCTGCGACTAATTGATCGGTATCATCATAATGACCATCCAAAATAGTGCCAAACGCAACATGCACATGACCTTTTTTGCCAGCAATGCCCATGGCAATACTTTTTACATCTTCATGCTCTTCTTTTTGGTAGCCGCCTAAATTGCGTTGATGATAAAGCTCGCGTGCTTTTGCGGCATCGCATGGATCTAGTTCGTAGGAGATAGAGACAGGAACTATACGTAACTCTTTTACGTATTCGCTAACTTCCTGCATTTTAGGTTTGTTGAGTGTGATCATACCCAGAACGGCAGAGTTAGTTTTATCGAAACCATCTTTAGCTCGACCTTCACGTTGAGCAATCCAAATACTGGAATCTTCATTTGCAATTGAATGGTGAATATAAGCCGACAAATGTTTTGCCGCTTTTAATTTTTCGCGCGGCGCTTTCGCAGAACGATTAACAATAAAACTTTTATTCAAGCGCATTAAATCGGCAACATATGGCTTGGTAAGCAGGTTGTCGCCGATGGCGATGCGCAAGGTATTGCAATCGTTATGAAACAAACTCCAATTCACAAATGCAGGGTCCATGGCTATGTCGCGATGGTTACTGATAAATAAATAGGATTGATGATGTTCAAGATCGTCCAATCCGGAAATCGTTACCGCGGTAGTGGTTTCCGCTATCATGCCCGACATATAACGCTCTACAACTTCCTGAAAACCGCGAACATCTTTTACGCCTGCGAGTTGTTGCGCTAATTTTTTCTTAACCACCGACTTAACCATCCACCCTAACCAGCGGGTAAGTTTCGGGAAGCGTAACCGCGCGACTGCGTCAGTCAACTCCGGGTCAGCGAGAATACGATCAATGGTAGGACGCACTTCAGCGTCATAATAAGGGCGGATATCATCAAACTGGGTCATTTAGCTCACTTTACGAACAAGAATAGAAGCGCAACAAAGCCTGAATTGAAAAGCTGGGCTTGGCGAAAATAGCCGCACAACATACCGAAAAGAGGTCAAGAATGCCACCAGCAAAACCCCTGAATCCGCAATCTACATGCCCATGCGGTAGCGCAAAATCCTTGGGAGATTGCTGCCTTATCTATATTGAAGGCAAGTCTGCGGCGCCTACTGCCGAAGCCCTCATGCGGTCGCGTTATACCGCACACGTGTTAGTCGCAGTCGATTACCTCTGGCAAACCTGGGAACCCGAATTGCGCGTTAAATCCAGCAAAGCGGATATTGAGGCGTGGGCAAGGGGTTGCGAGTGGAGAGGTTTACAAATACTTTCAACTGAAGCGGGAGAAGAAAAAGACAGTGAAGGTGTTGTTAGCTTTATCGCTTTATTTCGGCAGAACGGTCAATTGCAGTACCATCAGGAAACTTCATTGTTTAAAAAGACATTTGAAGGTTGGCGGTACCTTAATCACAAAGCCTAGCTCACAAACCGGATTTTCTGCGTTGATACAAACATGCAACTTAGCTTAGGAAGCAAGCAAATATTGTTCTCTACTTTCTTTTATATCGACCAATGAGTATGAGTCGCCTAAAATCAATTTGAGCGAATAAACGGCAGGCGGAGAAAAATCGACTACACTCACCTAAAAGCTTATATAACAAGCTTCTCCCCATAAAATTACAACAAGTTTACCTACTATAGATGAAGATTCTCCTTGTAGAAGACAGTGCTACCCTCCGCTATGCCATGCGCAATTACATAATTGAAGCTGGGCACACACCCTTAATTGCACAGAGCGGCGAAGCGGCGTTGCAAATGCTTGAAACTACGCCGGTCGATATGATCATCATGGATGTGGAAATGCCGGGTCTGAACGGTTTTGAAACAACTCGATTGATTCGCGAGTGGCTTGGCGGGCATTGGATTCCGATTATTTTCGTCACAGGTCGTAATGAAGACGAAAGTTACCGCGAAGGTATCGAAGCTGGCGGCGATGATTACCTAATCAAGCCCGTAAGTGCGATGATCATTAAAGCCAAAATTCGAGCGATGGAACGCATCACCGAAATGCGTGATCAGCTGAATCATCTTAATGCCGAATTAGAGGCCTTGAGTCAGCTGGATAGCCTCACTCAAATCTACAATCGCCGCACATTTAATGAGATGGCTCAACAGCAATGGCTGAGTGCTGCGCGGCAACAAAGTTCGATTAGTGTGTTAATGATCGATGTTGATCATTTCAAACTTTACAACGACCACTACGGCCACCCCGCTGGCGACGCTTGTTTAAAAAAAATCACTCAAGTTATTCGCGATTGTTTGAATCGTCCGTTTGATTTAGTGGGACGTTACGGCGGTGAGGAATTTATTGCCCTACTATCTGAAGCTGATAGTGTCGGCGCAATGCGTGTTGCGGAGTCTATTAATGCGGCCCTGGAAAGCGCGGAGTTACGCCATGAAGTCTCACCAACGCATAAATACGTTACAGTCAGCATTGGCGGTGCCAGTTGCGTGCAAACACTTTCTTATTCGCTTGAAGAATTAATTAAACGCGCAGACCGAACGCTCTATAAAGCAAAACACAGCGGGCGTAACCGTGCGTTGGTTGATGACATCGCCGTACACAAAACAATTTTAGTTGTAGAGCAAGATACTGCTGCGACTAAAACATTACTGCAAATGCTAACGCCCCAATACAACATTTTGTACACGGAAAATGCTGAAGAAGCGCTGGATATTTGCCTGGATATTCATCCTGATGCGATTATTATGGATGCAAATATTGCGGACGAAAATGATGAGCGTCTATGCCGTCAGTTAGCGCGCAACCCTAAAACCAATGCAATTCCAATCGTGCTTATTTCGGAAACGACTTGCAATTCAAGACCAGTATCTGATTCCAGTATTGGTATCCGCGGCTGCCTTGAAAAACCTTTACATAAAGAATCGCTTCTGCAAAAAATGCAATTTTTGATTAATTAATTCCCACTAAATTTGAATTATAAAAAACCAGCTCTTGAAGCTGGTTTTTTTATTTTTGTATATTTTATTTTGTAACGTCATCGCGACTTGCGCAATAGCGCAAGACCAATGGCTATGCAAATGCAAATTGGAAATAGCACCGCCAATAAAGGCGAAAAACCAAACACAATACTGGAAGGGCCGAAGAGTCGTTGCGCGATCAAAAAAACCACTCCAAACATCACGCCGGTAAAAACCCTCTGCCCCATTGTCACACTGCGCAACGGGCCAAACACAAATGAAATTGCAATCAGTACCAAGCTTGCTGTCGCCAGAGGATCCAGCACTTTTTTCCAAAACGCTAAGCTGTAATCGTTATTTTCAATTTTTTGTTCACGCAAATAATTGGTGTAGTAGTACAAGTTTCGAATCGATAAATTATCGGGGTCTAACACCAGTACATTTAATAAATCAGGCGTTAAGTGGGTGTCCCAACGACGCGATATCATTTTTTCAACGCTGGTAGAGTCTGCCTCGATATGCGTGATAGCAACATCTTCTTCCTGCCAGTGATCGCCCTGGTAAACCGCCTGCTTGGTAAAGCTCGCCGATTTCAATTGGTAATCATCATTTAATTGATAACGACTTAGCCCGTAAATTACCCCACTAGGCAACACTGCATCGAAATGCATAAACTCATTGGTCTCATGATTCCATAATTTTTGCTGCGATTTAACGCTGTAACCTACGGCAATTGCCTTACGGTTAATTGCCATTTGCTCCGAATAAGGGGCGACAAATTCACCGAGACAAAATTGTAAGACCGTGAAAAAAATTGCTGGCCTTAAAGCCATCCACACAATTCGTTTGGTGGACACACCCGCTGCACGAATAATTACCAATTCGCTCGATGTGGCCAGCGCTCCCAATCCCGCCAGGCATCCAATTAAACATGAAAAAGGAATCAGTGTGTTGAGGCCCAAAGGTATTCTAAGGACCACGTTGATAAACGCTTCAAATGCGGTGTAATTGCCACGCAGCCCCTGCAACTGCTCAATAAGTGTAAAAATAAAAAATAGCGACAGAAAAACCAGTAGTGTTAAGGCAATTGCATTGAAAACAGTTACGGAAACGTAGCGAGTCAGTTTACGCATGAGTGAGTTTCCCCACCGCTGGTTTACTTTTTGAAGTCAATCTATCCCAATTAAACAACAACCAACCTAATAACAGAAACGCTACATGCACGACCCAGAGCCCAGGAAACATTGGCCACTTGCCCTGCTCCATCAAACCACGCAATGTGCTTAAGAAAACAAAATAGAAAACAAACACCAAAACGGCCGGCAACATTTTCAAATATCGCCCCTGCCGGGGATTTGTTTTAGCAAATGTCACAGCGAGCAGAGTAACTACAAAAACCATAATCGGTAGGGATATGCGCCATTGAAATGCAGTGCGAAGCACTGGATCACTAGATGACAATAATTCAGTGGTTGATTTGGCGTCGGTCTCGTTTGTGTAATCACCGCTCAACACCACCGGCGGCATATATTGACCATAAGTTTCGAAATGGGTGATACGGAAATCAGCGCTGCCAGGCTTGCCTTTATACTGGTAGCCGTCGCGCAACAGCAAATAACGTTGCCCATATTCCGCATTGTCAGCTTGCTCGCCATGGCGCGCCAACATTATTGTAGGAGCTGAATTTACATTGTCATCGCGCGCAATAAAAACATCATTTAAACGTGTGTGGTTTTCGACAATTTCTTGTACATAGGTAACGGTTTGGCCTTGGCCAATATTTTGGAAGCGCCCGGCATTTAAAATATCAAACTCACTTCGATTGCGCTGTTCATCTAATATTTTTGCATAGTGTTGAGAGCCAACAGGGCCCAACCAAAATGTAAAAAATAAAACCAGGAGCGCTACGAATGTGGCGGGAATTAAGGTGATTGCCAAGAGTTGACGCTGACTTAAACCACAAGCAAAAAGAACCACCATTTCACTTTCCATGTATAGCCTGCCGTAGGCCAATAAAACAGCAATATAAAACCCGAGCGGCAGAATAATTTGTACAAAACCGGGCATACGATAAAAAATCATTTCAAAAAGCACATTAACTGCATACTTACCGGCAGCAGCACCTGCCAGTAAATTAACAAATCGAATACTCAAAAAAATGAGCAATAATGCAAAGCACACAGCGAAGGTATTTACTAAAACTTCCTTACTGAGATAGCGAAAAATAATCACGCAGTTTCCTCAACAATTTTAAGCGCAAAAAATAAAAATTCTGCTTAAATTTTAGTCATCAGGACTAAACTCTACACGCCGCTGGCGCGATTAAACGCAGGTACGAAATACGAACTAAAAGCCACTAAACATGGCCGATAAAAGTGTGGCATTATCACGTACCTACGCGGCTTTGTCTTGAGACTTTTGCGTTTAACGCTAACCAACCATTTACTTGCCTTAATTAAGGATTTTCAATGCAAATTACAACTAAAATTCTAGACGCAATTAAGCAGCCTACCCAATGCCTGGTTGTCGCCGGTTTTGAAGGCGGCAAATTATCCAACGCAGCTAGCGCAATTAATGCCGCCGATGCCCAGCAGTTGGAGACCCTCCTTAAACGCGAAAAGTTCGATGGCAAAACCGCACAATCACTCTTGTTGTTAAACCCTCAAGGTATAGCTGCTGAACGTTTATTGGTTATCGGCCTCGGAGCACAGGATAAACAAGGCAATCTAAGCCTGGACAGTTTTCGCAAAGCAATCCAGAAAATTCCAGACGCTTTAAAGTCAACTCCCTGCGCAGAGATCAGCATTAGCCTTGACGGCATCAGCGTTGGCGAAAAAGACGCCGAATGGCAAGCGCGTCAAATTGTTGAAATTCTGATCGCAAGTCAGGATCGTACTGACAGCTTAAAAAGTAAGCCCGCTGAACCAAGTTTTGTACTGGAAAAAGTTACAATTGGTGTTTCTAAAGCAAATATTTCAAGTGCCACCAAGGGTATTAAAATTGGTCAGGCAATCGCCAAAGGCGTTAGTCTCGCGCGCACTTTAGGAAACCTCCCCGGCAACGTCTGTACGCCTACATACTTAGCCGGCGAAGCCAAAAAATTAGCTCGTGGTCAAACATCGCTTAGCGTAAAAGTTCTGGAAGAAAAAGCCATGCAGGAGTTAGGTATGGGGTCCTTACTTTCGGTATCCGCGGGTAGCGATCAACCAGCCAAATTGATTGTTCTCGAATACAAAGGCGGTAACAAAAAAGACGCACCCATTGCGCTGGTGGGGAAAGGCATTACTTTCGACACTGGCGGCATTAGCCTCAAGCCTGGCGCAGGCATGGACGAAATGAAATTCGACATGTGCGGCGCCGCGAGTGTACTAGGCACATTTAAGACATTGGTTGAGTTGCAACCTTCCATAAATGTTGTTGGCGTAATTGCGGCTAGCGAAAATATGCCCAACGGTAACGCTACCAAACCCGGCGATATTGTTACTTCCATGGCAGGCCTAACAATTGAAGTCCTCAACACTGATGCCGAAGGTCGCCTGGTGTTATGCGATGCACTTACTTACACCGAACGCTTCAAACCTAAAGCAGTGGTAGATATAGCCACCTTAACTGGTGCTTGCGTAGTTGCTTTGGGTAACCATGCAAGCGGACTATTCAGCAATAACGAAGCTCTCGCACAAGCGTTGTTAAAAGCAGGCCAAACCGCCCATGATCGCGCCTGGCAAATGCCACTATGGGACGACTATCAAAAACAATTGGATAGCAACTTTGCAGATATCGCCAATATTGGTGGCCCTGCTGGTGGTAGCATCACCGCGGCTTGCTTCCTTTCACGCTTCACCAAAAAATATGCATGGGCACATTTGGATATCGCAGGTACCGCCTGGTTATCAGGTGCAGCAAAAGGCGCGACTGGCCGCCCTGTGCCGTTGCTCGTTCAATATCTTTTGGATTCCCAATAATCACTCTGCCTAGCGATATTTAGTCCTCACATGACCCAAATTGATTTTCATATTTTGCAAGATGCCAGCGTGGAAGCGCGCTGGTTATATGTGTGTCGGTTTATCGAAAAAGTCGAACGACTTGGCCACACCATATTGGTAGTAGTAGACATCCTTGAAGAAGCTCAGGAGCTGGATGATTTGCTGTGGAGTTTTAAACCGGAAAGCTTTATCGCACACCAAATTCTGGGTGGAGATGAAGAGGCGAAGGTAGAAATTACGTATTTATTAAATGCACCCGCTGAACACATTGACGCGGGTTCGCATCACGATGTACTCATTAATCTTTCCAGCAGGATACCGGAGTACTTTAGTCGTTTTGCACGCTTGGCAGAAATTGTGATTCAGGATCCAAAAATTTTAGAAAACACTCGCGATCACTATAAATTTTACAAACAGCGCGGTTATCCTATTACTCAACATCAGCGCTAACTTATTTCAGCATCAACGTTAATTACAATAAATCTAATAGACACATTTGAGGCTACTTATGGGCGACAAGAAAACCAAAACAAAAGCGGCCATGTTGGATGAATTGGAATCTATAAAGGGCTTACTCCTGGAAGAGGATGACATACCTATCTTGCAAGAAGTTATCGAAAATAAAGCAACGCCCGTCGTCGAAAACTCGGCGTTTAAATCTCCAGCATCGCAAAAAGTCGAGCCCAAGGTAGAAGTAAAAACCAGACAGGAAGAAAAAGCGATTTTTGAAGAACAACAAGACTTTTTCCATTCATCTGGATCAAGCAAGGCAGACAAGTTAACGTCATCAGACCGAGCCAGAGAATTAATGGAAACACTTGGCGAATTGGAAAAACACACTGCAGATGTTACTGCAAATAAATTTTCGGCTGACATTAATAAAAGCAGTAGTCGAACTAGTCTTGCAAAAGCAACGGGCGAGAATCCTTTTTTACCGGAACACATACGCGCGCGATTGTACGGCAATAATCCACCACCTTTATTTGAAGCCGAAACGGCGCGAAAAATTTCAACGACAAGTGTTCCCAGTAGGCAACTAGGTAATACTTTTTCAGTGACAGGAACAAATGTAATTATCGGAACCGAAAAAACGAATCATCATCGGCAGGATATTATCGATAGCATCATTGAAAAAATGATGCCGGATATAGAAAAGGAACTACGCAACAGATTGGAAATTATGACCAAAAATTTATTGGATGAATTAAATAAATAATTTTAACAGTAAACTTAACAAAACCTATCACTCACATAAAAACATCGTCGCCATCGCGCGGAAAATAGCGCTCTGCTTTAACATCATCAAGTGCGATTTGGTTCTGCAATAAGCCATTTAAATCTGCTAGCACGCGATTAATAAGTGCTAGCTCTTGATCGCGCTTAATAGATTCAATCAGTGCATTACCCCAAACAACAACATGACGAGTGAGGACTCGGCGATCCTTTTTACTTTTCGCCCACTCACAGGCTATGCCTTCACCAATTAATCCCATTTTGGTTTTGATTTCTTGCGCCAGCGCTGGATCAGTTACACCGTGCAGCGAATCTTCGGTCACTTTGCTCCAACCATTTCGGTAAAGTTCCCACCCCTTGTAGAAACGCAGCACCCACAGCAAATATTCGTCAACATCTTGATCGACTCTATTTTCAAGATCAGACTCGTAATGAGCAACGAAAAATGCGCGGCTGGGAATATCCGTAGGCCAATTAGCGTCTTGTGGAACATGGGTTGCACAAGCCGTTAATAATACAAAACACAAGAGAACAACGCTGTATAAAAATTTAGATTTCATGGTAATTAATCAATAACAAAAAATGACTATAAAAATATTACTGGAATAGAGTTACAAAAAAATGTTACACAAATTGTGCAGCTGCATAGCCTGACGCCCAAGCCCACTGAAAGTTGAAACCACCGAGATGACCGGAGACATCAACTACCTCGCCGATAAAAAATAATCCCGGTTGCGTTTTTGTCTCCATAGTTTTAGAAGACAGGCAATCAACATCCACACCACCAAGCGTAACTTCCGCCGTGCGATAACCCTCAGTACCCGCAGGCATAATCTCCCAGGCATGGAAGATATCCGATATATCCTGAAGCTCTTTAGGGGTGTACTGATTAATAGGGCGAATTTCAGAGACCTGATCGCAAAATACCTGTGCGATATTTTTTGTTAAAAGCTCACTCATGACAGTCGTCAACAACACTTTGGGCCGTTGCTGTTGTTGCGCAGTTAAATATTCGTCTAGATTTATGCTTGGCAGTAAATCAATGCGCACAATTCGCCCCGGTGACCAGTAAGACGAAATTTGCAAAATCGCCGGACCACTCAAACCGCGATGCGTAAATAATAAATTTTCGGTAAACGATTGTTCGCCACAACTAACTTTTACTTCAACCGCATTCCCCACACAGCTTTTAAATTGTTCAAGCTGAGTTGGCGATAAGGTAAATGGTACCAAACCGGCAGAGCGCGGTTGCAATGTCAAACCAAACTGTTCAGCCAACTGATAACCAAAACCAGTTGCGCCCATGGTTGGGATTGATAAGCCACCTGTTGCAATGACCAAAGACTCGCAACAAATATCACCGAGAGTTGTTACAACCTTATATCGCCTGGGTAAATTTTCAGAAGCAAGCTGAGCAACTTCTTTAATTTCGCAGTGCGAATGAATTTGCGCACCAAATTGCGTACACTCTTCTATTAACATATCTAAAATATCTTGCGCCTTGTTGTCGCAAAACAATTGACCTAATTTTTTTTCGTGATACGCAATACCATGTTTCAACACCAGACCAATAAAATCCCATTGCGTATAACGAGCAAGTGCCGACTTACAAAAATGTGAATTCGCAGAGAGATAATTTTTAGGTAGGATTTCCATGTTGGTGAAGTTGCAACGACCACCACCTGACATAAGAATTTTTTTGCCAACTTTATTAGCGTGATCAACTACAACAACTTTTCGCCCACGCGCTGCAGCATTCGCGGCGCACATTAGACCTGCTGCGCCAGCGCCAATGATCAGAACGTCTATTTGTTGAGGTAAAGCCATAGATGTCATTTGAGCGCCGGTCATTGCCGGCACTCCAATCTCTTAAGTGCGAGGAAGTGTTACACCGCGTTGACCTTGATATTTTCCACCACGATCTTTGTAAGAGGTTTCACAAACTTCGTCGCTTTCAAAGAACAACATTTGCGCAACACCTTCGTTCGCATAAATTTTTGCAGGGAGCGGTGTCGTGTTAGAAAATTCCAAAGTGACATGCCCTTCCCACTCGGGTTCCAAAGGCGTAACGTTCACGATAATTCCACAACGTGCGTAGGTGGATTTCCCCAGGCAAACTGTTAAAACCGAACGTGGTATACGAAAGTATTCAACCGTTCTGGCAAGTGCAAATGAGTTAGGTGGAATAATACAAACGTCACTTTTGATATCCACAAAACTTTTTTCATCAAAGTTTTTCGGATCAACCACTGTGGAATGCACGTTTGTGAAGATCTTGAATTCATCGGCGCAGCGCACGTCATAACCATAGCTGGATGTTCCGTAGGAAATCAGACGAGATCCGGCGGCATCGTAACGTACCTGACCCGGCTCAAAAGGTTCGATCATGCCGTTCTGCTCCGCCATGCGACGCATCCACTTATCGGATTTGATGCTCATTTCTGCTCCACTCTATATCAAGGATAATTTTGCATTGGGGGCGGCATGATAGCGGTTTTCGGGCGTCATAAAAACTCTGTTGTTTAGCCGAAATGCTCTTGAACTGGTTGATATCCTATTCCTTTGCTACTTTATACCATCGGAGCTTAAAAAATAGCCGATTACAGTGGTTAACGTCGACGTTAGCAGCAGCCAGCTCTGACATAACTGCTGCTACCATGACTAAAGCTTGATTCAAATAAGATGAACAGCGGCGCTCTCAAGATTAAAACCCTGAGTTCGGTTGCTTTAAAAACTCAAGCTCCGCTGGAGTGGATTCCCGCTTTAATATTTTATTTCTGTGCGGATAACGACCAAATGTCTCGATGATTACTTTATGTTTTAATTCAAAATCCAAATTATATTCCATGCCTTTTTGATCAAATAATGTTGCGGCTTGCTGATGAATAGTCAGGGACTCGCTGTGCATGTAAGGCATATACATAAAGCTGCGCCATTCTGCGGGAATTGCTTTATCCGCTTTATTAAAAATCGCTTCTTGTGCTAGCACCAACGCCAAACTATCTTGCGCAAATGACTCGGGCTGATCGCGAAACATATTACGAGAAAATTGATCAAGAACGATAATTTCTGCCAAGCGTCCCTCTGGAGTTACTCGCCAATCAAATAATTCACCGCGCACTGCTTTGTTGAAAGCGCCTAAAAAACGCTGTGTGATAAGTCGATCAAGTGCGCTGTCTTTGCTCCACCATTGTTGTGAATTAATTTCTTTAAACCAGAAATCTAAAACCGCTTGATAACCTATCTGATCGTGCATCGTAAACTCACTTTAAAATGAATTACTAACTTCCGGCGAATAACTAGTCGTCACTAATTTCAATCTCTGGGATTACCTGAGCATCAAGATTTTGCAACCATAATTTTGCAGAGAGTTTGCGTGCTATATCGCGATATATTTTACTCACTGCAGATTCTGGATCAGCCGCCACTGAAGGCTTGCCGCTGTCTGCATCTGCACGAATGGATAGATCTAATGGCAAAGAACCTAACAATTCCGTTTGATAATCACGCGCTATTCGCTCACCGCCACCTTCGCCAAATATATGTTCCTCGTGGCCACAATTGCTGCAAATATGAATTGCCATATTTTCTACAACGCCGAGCACGGGAACATTTACCTTGCGAAACATTTCAATGCCTTTTTTTGCATCGAGCAACGCAATGTCTTGTGGTGTGGTTACGATCACAGCGCCCGTCACCGGAACTTTTTGTGCGAGAGTAATTTGTATGTCGCCAGTGCCTGGTGGCATATCAATTAAAAGATAATCCACATCTTGCCAGTACGTTTGCGCAAGTAATTGTTGCAAGGCACCACTGACCATAGGCCCGCGCCACATCATCGGCGTATTTTCAGTCACCATAAAACCCATGGAGTTAACCTGAATTCCATGGGCCTCAACAGGCACCATAAATTGTTGTTCATTGTGTTTGATAACCTGTGGCGGCCGTTCTGGCGCGCCCAACATTTGGGGTTGGCTTGGCCCATAAATATCAGCGTCTAAAATTGCGACGCGCGCGCCTTCTGCTGCCAAGGCCAGAGCCAAATTTGCGGTGGTCGTAGACTTACCTACACCGCCCTTACCTGATGCCACAGCAATTATATTTTTTACTTCCGGAAGTGATTGTTGCGAATTCGCCGTAGGATTTGCGTAGACCGTCCAGCCTATATCTAATCCAACTTGTTCAACGCCAGCAATTTTATTGAGAACTTCATTAAGATTGCGCGCTATGGTCGCGTGCACACTATTTGCGGGATAACCCAACAGCAAAGTTACATCCACTTTGCCATCGTTAATTTTAATATCGCTAACAGCATTGAGACTAATTAAGTCGCGACCCGTAGTTGGATCTATAACCTGTTGCAAGGCATTTTCAATCGCGGAATGAGTTATTGCAGACATGGAAACCTCGAAAAACAAATCAATAGCAGCTAAGAAAAAGGGCACCTTAGGTGCCCTTTTAGGATGACGCTATTGTAACAGCTTGGATTAGTCTATGGCTAAGCTTGCCAGGACTAGATAGCTTGGCCTTGTTCCAGGTCAGCCAAACGTTGTTTGTCCAGATGGTGATCTTTAGCGATCAACACATACACAGATGGCAATACGAACAAGGTAAAGAAAGTACCAATCGCAATACCAAATACCAATACAACACCAATTGAGTTACGTGCTTCTGCTCCAGCACCGCTTGCAAAGATCAATGGCAAGTGCCCGGCAACCGTCGCGATACTTGTCATTAATACTGGCCGCAAACGAATCACTGCCGCCTGGCGAATAGCGTCTAACTTACTAACGCCTTCTTCCTGCAAACGGTTTGCGAATTCCACAACCAAAATTCCGTTACGTGCAATCAGGCCCATAAGCGTAACCAAACCCACTTGCGAATAAATATTTAACGTACTGGAAAATCCATCAGTAAAAAATGGCATCTGCGGATTCGGCATTTTAATAAAAGTGAAAATCAATGCACCAAAAATCGCTAAAGGCACAGAACCCGCCAAAATAACAATCGGATCGCGGAAGCTATTGTATTGCGCTGCCAACACCAAAAAGATCATGGTGACTGCCATTAAGAATGCAGGCAAAAAGGTATTACCTTCACGCTTGAGCTGACGCGATTCGCCGGTGTAATCAATGCTGTAATTTTTAGGCAATATTTGACCAGCTTCATTTTCCAGCCACGCCAAGGTTTCACTCAAAGGCTTACCACTTACGCCGCTAATTTTTACCGAATTCAATTGCTGCATACGACTGATACTGCGCGGTGCCGTTGAATGGTTGAACGAAGCAATTTGATCCACACGAATTAATTTATTATCAGGGCCGGTAATATACAACTGTGTTAAGTCCTCAGGTGTTAATCGCTCGCCACGCTTTACTTGAGGAATAACCTTATAGCTTTGCCCTGCCATATTGAAACGATTAACGTAGCCACCCCCCAGTAAAGTTCCTAGGTCATTGATCACTTGCTGCATATTCAAACCAAGATCCGCAACCTTGTCACGGTCAATGCTCAACTGGTAATCCGGTTGATCAACCTTCATATCAAGTACGTTGAAATAAAACATACCGCTTGCATTCATTTTTTGTTGCAGCTGAATTGCATAACTATAGATTTCTTTTGAGTCTTCAGTAGACGCAATTACAAACTCGACAGGGAATTGTCCACCACCCGGTAACGCAGGAGGAGTAATCGGCAAAATTCGAACACCCGAAATTTCAGAAAGCGCTTTTTGAATTTGCGGCATAACTTCAAATACAGTGCGATCACGTTCATCCCATGGTTTTAAGACCATACCCGCGAAACCAGCTGTTGGGGATGTTAATTGAAACGTAAAAGCAGTTTCTGGATTATCCATAAATGCTTTATTAACAATTTTTGAGTAATGCGATGACTGATCCATGGTGGCATTTGCTTGCGAATCCACAATACCAAAGATAACGCCCTGATCTTCCGTAGGCGCCAGCTCCTTGGGTGAGAACAAATAAAGTGGAAAGCACAACAAGGCTATGCCAACCCAGAAAATATAAACGCCGGTGCGATTTTCCAAACTTAAATTTAACTTCGCGCTGTACCAATTTGAAAAACGGTTGAAACTTTTTGCCAGAGGCGCGTCAAGTTCGCGATGTGATTTCAACATACGCGAACCCAACATTGGCGACAGGGTTATCGCAACAATAGCGGAAATAGTAATCGCACCAGCAAGCGTGATGGCGAACTCACGGAACAAAGTTCCGGTTAATCCACCTTGTAGACCAATAGGCACATACACTGAAATCAAGGTTACTGTCATAGCCAAAATAGGGCCTGCCAATTCGCGTGCAGCAATAATAGATGCGTTGAATGGCGTCTTACCTTCTTGAATATGACGTTCAATGTTTTCGACCATTACAATCGCATCATCTACGACCAAACCAACGCATAGCACGATTGACAACAAGGTAAGCAAATTCAACGAGAACCCGCAAATCTGCATAACAAATAGAGCACCGATTAATGACAATGGAATTGCCAATACTGGAATAATGACTGAACGACTGAAACCCAGGAAAAGGAAAATAACGATAACAATAATTATCAACGTTTCCGTTAATGTTTTTATAACTTCATGAATTGCAGATTCAATATATTTGGTGCCGTCATAAGCAACCGCACCCTTCAAGCCGGATGGCAAATCTGCCTGAATTTTATCCATCTCTTTATTAACGTTGCGAATAACTTCTAGCGAGTTCGCATTAGGTGCAACCCACACACCCATAAATACCGCTGTGTCACCAGAGTAGTTAACTTCAGTGTTGTAATCTTCTGCACCGAGTACAACATCTGCAACGTCATCCAAACGAATCGTGCCTTCGTCATTGTGACGAACGACCAAACGCTTAAATTCATCAACCGATTTTAAATCTGTATCCGCGCGCAAATTTACTTGTGTGTAACTACCACGAGTTTGTCCGATAGCTGCCTGAACATTATTATTCGCAAGTGCTTGGCGCACTTCCGAAGGAGAAACGTTCAATGCCGCTAAACGATCTGACTTCAACCAGATACGCATAGCGAAAGTACGCCCACCTAAAACTTCAGCCTTTTGCACGCCCGCAATTGCAGTCAATCGCGGTTGAATGGAGCGCGTTAGAAAATCAGTAATTTGGTTTTGTTCAAGAATTTTTGAATTAAACGTTAAATATGCTGACGCAAATTGACTGTCTGCAGCTTCAACCGTAATTGCTGGAACCTCAGCTTCAGGAGGCAAATTACCGCGCACCTGATTTACTTTTGCACTAATTTCCGTCATGGCTTTGAGCGGATCGTAATTCAAACGCAAATGCACATTAATAGTAGATAAGCTCATAGCACTGCTGGATTCGACGTAATCAATACCGTCTGCAGATGCAATTGCACGTTCAATGGGTGTTGTTATAAATCCACGAATTAATTCAGCGTTAGCACCAACGTAAACGGTGCTGATGGTAATTACTGCGATATCACTGCGCGGGTACTGCCGCACAGAAAGAGAACTGGCCGCTTGCAGACCTGCCAATAAAATCAGCAGGCTTACAACCATAGCAAGCACGGGTCGTTTAATAAAAATGTCGGTAAATTTCATATGAATAACTCAATCAAGTTTGAGTGAAAAACAATTTACTGCGTACAGATGTGTTAATGAATAAACGTCAACATCAAGCTAAACAAATACGCGAAACACGTTAGGCCAAACAAAGGTTATTTATTGATCAATTGGTTTCGGCTCAGTTTTATAATCCGGTTGCGCCGTTTGACCGATAACAATAGATTGCCCATTTGTTAGTTTAAAAGCGCCTGCGCTAACGACCTGATCACCGGGTTTAATGCCGTCTACAATTTCAATAAAATCACCGCGAGATTTACCCAGACGCACAAACTGCTGGCGCGCTTTCAATCCACCTTGAGAAGCTTGATTTTTTGCGTCTTTATCTTGATTTGCTTTTTCAGTTTTAGTCTTATCATCTTTAGACTTTTCATTATTAGCTTTGTCAGCCTGACCATTATATTTTTCGATCACAAAAACTGTATCCCCGAAAGGTGCGAAAATAACGGCTGTAGTCGGCACAGCTAAAACTTTTTGTGGATTAGATAAAGTAACGCGAGTTTCCACCGCCATGCCGGGAATAAATTGATTGCCCGCATTTTCTAGCGACGATTGCACTGTGGCATTTCGAGTGGCCGCATTAATATCCGCACCAATTGCAGTAACCTCGCCTTTCACAACATTATTAGAGCCATCACCTAATTGAACAGTAACGGGTAAACCTTTGGTCATTTTTACTAACCAATGTTGGGGAACTGGAAAGTTTACGCGAACCCGATTAGTGGCTTGCAAGGAGACGATTTGCGTACCTACCGCCAAGTCTTGACCCAGGTCAACTTTACGAATACCGAGACGACCATCAAACGGCGCTTTAACAACTTTTTTATCAAGTGTTGTTTTTAAATTATCCACATCACCTTTTGCAGACTCTTTTTGTTGTAACGCTGTATCAAGTTCGTTTTGCGACACAGTATTTTTTTTGCGTAGCTGAACCATACGATCGTAATTTGCATCTGCAAGACGAAGGCGTGCGCTTGCAGCGCTAAGTTGTGCCGTTTCATTTCCAGATTCCTGAACGAGGACTACAGTTCCAGCTTTAACTTGCTCACCGGATTTGAAAAGAATTTTTTGAACCTTGCCGGCGACTTCTGCTGAAATATTGATACCTTCATCAGCTTCGACAGTTCCCATTGCAGTAAAGGTATTGGGCCAATCTTGCTGCACCGCAGTAAAAGCCCCTACTGTTTCAGGTGGTGGAACAAAACTTTTACCCGCCTGTACCATTGAGAATATTTGCGTAAATTTTACGAGAAATAAAATTAGAAATATGACAAAAACTGCGGCAACGGCGATGATGATGGATTTAGATTTACGCATTACTGAAGACCACCCAATAACAGAAGTGAAGTTGAAAAATTATAGGGGCGAATTGTGGCACATGCAGCCTTCAAACAAAAATTCACAAATGTCACTAATTGTAATTGCCAAGCCGCACCAGCAAAGGCCTGCACCCTGCTTGAGATAATATGTATTAATCACATTTAGGGACATTTGGATGCGCGTGGGCCACTCAACTCAAACGGCAAAAGCGGTTCAATGCCCTACTCGGTTACTGAACATACAATCATTGCCAGCTCAGCGTGCAATCAGGATGACTATATCTGAACCAAAATAACACTAACACAACCTCCTCAACCCAAATAACGCCCCAAATGGCAAAGCACGCACCGGATATTATTTGTGTATGAATTACTATTGCCCCAACTCCAGCAATACGCTAGGGACACCAATTTATTGGCCTGACACCCAACTGGTTTTTTTAATCAGAAAAATAAAATTGAAAGGAAGCAGTTCTTGTAAGAAAGTAGGGGTCGGTTTTATTGAACCTCTAATTACAGTAGCCTTGGTTGTCTGGATATTTTCTAAAAAAGTCCGGCATTTTATAAACACCGGACTTTTTAATATAACGTAAATTTTTCAGAAATTACTTAGTTTAAATAAATTCTCCAGTTGCTGCAGCTGTTATAAGAAGTGTTGTAGCCTGAGGGGACGGAGAATGTACAAGTTTGTCCGCCATAAGGACTGGAATTAACATAGGCGCCCGCCTTTATGTTAATTGCTGGTATACCACCTGATGCGGGACATACAACATTATATTCCGTGTATATATACCCACCACCTCCGGTACTGTAGGTTTGAGTCCATGTACAGCTGCGGTAGGAGTTGCCTAATATTGGGTCGCCATATTCTGCAACTTTAGCGCCTGCAAAAGCTTGACTGGACGCTGCAGCTAATCCAAGTACGGCAACAAATGAAGCAATAGATAGTTTTCTCATAGTTTTTTCCTTTAAACGGTTATTGTGATTTTGGCCAGTTATCCTTTGTCGGCACAATTCATTCTTGTGCAAAGAGGGCCTTAGCCTGCGCCGTCTCGACTACTTCTCCATTAATTAAATTTATCGTGATTTGATATATGTGGTGAGAATCTTGTATAACGAATTAATTCGTTTTCCCGTCAATCAACTCTCTAACTGTGCTTTTAGATAAGTAAATATGTATTTCGCCGCGCTCTGGATTGTTGAAATAAGAGATAACTTGTTTCTTATTTTCGTCGCTTCCTTGTAATGCTCCATCTCTAAAAGCGCTATACAATGATTGACTTTGATTTTCATCATGCACGGATAAAACCAAGCGGCAGTTTTGAGACTTGCAACTTAATTCAAGTGGGGCAGCGTTTTGAAGAGTCTTGTTAGTATCCATGAGAGCTAGTAACTCTTCTTCCTTAGATCTTGCCCATTCGGAATCAACGGGTTCCGAATCGTAATTTTTGGTAATGACACTTAAAACACCATCACCGTTTTTTTCAGTAAACTCACGAAATGAGGCGATTTCATTTTGCTTTTTCTCATAAGCAAACTGTAGGTCTTCAATTTTGGGAGGCTGTGTCTGATTCGAATTATCAATATCCGTCTCAGTAGATAGAGTTGGGTTTTTTTTTAGATTTATCTCGTTGCTATCCTGAGCAATATCGGTTGTTGTTTTCATTTCAGCCAAATTTTGGCGCTGTTTCGTTGCATTAATACTTAAGCTGGAATTTTCTACAATTGGTGCGGCGTCTGATTCTTTTTGATTGGGTTGATTAATCTGAAAAGTTACATAAGAACTTATTACAGACGCAGCGATTAAACATAATATCCATTTGGCCGTTGTCATCTAAATGCCTTCCTTTTACTCTGCTTTAGAAAAGAAATTTTTACCGAAAAAATAATTTTCCAGATCATTTTTCGCAAAAAGGCTACTTCATCAATTCATGCAATGCAACCCTGGATATTTAAAAATAAGGGTGCAATTAAAAATTCTTGGACGGTCAGACCTTTTATTAATTATGATAGTATTTTTTATGAGAAAATTTATATTTGCGTTTACTAGTTTCTTTGTCTGCGAAATCTAAGGCAATACTGAAAGGCGACGCGTTATAAGATTGCATTTTAGAACATTCTTCGGCACGTAAATTTATATTATTTTCTTTTACATCAACGAGAAAATATTTTCGTGAATTCACGAGAAATAAAATTAAAAAGAAGTTGAGAATTATATAAATGGATTGTGGCAGAGACCTTGTTCAAACAAGAAATTATAATGTCATTAATTGTATCCACACGTCTCACAGATAAAAATTTAAGAGTCAGTTGCATAAATAAAACCAACAATTTAAACGACTAACCGAGCGTTTAAATAATTTAATTGGATGAAAATATGCGCAATGAATCATTTAATTTTTAGACTTTTAAAAGAATTTACATTAGAGAGATATCGATAACCTGCCTAACAATGAAACATTTCCAAGCTCAATTTTGCATAAATAGCTCCTGAAATAGAGCTGTTTGTCAACGACTTCAAGTCCCTATGTCTGGTGTTACCATTTGCCAAATTTCTTAGTCTGAATTTCTGCACCTAATCGTCTAAAAATATTTCACTTACATCAACTACATTCGAATTGCTTGGCACCCCAAGATCCGATTAGCGCATAATGAATGCGAAAAGAAAGCTTTAAGCGCCAACCCGAATAGCTTAGAATATAGCCAACTAAAACACTGAGCCTCAGCGGGGCAGATCTCGCCAGACATATATATGCATAAACTACTATTGCTTCAGCTTCAGCAATGCGCCACAGATTCGACCCTACTGGCTCAACAACCGGTGTTGCTCAAAGCCATTTCAGATTCCTATAGTGAACACGACGCCGATAAGCAAAAGCTTGATGATTCGTTAAGTGTGACCACCACGGAATTAAGTGAACGAACTCAACTACTTCGCACTCAATTACAAACATTGACTGAAACCCAGGATCAGCTACAGAAATCTCTGACCGCACTTAATGCAACTTTCGATGCAACCGGAGAAATTATTTTATCCTTGGATAATTTTGGTCGTTTAATCAAAAGCAATAAAATGGGCAAGGAACTCCTGCCGGATATTGCAAAGTACGAGGGGAAAAACCAGACGATCTCATGGCAAAACGTTAATAAAATGTTATTGAACCCATGGCATCTGAGCGAAATTATAGAATCTCTTCAAGACCAACCCAGTATTCGCCTTACGGGCACATTACATTTTACTAACGGACGCATCTTTGAATATCATTCACTACCACAGTTGCAAAACAATTTATTAATTGGTCGTGTCTGGTGTTTGCGAGATGTCACTGAAGAGAAAAAAATTGAACAGTTGATTCATCATCAAGCCTACCATGACGTGTTAACCGGCCTACCCAATCGTAATTTTCTACTTGAAAAAATTGATTCCATTATTAAAGAAAACCCGGACCCGGATAAAAAACTCGCTATCATTTTTATTGATTTGGATAACTTTAAAAAAGTAAATGATACCGACGGTCACGAGGCCGGTGATGAATTACTGCGCATTGCAACCAAACGCATGCGCAATTGTGTTCGCGAGAGCGACATTTTAGCTCGCCTAGGTGGTGATGAATTTTTGATTCTTATCGAATCCATCATTTCCCAGTCTGGACTTGAGAGGATGTGCATAAATATCCTCGAATCGCTAGCGCGTCCTTTTTTGCTGAATAATCGCAACCATTTTATCAGTTGCAGCATGGGTATTAGCGTATACCCACGCGATGATGTGATACCTGACGGCCTAATCGGCAAAGCGGATATGGCGATGTATCGCGCTAAAAAGTTAGGTAAAAATAATTTTCAATTTTACAGCGAAGAGTTGGAACGTTTAGCCCTACACCAACTGGAGCTTGAAAATGAGCTTCGCATGGCAATTAGTGCCAATCAAATTCGAATTTATTTGCAACCTGAAATTAATTTGAGCACGGGAAGAATTGTTGCCGCCGAAGCCCTGGCGCGCTGGACTAAAATAGACGGAGTTACGGTTCCGCCCATACAATTTATCGCCATTGCAGAACAGGCAAATTTAATTGGGGAAATTGGCAAACTGGTTTTTGATCAAGTATGTAGAGAAATTGCGTGCTGGAAGCAAAACGGAATCAACGATAATATTACTGTAGCGATTAATTTGTCCGCCCGTGAATTTAAAGACACGGAGCTGGTAAACAATATTCAGCGAAAACTGCTTGAATATGCTGTTGAAGGTGAAAAAATTGTTCTTGAGATAACGGAATCGTTATTTATGGAAGATAAGGAGAGTGTTTTACGCATTATGAATCAATTGCGCGATTTGGGAATTCGGTTTGCGATTGATGATTTCGGAACTGGCTACTCATCTTTCAGCTACTTACAAGATTTACCCATCAATTATTTAAAAATTGATCGGTCTTTCCTGATAGGCGTCACTCATAATAAAAAGAAATATGCAATTGCGCGCAGCATTATCGATATCTGCAACCACCTGGATTTACACGTGATTGCAGAAGGCATAGAAGATCAGGAAACTTTGGATTTTATTATCAAAAACCAGTGCACTATGGCACAAGGTTTTTTCATGCACTATCCGATGCCTACTGAAGATTTTTTGACATTACTGCTTAAGCAACAATAAAGAAGTGATGTGATTTCCTAAAAAAATTTTTTATGGAATCAATTAGCTAAGATCACTTCAGTATTGCGGAGCAGGCATATCGTTAAACGCCTGCCGTAAACGATCTCCCCAGCTTGAACGCAATTGTTGAAAATAAGGATCATCCAAGCCAATGCTGACATGAGTTTTAATGCGTAGACTGTCGGTTTCGTAAATCAATAAATCCAACGGCATACCAACGCTTAAATTGGAACGAATGGTTGAATCCATGGAAATTAAAGCGCATTTGGCAGCATCTTTTAAACTGGTGCCGGGCTGAACTACACGGTCAATGATAGGTTTGCCATATTTGGACTCACCCACTTGGAAATAAGGTGTCTCGCGCGTGGTTTCAATAAAATTTCCCGCCGCATAAATTTGAAATAAAGCCGGTGGCTCGCCATGTATTTGTCCACCAAAAATAAAACTTGCCGCAAATTCCAAACCAAATTCTTTGAAAGAATCAGCATCCCGCGCATAAACTTTTCGTAACGCGTCACCAATAATACGAGTAGCTTCCACCATATTTTTTGCATCAACCAATGCACTTTTTTCGATGGGTTTTAATTCGTTAATTACCGCTTGACTGATTGCTAAATTACCCGATGTTAACAACACCATCACGCGATCACCGGGAAGCTCTAACACTGTGATCTTTCGAAAAGTGTTGATGTGATCTACTCCCGCGTTGGTACGCGAATCAGACAAAAAAACTAAACCAGAATCAACTTGCAGTCCAATACAATATGTCATACATCTAAACCTTGGAGATGGGCTCCAAGGTTAGACTCAGAGCAGAAAAATCATTGATGTTGAAATCCTTTGGCAGATGCCAATTCAACCGGTGGATAAGACACTATAGATTGTAGCAGTACACCTGCAGAATCTGGATGGGCAATACGAACATTTACCTCCATCGCCTCTGCTCCGCCACCATGACGCACACCGCGAACGGGACAAGCGTCCAAATAATCTCGGCCAACTGCAAGACGACAATGTTCAGACGCAGCGAAGTTCGCGTTCGTGATATCGAAACTCACCCAACCCGTGCCCTCAAGCCAAACATCGGCCCATGCGTGACTGGCAGCGTGATCAGAATCTCCTGGATGAATATAACCACTCACATAGCGCGCCGGTAAATCGAGTGCGCGGCAGCAGGCAATAAAAATATGCGCATGATCCTGACAAACACCGCTCCCCACATTCAACACCTCCGCAGCCGTACTCGTAACTGAACTTGCACCAGGAATATAAGCAACCGCGTGCTGAATGCTATCGATTAATTTAAACATTGAATCAATAGAACCACGTTTGGAACGATAAACTGCCATCGAAAGTTCTTTGATGGCCATGTCCGCCATCGTTAAATGCGTAGGCTGCAAATAAACCAGTAGTGGAACTTCGCCGCCATCTGATGGCAAATGTGCATTTTCTTTGGAAATTTCAACTTGCCCAGTGACACTAATTCGAATTTCTGCATGCGGCCGGTCAAGCACCAGAATATGGCCAACATTTCCATAGGCGTCGAGATGTCGTTGATATTTTCCAGGCGTGGTAATTTTCCAATCAATAGCTTGTTGGTGCGTTTCCTGACGCGGCGTTAATCGCAAATGCTGAATTGTGTAATCCACCGGAGTGGAATATCGGTAAACCGTTTCGTGCTGGATATTTAGCAGCATAAAATTTCCCTCTCGTTTTCGTTGTGGTTAGTTTGCTCAGGCAGCACGCATAGGCATTAAAAAATCATGGCTAATTCGCATACCTAAATCGTAAATTCGATTTTGAAACTGTTCTAAATATGGATGTAAACCCTCCTCTAAAATTTCCTCTATTTTTACGTAACGTAATTGCGCGCTAAGTTGACCCGCTAATCGTTGGGTCTCATGTGAGTGTTGATTCGCTAATTTTTGTAACATCATCGCCACTTCGTTCATGCAAGTAGTTAACGAGCGAGGCAGCTCAGAATTAATAATAAGTAATTCTGCGACTTTACTGGGCAATACACTGTCGCGATATACACGACGATAAATTTCAAATGCCGATACGGAGCGTAACAAGGCACCCCATTGATAATAATCTGCTGCAGTTCCAATAGGTTCACCTTCAGCAATTAGATAATATTTCACATCCAATAATCGTGCCGTATTATCTGCCCGTTCGAGATAAGTTCCTAAACGGATAAAACAGAATGCATCGTCGTGCAGCATGGTTCCAAAAGTCACGCCGCGTGAGAGCGATGAGCGCGTTTTTACCCATTCGAAAAAACCTGAAAATTCTTCATCCTGTAATTTCCGTTTGCTTACATTAAGCATTTCAAGCCACGTTGAATTTATTGTTTCCCACATTTCTGAGGTTAAAGTTCCGCGCACCGCATGTGCATTTTCACGCGCCGCTTTTAAGCACGAAAAAATTGAAGATGGATTGTGTGAATCAAAAACCATAAACGCTAATACATTTTCTGCACTCACTTCCGGATAGGTTTTTGAATATGCAGGTAATTGGTCGTTGCATAAAAGTGCAGCTTGCCAATTTCTGCTTGCACTTTCGGCAGACTGCGGCGCCAGTGAAGTTTGCCAGGTGATATCCAGCAAACGCGCAATATTTTCAGCACGCTCTATATAACGTGACAACCAAAATAAATGATCTGCCGTGCGTGATAACATTTTTTTCTCCGTCAGTTTTGCAGCAAAAAATACAACTTAACTCTAAAAAGTTAATTATTTTTAAACGCTATTCTTCAAGCACCCAGGTATCTTTTGTGCCGCCACCTTGAGAGGAATTTACCACCAGAGAACCTTCGCGTAACGCCACACGTGTTAGGCCCCCGGGCACCATGCGAATATCTTTTCCAGACAATACAAAAGGACGTAAATCTATGTGGCGCGGTGCTATACCAGCATCTACAAAAATCGGACAGGTTGATAAAGCGAGCGTAGGTTGTGCAATATATTTGTTTGGGTTTGTCATTAAATGTGTGCGAAATTCATCAATTTCTGCTTTAGTCGCAGCAGGCCCAACTAACATTCCGTAACCGCCTGCACCGTGGGTTTCTTTTACAACCAGTTCATCCAAATGCGCTAACACATATGCCAAATCCTCAGGCTTTCTGCACATGTGTGTAGGTACATTATTTAAAATTGGCGCTTCATCCAAATAGAAACGAATCATGTCGGGCACGTAGGGATAGATAGATTTATCATCTGCTACACCAGTTCCAATTGCATTTGCAAGTGTTACTCGGCCAGCGCGATAAACCGATAATAATCCTGCTACACCTAGCATTGAATCCTGACGAAATGCGAGCGGATCTAAAAAGTCGTCATCCAATCGGCGGTAAATAACATCAACACGTTTCGGTCCCTGAGTAGTGCGCATGTAAACCGAATCATCGCGCACAAATAAATCGCGTCCTTCAACTAATTCAACACCCATTTGCTGCGCGAGAAATGCATGTTCAAAATAAGCGGAGTTAAAACTTCCAGGCGTTAATACAACAACCGTTGGATTTTCCACACCTTGCGGAGCGCAAATGCGCAAATTGTCGAGCAACATATCAGGGTAATGTTGCACCGGTGCTACAGCATGTTTTACAAATAATTCAGGAAATAATCGCATCATCATTTTGCGATTTTCGAGCATGTAAGACACGCCGGAGGGAACGCGTAAATTATCTTCCAGCACATAAAATTCGCCCGCACCCGCACGCACCATATCAACGCCCGCGATGTGTGCGTAAATATTGTTGGGTACATCAACACCTTGCATCTCAGGTCGATACTGGGCATTACGTAAAATTTGTTCGGCGGGAATCAAGCCCGCACGTAAAATTTCCTGGCCGTGATAAATATCGTGGAGAAATAAATTCAACGCTTTGACACGTTGCTCTAAACCTTTTTGTAACATTTTCCATTCGTCAGATGGAATTACGCGAGGGAGTAAATCAAAAGGGATTAAGCGCTCTGTACCTGCCTCTTCACCATAAACCGCGAAGGTAATTCCCAAACGATGAAACGTTAAATCAGCTTCTGCTTTTTTACGCGCTAAACGTTCTTTCGGTAAGTTATTTAACCATTGACCGTAGGCCTTGTAGTGAGGTCTCAAAGCCTCCGGGGCGACCATCATTTCATCGTAAAAAACAGGTTTAGCCATTTGACACCTACAAACTTATTATGGGTAGCGAGAATGGAGCGAAATACGTGCCAAGAAAATAGTGGCTTTTATGAGGATTTAGTAGGACAAACGCACCATCAAAAAGCACGAATTGGATTTGCCTAAATATTAGCGCTGTTTTGATGCAAATATAAAAAATCTAACTAATTTTCACATGAACTGAAAAAGATTGGTGCAATTAAAAATAGCAGGGGCACACAAGTGCCCTTTTTTGGCAGAGTGAAGCGACAATATTTTATTTTATCAACCGTATAGCAAACGGAACACGAAAGCCTTTGCCTTGGGATGTGGCTATCACACCCAAAATACAAAAGACTACGTTTAAAATTCCTATGGCAAATAACACCAGAAATCCTATCAAAATAATACACAGAACCCAGCCGATAATGGTTCCGATAAACACCGTAATAGACCAGTTCAAAGCCTCTTTACTTTGATCCGCCAAATAACGATCTTCAGTTTTGATCAAATAAATTACTAAAGCGGGAATAAAACTAAAAAAAATAGTACCGAGCCACATTAGCAGGGCAATATTTTTTGAATCCTGAGAAACAACAGTCGGCAGATTTTGAGATTCACTCAGAGTGCTAAAAGAGTCTTCCATAGAAGTCACCATAATATAAAGTCGAGGAAAAGTGTCAAACAACGCAATCACTATAAGTATCCTCCGCTACAGCATGCCACGGCAATATTTAAGAACTTTTACCGAATGAAAATGTTCATTCACGCTACAGCGAGAGCAAGATTCGTCTGAAATAAGCGATAAAAAATGGTATAGTGCGCGCCTTTAAAATCATAGTAAACCTTTACCAGGAACCCGTATTGGTGTGGCTAAGCAGAGCTTTGAAATGTGATTTATTTATGCTTAAAGCCTACTGCCTTAACCAATCGCGTGGGCACCCCTAACATTGGTATGTTTAAGCTTTCACTAGTGTGTTTGAAGTACCTTTTAAAAATATTGTTAACAATTGCAGCAAGCTCGTAGAACTCGTAGGAAACTCATGACCAACTCGTCCAAAACTCATACTCGTAAAATCCTCGTCACCAGCGCACTTCCCTATGCCAATAGCGATTTGCACCTAGGCCATATGCTTGAGCAAATCCAAACCGATATATGGGTGAGGTTTCAAAACCTGCGCGGTAACGACTGCCTTTATTTCTGTGCGGATGATGCACACGGCACCGCTATCATGCTGAAGGCTGAAGAGAAAGGCATCACTGCGGAAGAACATATCGCAAATATTAAGCTGGACCATGAAGCCGTATCTGCCGGTTTCAATATCAATTTTGCCAACTTTTACAGTACTCATTCTGAAGAAAATCGCGATCTGTCTTACATGATCTATGATCGCTTACAAGCCAACGGCCATATCGCAAGCCGCAAGATTTCCCAGGCTTATGATCCTGAAAAACAGCTTTTTCTCGCGGATCGCTACATAAAAGGCACATGCCCAAAATGTAAAAGTGATGATCAATATGGCGATAACTGCGAAAAATGCGGTGCAACCTATTCGCCAATGGATTTACTTAATGCTAAATCTACAATTTCTGGTGCCACACCTATCGCTAAAGATTCAGAGCATTTTTTCTTTACACTACCTGCGTTCAGCGACTTTTTAAAAAGCTGGACCCGCGCTGGACATTTGCAAGATGAAGTTGCCAACAAAATGGCCGAATGGCTCGACAGCGGTCTGCAGGAGTGGGATATATCGCGCGATGCACCCTACTTCGGCTTTGAAATCCCCAACCAACCCGGAAAGTTTTTTTACGTTTGGCTGGATGCACCTATAGGTTACATCGCCAGCTTAAAAAATTATGCGGACAAACACGGCATTGATTGGATGGATTACTGGAAACAAGATTCAACTGCTGAGGTTTATCATTTTATCGGCAAAGATATTATTAACTTCCACGCTTTGTTTTGGCCTGCCATGTTGCACTCCGCCAAATTACGCACACCTACCCAAATTTGCGTACATGGTTTTGTGACTGTTAACGGCACAAAAATGAGTAAATCGCGCGGCACTTTTATTAATGCAAAAACTTACCTGGAATATTTGAATCCGGAATACTTGCGTTATTATTTCGCTGCAAAACTCACCAGCGCGGTGGATGACATAGATCTAAATCTTGAAGATTTCATTCAACGCGTAAATAGCGATCTCGTTGGAAAAGTTGTAAATATTGCTAGCCGTACCGCAAAGTTTATTAACAATGCTGGTGGCACGCTTACCACTGAGATTGCTGATGTGAATTTGTGGCAAAAATGTGTCGATGCCGGTGAAACAATTGCCGCTCATTACGAAGCGCGCGATTACAGCAAAGCGTTGCGTGAAATTATGGCACTAGCAGATTTAGCCAACGAATATATTGCTGCGAAAGAACCGTGGAAACTGGCGAAGCAAGCAGGTGCAGAAGCGCAAACACAACAAGTGTGTACGCTCGGCATCAATATGTTCCGCGCGATCCTCACTTATTTAAAACCTGTTGTTCCTTCGCTCACTGCAGATGCCGAAGCATTTCTCAATGAAACACTGAGTTGGACGGCACCTATAAATTTTCGCGGCGGGGAAAAAATTAATGAGTTTAAACCACTGCTGACCCGTGTGGAAAAAGAAAAGGTAGATGCAATGTTAGAAGCGACTAAAGAAGTACTCGCTGCGGCCGTATCGCCAAGCGCAGTTCAAAAATCAGTTGGCCCATTGGCGGAAAATCCTATCGCAGATGAAATAGAGTTCAGCGATTTCGCAAAAATAGATTTGCGTATCGCATTAATTGAGCATGCAGAACACGTGGAAGGTTCAGATAAACTATTGCGTTTAACGCTGGATCTCGACGGCGAAAAACGCAATGTTTTCTCCGGCATTAAAAGCGCATATGACCCAAAAGATTTAATTGGCAAACTCACTGTTGTTGTGGCCAATCTAAAATCACGCAAAATGAAATTTGGCGTAAGTGAAGGTATGGTATTGGCAGCAGGCCCAGGCGATAAAGAAATTTATCTCCTGGAACCTCATACCGGTGCCAAACCAGGTCAACGCGTAATGTAATTATTACTACCGTTCGCGCTCATGGCGAACGGAAAAGTAACAGGTAATCGAATGTCCATTAACGAATTCTTTTTAATTTTGCTAGGCACAATATTTGTGAATAATTTTGTGCTCGTGCAATTTTTAGGTTTGTGCCCGTTTATGGGTGTATCTAACAAATTAGAATCCGCCATTGGCATGGGCGCAGCTACAACCTTTGT